>OJLA01001635.1_pt1 | contig 14592 bp, 10 predicted proteins | sample 1596611 | NCBI WGS metagenome assembly OJLA01 (sample SAMEA4350168, study PRJEB24818) | metagenome | biome: human; feature: gut; material: faeces | place: Denmark | collected 2013-09
GTCATCATGGGCTGCAAGAACATCGAGAAGGACACCGAGCTGTTCAACAAGGTCGCAGAAGCCCTTGCCGGCAAGAACATCCTCGTTCTTTCCGCGCGCGATGAAAACTATAAGACCGTCGGCGCATCTGCCGGTCTTGCATACAACCAGAAGGTCGGCGCGGAATCCGCCGTCGACATCAACCTTGCCAAGCAGCTCAACACCGTCATGACCCAGCTCGGCGTCAACGCGCAGAACATCGTCATGAACATCGGCTCCGCTGCTGCGGGCTATGGCTACGAATACGTTGCATCCACCCTCGACCGCATCAAGGACGCTGCGCTGAAGCAGGCGGACGCCATGCTCGAGATGCCCATCATGACCCCGGTCTCCGCGGATACCTGGGGCGTCAAGGAAGCTGTCATGTCCGAAGAAGACATGCCCGAATGGGGCAGCCAGGAAGAGCGCGGCATCGAGATGGAGATCACGACCGCGGCTGCCGTTCTGGCCGGCGGCTCCGACGCAGTCATTCTGCGCCATCCGGAAGCAGTAAAGACCATCGCCAAGATGATCGACGCGCTGATGTAAGCAGAGAGGGGGAACCATACTATGGCAGTTAAAGGTCTTGACATTTTCAAATTATCTCCGAAGAAAAACTGTAAGGAATGCGGCAGCCCCACCTGCATGGCATTCTGCATGAAGGTCGCCCAGGGCGCTGTTCCCATCACGAAGTGCCCGTACATGTCCGAAGAGGCTGTTGCCCTTCTGTCTGAGGCTACCGCGCCTCCCATGAAGACCATCGAGGTCGGCACGCATAAGCTCGGCGGTGAGACCGTCATGATGCGTCATGAGAAGACCCTGGTCAACCGCAACCTGTTTGCCGCCACCCTTGCTACAGACATGGACGACGCTGCGATCGATGCGCGCATCGAGGGCATCAAGAAGGTCGACTACGAGCGCATCGGCGAGCGTGAAATGGTCGAGTGCGTGTTCGTGCACGACGCGGGCGACAGCGCGAAGTTCGTCGAGCTCTGCAAAAAGGCAGCGGCTCTGCCGGACCGCACCGTCATCATCGACACCAAGGACGTCGACACCGCCAAGGCGGCTGTCGAAGCCATCAAGGATAACAAGCCCATCCTGAACGGCGCCAACAAGGACAACTTCGCCGCCATGAGCGAGATCGCCAAGGCAGCAGGCCTCGTCCTGGGCGTCAGCGGCAAGGACCTCTCCGAGCTGCACGACACCGTCGCCGAGCTCGAGAAGGCCGGCAACAAGAACCTGATCCTCGACGTCACCGCGCCGACCATCAAGGAGACCTTCGCCAACGCCGTTCTCGTCCGCCGCACCGCCATCAAGGACGGCGACCGGACCTTCGGCTATCCCTCCATCGTAAACCTTGGCGTCCTGTGCGACCATAACGAGCATCTGGAGACCGCGCTGGCTTCCATGTTCGTCGTCAAGTACGGCTCCATCATCGTCATGGACAAGATCGGCTACGCTGAGGCGCTGCCGCTCTATGGTCTGCGTCAGAACATCTTCACCGACCCGCAGAAGCCGATGAAGGTCGCGCCCGGCATCTACCCGATCAACGGCGCCGGCCCCGACGATCCCTGCGCCCTGACGGTCGACTTCGCGCTGACCTACTTCCTGGTCTCCGGCGAGCTCGAGCGCTCCAAGATCCCCGTGAACCTGCTCATCACCGACGCTTCCGGCATGTCCGTCCTGACGGCATGGGCCGCAGGCAAGTTCTCCTCCACCTCCGTCAAGAAGTTCTTTGACGAATTCGATATCGCCTCCAAGATCAACAACCGCACCCTCATCATCCCGGGCAAGGTCGCTGTTATGAAGGGTGAGATCCAGGACAAGCTGCCCGAGTGGAACGTCGTCGTCGGCACCCGTGAGGCTGTCGAGCTGGTCAAGTTCCTGCGCGACGGCGAGCACATCAAGGCCGCCGAGGCTGCCGCCGCTTCCAAGACTCCCGCTGCGGAGAAGAAGGAAGCTGCCGACGCCAACGCACCGCTCGATTTCGAGAAGATCGCCGCCTCCATCCCGGCCATCGAGGTCGTCGATATGGGCGTGACCTACAAGCAGCGTGATCCGGAGTCCCCGAAGTTCGTCACCATCGGCGAACGTATCCACTGCATCTCCCCGGTCATCCGCGAGGCCATGAACACCATGAACCCCGAGCCCATCCTGAAGCGTGCTGCCGAGCAGATCAAGGCCGGCGCCACCTATCTGGACGTCAACATCGGCCCGGCCGAGTCCAATGGTCCGGAGCTTATGACCTGGGCAGTCAAGCTGCTGCAGGAGAACTTCAACAACGTGCCTCTGGCGCTCGATACCGCCAACAAGCGCGCCATCGAAGCCGGCATCAAGGTCTACAACCGCACGAACGGCAAGCCCATCGTCAACTCTGCTGACGCCGGCTCCCGTATCTCCTACATCGACCTGGCCGCGGCCAACGATGCGATCTGCGTCGCGCTCTGCTCCGCCGACGGCATCGCCAAGGACAACGAAGAGCGCATGATGCACTGCCATCACATGCTCGAGCGCGGCCTGTCCCTCGGCATGGAAGCGACCGACCTGTGGTTCGACCCGCTGTTCCTCGTCGTCAAGGGCATGCAGGACAAGCAGATGGACGTTCTGAACGCCATCAAGCTGTTCTCCGACGAAGGCCTGAAGTCCACCGGCGGTCTGTCCAACAACTCCAACGGCGCCCCGAAGAATGTCCGTCCGATCATGGACTCCGCGCTCGTCGCCATGGCAATGATGCAGGGCCTGACCTCTGCCATCGTCAACCCGAACGATCTGCGCCTGATGGAGACCATCAAGTCCTGCGACATCTTCAAGAACAACGAGCTGTACTCCGACTCCTATCTGGACGCCTAATTTGTCAATTCACGGTTCCCTGCTGCGAAATACCGGCAGGGAATCCGTGCATTCCCCTGAAAAAACAAAATCCAACAAGTTCTGCAGGAGGTTTTTATGAGCGTATTAACCGATCTCATCTATGGCGGCTCGCATGCCGTGGCTGGCCTCACCGAGGGCGCAGTCAATGACGCCATCGCAAAGTATGGCGCAGACCATCCCATCGCCTTCCCGGATACCGCATATTTCTTCCCCACCATCTACGCCGCCACGGGCGTCAAGGTGAAGACGCTGGGCGACCTGCCTGCCTGCGTGGGCGTTCTCAAGAGCCTCATCACCGACCAGGAGGATCTGGGCCAGGCGCTGAACGCCGGCCTTGCCACCGCCGTCGGCGCTGAGATCATCGAGGGCCTCAAGTTTGCCGAGCCGAAGGACGCCTATGAGCAGGCGACTGTTCCCGGCATCGGCTTCGTGCCCGATCCCATCATCCGTTCGCTCGGCGTGCCGCTGGTCACGGGCGATATCCCCGGCGTGGCCGTCGTGCTCGGCAAGGCCGACAATGGCGAGGACGTTGCCAAGACCGTCAAGGACTATCAGTCCAAGGGCATCATGACCTTCATGGTGGGCGACGTCATCGAGCAGTGTGCGGACGCGGGCGTCAAGATGGGCCTGGAGCTCCGTGTCATCCCGCTGGGGCATGACGTGACCGCTGTCATCCACGTCGTCACCGTCGCCATCCGCGCGGCGCTGATCTTCGGCAACGTGCAGCCGGGCGATCTGGCCGGTCTGCTGAAGTACACCAAGGAGCGCGTTCCCGCGTTCGTCAACACCTTCGGCGCGATCGACAATGTCGTCGTTTCCGCCGGTGCCGGCGCCATCGCGCTCGGCTTCCCGGTCGTGGTCGACATCGACCTCGGCGAGAATCAGGTCCCGGGCGCGCTGGAATCGTGCACCGACCACGCAGAGACCGTCAAGAAGTCTCTCGAGCTGCGCGGCATCAAGATCAAGTCCAAGGAGCTGCCGATCCCCGTCGCGTTCGCGGCCGCATTCGAGGGCGAGATCATCCGCAAGGCCGACATGAAGGTCGAATTCTGGTCCGCCAAGAATACCACCTGCGAGCTCGTGCTCATGAAGAACATGGACGAGGTCGAGGATCACAAGCTGGTCATCGACGGCCCGGATATCGACTCCGGCGATCTCGAATACGCCCTTGCCACCTGCGTCTATGTCGCGGGCAAGAAGATGCAGGCCGATTTCGAGTCTGTTATTGAGCGTAAGATCCACGCCTGGTTCAACTACATGGAAGGCGTCATGCACACCGGCCAGCGCAACCAGTTCCGGATCCGGATCTCCAAGGACGCCTATGACAAGGGCCTGCGGCTGACGCATTTCGCGGAAGTCCTGTACCATATGATCACGGATGAATTCGACGCTGTCGTCGACAAGTGCGAGGTCCACCTCATCACCGACCCGGTCAAGGCCACGGCCTTCCTGAACGACGTCGCCATGCCGCGCTACAACATGCGTGACGACCGTCTGGCCTCCATGACCGACGAATCCGTTGACCGCTTCTTCACCTGCATCCTCTGCCAGTCCTTCGCCCCGGCCCACTGCTGCGTGGTCACGCCGGAACGTCTGGGCCTGTGCGGCGCAGTGTCCTGGCTCGACGCCAAGGCGACCTATGAGCTGAACCCGAATGGCCCGTCCCAGCCGATCATGAAGGAAGGCTGTCTGGATGAGCGCACCGGCCGCTACACCACCGTCAACGACGCCATCAAGGACGCAACGCACGGCGCTGTTGAGGAAGTCACGCTGTATTCCATCATGGAAGACCCGATGACCTCCTGCGGCTGCTTCGAGTGCATCTCCGGCATCGAGCCGATGTCCAACGGCTTCATCGTCGTCAACCGTGAATACGCGGGCATGACCCCCGCCGGCATGACCTTCGGCGAGCTGGCCTCCTGCACCGGCGGCGGCGTACAGACCCCGGGCTACATGGGCCACGGCCGTCACTTCATCTCCTCCAAGAAGTTCATCCACGCCGAGGGCGGCATCGAGCGCATCGTCTGGATGCCGAAGGAACTGAAGGACGACGTCGGCGAGCGCCTGAACAAGACCGCCAAGGAGCTCTACGGCATCGACAACTTCACCGACATGATCGCAGACGAGACCATCTGCACCGACTGCGACGCGCTGCTGGAGTTCCTGCAGGAAAAGAACCACCCGGTCCTCTCCCTGGAGCCGCTGATGTAATTTTAAAAACAAGATCCCGGGCCATCTGGCCCGGGATCTTTTCTGCGCAAAACCGCCCGGACCATACGGCCCGGGCGGTTGATTTATCAGTCTTCCGGCTGTTCGAAGCTGCTGTCCATCAGAACCTGCTCGAGCTGCCTGGCGTGATCAAGCTCGCGGTAGGGGACGAAGAAATCCGTCCGCGTGCCGACTTCGCCGGTGTAGGCGGCCGTGCGCGGGCTCCACTGCCGGACGATCACGGGAAGATGGTCGTCCTCCAGAATGCCCTGCAGCATTTCCGCCCACGGCGAGGTCTTCGTGCCGATGAAGCAGTAGTCGTCGGCCTTCGGCCCGCGGGTGAGCCTGCTGCCGCAGAAGGCGCAGACGTCGTCCTCGTTCAGCAGATAGCAGTTTTCACAGTAATACATGCCGCAGCTCCTTTCTGCCGGTCATTTTCCGGCCTTCAGCTCCTTGCGCTGCTGTTTCGTCTTGCAGAAGTGCTCGAGCACCGGGATGAAGAGGAAGCAGGTGAAGCCCGCCGTGAAGCCGCCGTTGTACAGGCAGAACGCGCCGTGCAGCAGCGGGACGCAGGTGACGAAGGTGTAGTGGATCATGCCGAACAGCACGCCCGCCAGCCAGCCATAGACGCCCGTCACCGGAGACAGACCGTTTGCGAAGCAAAGGCCGATGACGATGGCCTGCGCGTTGGCCATGAGCGTATGCTCCGCGCCGGTCAGCGAGCAGACGAACTGCGCCACATAGCTTGCCGCCACATAGCCCACCATGATCGGCCAGACGTTGGCCGGGTGGCTGCCCTTGTAGCAGCAGCAGACCATGCAGAACACGCAGCCGAGCGTCGCGGCGTTCCACTTCGCGCCGATCAGCACGTAGTACAGCACGATAAACAGGCCGTAGATGCCGAAGTTCAGGACCGACGCGCCGGAGCCGTATTTCGTGCCGTAGTCGACGTTGTAGCCGGAGTCGCGCAGGAGCTTCCCGTATTCCTTTCCGCCGCCCATAGCCAGGCCCCAGATGATCGCAAGGCCAAAGACCACGCCGCAGAAGACGAAGCTCAGCACCGGGAAGCTGTCGCCAAGACCCACGCCCTCCGACGCCGGAGGCGCGGGCAGGAAGACCTTGTACAGCAGCGACCGCAGGAAGAACGCGATCAGGCCGATGGGGATGGCCGCGTTGTAGAGGTCATAGCCCTTGTGCATGCTCGGGCTGTGCGGCAGAACGGCAGGGAAGACGAAGCCAATGAAGATGCCGACGGCCAGCGCCAGCAGAATGCCGTGGAGCGTGAAGCCGGAGGCAGACGCGGCATCCAGCGTCGGATAGTTGAACAGCATCTCGGTGATCAGCGGGGCCAGACCCGTGGAGAACAGAAAGGCGTTGGCCATCGCGCCGGGCTTTTTTTTCATGGCGAGGCAGTAGATCAGCACACCGGCGAACGAGAACCAGATGTTGAGGATCGTCGTGCCCCAGAAGCAGAAGCCTGCCGTCAGGAAGAACGCCAGGACGGATACGCCGTCCGGCTTGCTGCCGGGCAGGCAGTAGAGCCCGAGACAGACCGCGCAGACCAGCGCGGCATTCAAAAATGTGCCGGAAAAACCGCCGTAGCTGGGGTCAAAATAGCTTTTGACTGTCTGGCCGGACTGTGTGCAGATGCGCACGAGCCCATCCAGCATCCCGCCGCGGTCCGACACGAGCACGGCCGCGAGCAGGCAGATCACGGTAAAGCCCGCGAACAGCCAGCGGATCACGGTCTGGGGGGTTTGAAACTTCTCTTTCATTCGATCCACGCTCCCTTCAAGCTTTGAAAAAACTGCCGCCGGCTCGGGCCGGCGGCAGCGCGTTAGTTGTACTTACAGCGTGCGCTCGGCAGCTTCGACCACATGGCCGATCAGAACAGAGGTCGTGACGGAGCCAACGCCGCCGGGGACCGGCGTGATGGCACCGACGATCGGCTCGACCTCGGAGAAGACGGCGTCGCCGGCGATGGCGCCCTTGCCGCCCTTGGAGTTGATCTTCTCGGGGTCCCAGTTGATGGAGACGTCGATGACGATCTGGCCTTCCGAGACATAGTCCTTCGTCAGGCTGTTCAGAACGCCGGCCGCGGAGACGAGGATGTCCGCCTTGCGGGCGATACCGGCCACGTCGACGGTCTTGGTGTGGCAGACGGTGACGGTGGCGTTCTTGGCCATCAGCATCATCGCGGCAGGCTTGCCGACAACGAGAGAGCGGCCGATGACAACGGCGTTCTTGCCCTTGCAGTCAATGCCGTAGTAATCCAGAATCTCCATGCAGGCCTGCGGGGTGCAGGGGGCGAAGCCAAGCTTCTTGCCGGTGAAGACGCCCGCGTTGGAAAGGTCGGTCATGCAGTCGACGTCCTTGCGGGCGGCCAGATGGTTGCAGATCTCGTCCTGATCGGCCTTCAGATGCTTCGGCAGGGGCCGGAACATGAGGCAGCCGTGGATAGAATCGTCAGCGTTGATTGCCTCAATCTGCGCGATGAGCGCTTCCTTCGTCACGTCCTCAGGCAGGACGAACTTCTCAACTTCGACGCCGATCAGCTCTGCGCGGGCGGTCGCGCCCTTTTCGTAGGACAGGTCGGAGGGGTTTTCACCGCAGCGGACGATGGCCAGCTTCGGGCTGACGCCCTTTTCCTTCAGCGCGGCGACTCTCGCCTGCAGCTTTTCGTTCATCGCGGCGGTAACTTCTTTGCCAAGCAGTAATTTAGCCATTTTGCTTCTCCTTCTTATTTAAAGAACCCGGCCTTGACGGTCTCGAAGATTTCATCCGCCATCTTGCCGTATTTGTCCAGCATCCCGAGGCACTTGGCGTTCATTTCTTCTGCCAGCGCGCGGTTCTGGAGCGTCTTGGTGTTGATGAAAACGTTGAGGGAAGCCGCCTGCAGGGCAGACTTCACGATGGCCGCGCCGCAGCCCGCGTCGGAGACGGCGAGGCGGGAGCCCTTGGCCGCGAACACGGAGATGGCTTCGATCGACTCGCAGCACAGCTCCATGATGTGCATCGGGACCTGGCAGGCCGTGATGGTGGCCTTTTCCATGATCTCGGGGCGGCTGGGATCGTCCTTCGGGATGCCGTAGGCCTTGGACAGGGGAATAAAGCCCTCCGCGTCGGCGGGGACCTGATCGAGCAGCTCGTTCTGCAGCTGGTCGCACTTGGCCTTCAGGGCGAGGATCTCTTCTTCAACGTCCGCATATTTCTTCTTGCCGACGGTGAGAGAGCCGACCATGTTGCCGAGCGCCGTGCCGAGCGCGGCCACCAGCGCGGAAGCGCCGCCGCCGCCGGGGGCAGGCTCGCTCGAGGCGAGGACCGTGACGAATTCACGGCAGGATCTTGTTGTATAGTCCATGATAACTCCTTATTTTCAGAAAGGCAGGCGGCGGATGTCCGCCGCCTGCCGGTAAGCAACGTTTACTTGGGGGCCCCGCAAAGCGCAGCTTTGTGGGGAGCGATGAAACAGAGCGCCAGGATAAGAAGCCCTGCGTGCAGGGATTCGTTCCGAAAGCTCTGATTTCAGAGCTTTAGAACAGGCCGCTGACCTTGCCGGTCTCGGTGTCGACGTCGATGCGGCGGTAAGCCGGGTTCGCGGCGGTACCGGGCATCATGGAGATGGTGCCGGCCATCGGGCAGAGGAACTTCGCGCCGCCGTACTCCAGGATGTCGCGGATGGCGAGCCGCCAGCCGGTGGGAACGCCCTTCTTGGTCGGGTCGTCGGACAGGGACAGGTGGGTCTTGACCATCATGGTGCAGTAATCCTTGTACTTCGGGTCAGACTCGAAGCGCTCAGCCTTCTGCGTGGCCAGAGGCGCCCAGTCGACGCCGTCAGCGCCGTAGACTTCCTTGGCGATCAGCTCAACGCGCTGACGCAGCGGCATGTCGAGGTCGTACAGGAACTTGATGTTGACCGGCTCTTCGCAGGCTTCGACAACGGCCTTGGCCAGCTCGATGGCGCCTTCGCCGCCGTAACGCCAGTGGTTGGACTCCGCGCAGCGGACGCCGTGCTCCTTGCAGAGCTTCTTGAGCAGAGCGATCTCCGCGTCGGTATCGGTGTAGAAGCGGTTGATGCAGACGACCGGGTTGATGCCGGACTTCTTGATGGTGTTCACATGGTGGAACAGGTTGCAGGTGCCCTTTTCCAGGAGCTCGAGGTTCTCCTCGGTGTATTCCTTGGCAAGGGGAGCGCCCGGGGTAACCTTCGGGCCGCCGCCGTGCATCTTGAGCGCGCGGACGGTCGCGACCAGAACGGAGACGTTCGGGGTCAGGCCGGACAGACGGGTCTTGACGTTCCAGAACTTTTCAAAGCCGATGTCGGCAGCGAAGCCGGACTCGGTGACATGGTAATCGAACAGCTTGAGTGCCAGACGGTCAGCGATGACAGAGGACTGGCCGATGGCGATGTTGGCGAACGGGCCGGCGTGAACGAGGACCGGCTGATGCTCGACGGAGTAGCACATGGTGGGGTTGATGGTGTTGCGCATCCAGGCGGTCATAGCGCCGGCAACCTCCAGATCCTCGCAGGTGACGGGCTCGCCGCTGCGGGAGTAAGCCACAACGATCTTGCCGATACGCTCACGCAGATCCTTCAGGTCGCGGGCCACAGCCAGGATGGCCATCAGCTCAGAGCCCACGGCGATGCCGAACTTGGACTCCATCATGAAGCCGTCCAGACGGCCGCCAATGCCGATGATGATGTTGCGCAGGCCCTGGGCGCAGAAGTCCATGACCCAGCCCATCTCAATGCGCTTGGGGTCGATGTCCAGACGCTTCAGACCCTTGGCGGCCAGCCACTCGTCGTTGTTGTTGCGCTCGTGCTGCATACGGGCGTTCAGGGCCACCATGGCCAGGTTGTGGGCGTTCATGATGTCGTTGATGTCGCCGGTCAGGCCCAGAGAGAACTCGGTCATGGGCATCAGCAGGGCGTTGCCGCCGCCTGCGGCGGTACCCTTGACGTTCATGGTGGGGCCGCCGGAGGGCTGACGCAGGGCGCCGCCTACGTTCAGGCCCAGCTTGCCCAGACCCTCGATCAGGCCCAGGGACACGGTGGACTTACCCTCGCCGAAGGGGGTGGGGGTGATGGCGGTGACTTCGATGAACTTGCCGTCGGGCTTATCCTTCAGGCGGTTCATGACCTTGATGAAGTCGATCTTAGGGGTCTTGCCGTAGGGAATGATCTCCTCAGGCAGCAGGCCCAGCTTCTCGCGGAAATACTCCACGGGGGGCAGTGCCTTTTCCGCCTCTTCCGCGATCTGCCAGTCCTTATAGATGGTGGGATCCAGCGTCACGTGGCCGTTGGCGTCTACATACTTGCCGTCTTTGAATTCGATTGCCATGGGTTATCCTCCTTGTTATCCTCAGGTCGTCCCTGAATAATGAATGAATGTATCCTGCGGCGCCCTGTGCGCCGGGGGTCACTGGGTGATCTGGGCGCTGCGGCGCACCACCTCGGTGGCCTTATCCCGCAGCATCTGCTGGCGGACAACGGTCAGGAAGCCGTTGTCAAAATAGGGCTTGAGATCCTCCGCGCTCATGTGGTTGTCGGCGCAGATCCGCTCGATGGCGGCGTTCATCTCCTCCTCGGTGACGGTCAGGTTCTCCAGCTCGGCGATCTTCTCCACCGCCTTCTGGGTGCGGAAGGCCTCCAGCGCATCGGGACGCATATCCTCCCGCAGCTTCTTCTCGTCGCTGCCGGTGAACTGGCAATAGGCCTCCAGCGTCAGGCCCTTCTGGGCCAACTGGGCCGTCAGGGTCTCCATCTGGGCCTCCACCATACGGTCCAGCTCCTCGTCAGAGGGCTGCTCCTCCACGGTGGCGGCGGCCTGATGCATCAGCTGCCAGCGCAGCTCCTGCTCGGCCCGCTCGTTATAGTAGTCCTGCAGGGCGCGGCCCATGTTCTGGCGCATCTGCTCCATGGTGTCGCACTGGCCGATCTCCTTAGCGAAGGTGTCGTCCAGCTCATAGCTGGAGTGGGTGCGGATCTCGTGGACGTGGCAGTGGAACTCGGCGGGCTTGCCCGCCAGCTCCGGGGCGTGATACTCGGTGGGGAACGTGACGGTAACGGTCACATCGTCGCCGATGTTGGCGCCCACCAACTGCTCCTCAAAGCCGGGGATGAACATGCCGCTGCCCAGGGTCAGGGTCTGCTTCTGGGCGGTGCCGCCGGGAAACTGGACGCCCTCGGAAAATCCGGCATAGTCCAGCACCAACTCGTCGCCCGCGGCGGCGGCGCGGCCCACAACGGGCACGATACGGGGATTGGCCTGCAGGAGGCGCTGCAGCTGGCGGTCGATATCCTCCGCCGTCACATCCACATGCTCCAGCTTGCCCTGCAGGTTCAGATAGGTAAAGCTCATTCTGTTTATTTCCTTTTCATCTCTTGTCGGATGGCGGAGATGAGAATATCCCCCGCCACCACGCGGTCCTCCGCCGAAAAGCCGGAGGCAAAATTGTCGGAGTACAGGATCTGGCTGGAGGGCGGGAATTCCTCGTCCCCGGCGTAGATTATGATCTGCATCCGATAGCCGCCCAGGAAGCCGAAGCTATAGCCCGCATCGCCGTGGGACAGCTTCTCTCCGCCCATCCGCTCACAGGCGGCGGCGAAATTGGCCACCTGGGTGCCGAAGGTGAAGGCGGCCCGTGTCAGGCAGCGGCCCGTATAGGGCGTGATGTACAGCTCGCCCCAGGGCATCTCCCGGAAGGTCTTATAGCCCAGCGACAGCGCCGCCTGCCGTCCCTCCAGCAGATACCGCAGCAAAAAGGTCTGGCAGGGCAGGTTGGTCAGCGCGAAGGCATCCTCCCGATCCGCCGTGATGGCGTATTCCGGCCACGCGATACGGTAGGTGCTGTTCAATAGCTGTACCGTAAAGCAGCCGCCCTCGAAGGACACGCCGCAGCGCTTTGCCGCCTCCTGTGGGTCAAGCTTCTCAAAAAGTGCCAGGTAATGGGAAAACGGCACCTCTTCCTTGTTGTTTTGTATCTCCATCGGTCACTCCTGTACGCTGGACGGGAACAGCTCCTTGTTGGTATGGGGCAGGAAGCAGGCCGCCACAAATTCCTCCATGTACTTCGGCTCGGTGGACAGCTCCAGATACGTCATGTTGCTGGCCAGCTCGTGTACCTTTTCCTCCGCCGCGTTGGACAGCGCCAGCGCGTAAGCGCCCGCCAGCGAGGAGTTGCCGATATACTGGAACAGCGCACGATCCACATCCGGGAACATACCGATGCGCACGGCGTTCTCCATGTTGATGCCGCTGCCGATGCCGCCCGCCACATAGATATGCTCCAGCACGGATACGTCCATGTCCAGAGAGGACAGCATGATATGGATAGCGGAGAAAATGGCGCCCTTGGCCCGGATGAAGCACTCGATATCCACCTCGGTAATGGCGATCTCCCGGCCGGTGTCGCTCTCATTGCTGAAGGCCAGCACATAGCGGCCCATGCCGTGCTCATCCCGGAGGATACGGCGGTTCTCCCGCACAAAGTGACCCTTGGCGGAGATGGCGGAGGTGCGGTACAGCTCGGCGATCACGTCGATGATGCCGCTGCCGCAGATGCCCACCGGCTTCTGACCGGCCTTGCCCACGATGGACAGGGTGGGCTCCAGCGTCTCCCGGTCGATGGTCACGGCCTCCACCGCGCCGTCGGTGGCTCGCATGCCGCAGGAAATGTCGCCGCCCTCGAAGGCGGGGCCTGCGGAGCAGGCGCAGGACATCATAAAATCCCGGTTGCCGAACACGATCTCGCCGTTGGTGCCCAGGTCAATGAACAAAGAGAACTCGTCCTTGTCCCAGATGCGGCTGGTCAGCGTACCGGCAGTGATATCGCCGCCCACATAGGAGCCGATATTGGGCGCCAGCACCACCTTGGCGTCGGGGTTGGCCACGAACCGGATGTCACCGGCCTTCAGGCCGTCCCAGTGGAAGAAGGTGGGGATGTAAGGCTCCATGCGGACAGGATCGGCGTCCACGCCCAGCAGCAGATGGTTCATGGTGGTGTTGGAGGCCACGCAGCACCGCAGGATGCGGTCGGCGTCCACCTTGGCACTGGCGCACAGCGCCTTCGTCAGGGGCTGGAGAGTCTCCTCCACGATGGCCTTCTGCAGGCGCTCCACACCGCCGGGCCGTCCCTGCTCCACGATGCGGTTGATAACGTCCGCGCCGTAGCGGATCTGGCCGTTGCCGCCGCTGCCCTTGGCCAGCAATTTGCCGGTTTTCAGGTCGGTGATCACCGCCGAAACGGTGGTGGTGCCGATGTCGATGGCAAGGCCGCACATGGGCTGGGGCTCATTGGCGTTCCGCACGTCCATGGCCTGGAACACGCCGTCTTGCAGCGTACCGGCCACGGCCACATGGAAGCCGCTTTCACGCAGCACCCGCGCCAGCTTATGTACCGTGGGATAGCTCAGGCGCACCTTCTCGCAGCCCAGCGCCGCCTCCAGCGCCATGGTCAGCCGCTCGGTATCGGGCATGGTGTCCTCCAGCGTGGGCTCCTCCATGGTGACCTCCGTCTCCACGAAGTCGTTGCTGAAATCCACGCCCGCCGCCTTCAGATCCTCCTCCAGCCGGGTGAAGATGACCACCTCCTCGCCGGTGGACAGATCCGCGGTCTTCATGCGGCTCTGATAGGCGGAGGCGATGTCCGGCACCATCACGGTCACATCGGAGCTGACCTTGCTGGCGCAGCTCAGGCGCCAACCGGCGGCGTAGTCCTCATCGGTGATGTGGCTGGTCTGCAGGCCCTCCACGGTGCCCTCCAGCAGCTTCACGCGGCACTTGCCGCAGGAGCCGTTGCCGGAGCAGGGCGCATCGATGGCCACATTGGCGGCACGGGCCGTTTCCAGCAGCGTTTCGCCGGGCGCGGCGGTGGCCGTCACCGGCGTCGCGCCGTTTTCAAAGGTAAAGATGACCTGATACATATCGTTCTCCTTGGGGTCGCGTTTTCCTGCGAGGGCGGCGGATGCCGCCCTCACAGGGGAAATTGGTTACATCAGGGGCTCCATGCCCAGCACGGGATGATTCTTCTCCGTCAGGAAGTTCATCAGCTCGTCGCAGTCGGTGCAGATGGTCTCGTCGGCGATCATGTCGCTGAAGTTGTCGATGCCATACAGCTCCTTGGCGGTCTTGTTGAGGCGCTCGGCGATGTCGTCCTTCAGCTCCTTGGGCATCCACACGATGCGCTCGATGCCGCCCTCGGCGTGGATGAACTTCTTGGAGGAGATGAAGTGGCGGCCATGGCCCATATAGCCGGGGGTCTGAACGCCGCCGCCGGTGCAGGAGGCCAGCTCGCCGAAGGTCATGCCTACGGGGGTGGTACCGCTGTACTCGCGGTTCACCACGATGAAGCCGTTGGACATGGGCTCGATGCCGCAGATGCACTCGAAGCAGCCGCAGGAGGTCATGGGATCCTCCAGGATGGAGTACAGGGTGACGGACTCCACCGCGCCGTGCGTGGCGTTCTTCACCATCTCGTTGACGGACTCATAGG
>OJLA01001647.1_pt1 | contig 14558 bp, 12 predicted proteins | sample 1596611 | NCBI WGS metagenome assembly OJLA01 (sample SAMEA4350168, study PRJEB24818) | metagenome | biome: human; feature: gut; material: faeces | place: Denmark | collected 2013-09
AGCTAGATTAGTAGAAAATGTACATAACTTGATTAAAAACAATAATAAAAATTTCGAAATAAATGAAGTAGAATTAGAAGCTGCAAATGTACTGGCATAAGACAATGAAGAATAATCAAATATTTCAGAGAATTAACAAGTTTAAGTGCTCGTAGGATTACTAATTTAAAAAAATTTGGTATACATGTTAAAGCCACTTTTCTTTTAATTCCGTAAGATTTTCGAATAATTTCCTTGCATATTTTTTTCTGTTTTAGTATAATACATTGTGTAGCAGAAAGAAGAAAAGAGGTAAAGAAATGGACAACCATGATGGAAAAATAATTGAAAGAGATATCGAAAACGAGATGAAGACAGCATACATTAGTTATGCTATGAGTGTTATTGTACAAAGAGCTTTACCAGATGTAAGAGATGGTTTAAAACCAGTTCACAGAAGAATTTTATATGCAATGCACGAAGATGGGATTACGTCAGATAAACCATACAGAAAATGTGCAAATACTGTAGGATCTGTTTTAGGAAGATACCATCCACATGGAGATTCTTCAGTTTATGATGCAATGGTAAGAATGGCACAAGACTTTTCATTAAGATACATGTTAATAGATGGACATGGAAATTTTGGTTCTATAGATGGTGATGGTGCCGCAGCAATGAGGTACACGGAAGCTAGGATGTCTAAAATAGCAGAATATATGCTTACAGACATAGAGAAAAATACAGTTGACTTTATGCCAAACTATGATGATAGATTACAAGAGCCAACAGTGTTACCATCAAAAATACCACAATTATTAATTAATGGTTCATCAGGTATAGCAGTTGGAATGGCAACAAATATACCTCCACATAACTTAACAGAAGTTTGTGATGGTCTTATTAGAATAATTGAAAATCCAAATACCACAGATGAAGAGTTAATGTCAATTATTAAAGGACCGGATTTCCCAACAGGAGGAATGATTTTAGGAAAAGATGGCATAAAAGAAGCATATAGAACGGGAAAAGGAAAAATAGTTGTAAGAGCCGAAGCAGAAATCGAAGAAATGGCAAATAATAAACAAAGAATAATTGTAACATCATTGCCATATCAAGTTAATAAAGCTAGATTAATAGAAAATATATCTAAATTAGTAAGAGAAAAAAGAATAGAAGGAATATCTGAATTAAGAGATGAATCAGATAGAAATGATAGAGTTAGAATAGTAATAGAATTAAAAAGAGATGCTAGGGCTCAAGTGGTTTTAAATCAATTATATAAAAATACTCAAATGCAAGATACATTTGGAGCGATATTATTAGCATTAGTAGATGGAGAGCCAAAAATATTAACCCTAAGACAATGTTTAGATTATTATATTGACCATAGAAAAACAGTAATTTTAAGAAGAACTAAATTCGAACTAGATAAAGCTTTAGCAAGAGCACATATCTTAGAAGGTTTAAGAATCGCAATAGATAATATAGACGAAGTTATTAGTATTATTAGAAGTTCTTATGATGATGCTAAAGAAAGATTAATAGAAAGATTTGGCTTAACAGATATACAAGCTCAAGCAATACTAGATATGAGATTAAAAACATTATCTGGTTTACAAAGAGAAAAAATCGAAGAAGAATATAAACAATTAATGGAATTAATCGCACATCTAAGAGAAATCTTAAATAATGAACAACTTGTATATGACATTATTAAAGAAGATTTAGAAGAAGTTAAAACTAAATTTGGAGATGAAAGATTAACTAAAATAAAACCTGCAGAGGGAGATATAGAAGAAGAAGACTTAATAAAAGAAGAACAAACGATAGTAGCTTTAACACATTTTGGATATATCAAGAGAATGCCTGCAGATACATATAAAAGCCAACGTAGAGGTGGAAAAGGTATTACTGGCATTTCTACAAGAGCTGATGACTTTGTTACAGAAATATTTACAGCTTCTACACATGATACTATTTTATTCTTTAGTAATAAAGGTAAGTTATATAGATTACGTGGCTATGAAATTCCAGAAGCAGGAAGAACAGCAAAAGGAACAGCGATTGTTAACTTATTAAGTTTAGATCCTGGAGAAAAAATAACAGCAGTTATTCCAATTTCTAATTTCGCTGAAGGAAAATACTTGCTAATGGCTACTCAAAAAGGATTTATAAAGAAAACAGCTCTTACAGAATATAATTCAGCAAGAAAGACGGGACTTCAAGCAATTACATTAAAAGAAGAAGACGAATTAATAGCTGTAAGGTTAACAGATGGACAAGATAATGTTGTTTTAGTAACTGAAGACGGAATGAGTATTACTTTTAGTGAGCAAGATGTAAGACCAATGGGTAGAACAGCACAAGGCGTAATAGGAATTAAACTTGGAGATGGAGATAAAGTTATTGGAATGGAATCTATTATAGAAGGTGCTAATGCAACATTATTGGCTATAACAGAACACGGATTTGGTAAAAGAACAGATTTAGATGAATATAGAGTACAAAATAGAGGTGGAAGAGGAGTAATAACATATAAAGTTACTCAAAAAACAGGAAAATTAGTTGGAATTAGAGTTACAGATGATTCAAATGATATAATGATGATTACAGATACAGGTACAATAATTAGAATAAGTGTTAAGGATGTAAGCGTATTAGGTAGATCAACACAAGGTGTAACTTTAATGAGAACAAATGACGGAGGAAAAGTAGTAAGCATTGAATTAGTTGAACCTGAAGAAACTAATGAAGAATAAATAATAATAGATATACAATAACATAAAAATATTTCGAAAGAGTCTAATAGAATATCTATTAGACTCTTTTTTTAATAATAGTAATGGAGATGAAATAATGAATAAAAAAATTAATCAAACAATGATGCAATATTTTGAATGGTATTTACCAGCTGATTGTGGTTTATGGAAAAAAGTTGCAAATGAAGCAAGTTATTTAGATAGTATTGGAATTACAGGAGTATGGCTACCACCAGCATATAAAGGTGAGGGAGGAAATCACGATACTGGATATGGTGTTTATGACTTATACGACTTAGGGGAGTTTGATCAAAAAGGCTCTGTAAATACTAAGTATGGTAGTAAAGATGAGTATATAAATGCAATAAAGGTATTGAAGGGAAATAACTTAGAAGTATATGCAGATATTGTTTTAAATCATAGATTAGGTGCAGATGGAACAGAAGAAGTTATGGCAATGGAGGAAGAGCCTAATAACAGAAATGTAGAAATAAACGCACCTATATTTATAGAAGCATGGACAAAATATAATTTTGATGCAAGAAATAATAAATATTCAGATTTTAAATGGAATTGGACACATTTTCATGGAGTCGACTGGGATGAAAAACAAAAAAGAAAAGGAATATTTAAATTCTATGGAAAACACTGGGATGTAGATGTTGACAAAGAAAATGGGAATTTTGATTATTTAATGGGTGCAGATGTTGATTTCAATAATGTAGATGTTATTCAGGAATTAAATAAATGGGGAGATTGGTATGTAAATACTACTAATGTTGATGGATTTAGACTAGATGCAGTAAAACATATTAGAGCAGGCTTCTATAAAGAGTGGTTAGAGAATATAAAAGAAGAATTTGCAAAAGATTTCTTTACAGTAGGAGAATACTGGAGTACTAATATTTTAGCTATAAATAATTACTTAAAAGAAGTTGACTATTCTATGAAATTATTTGATGTACCATTACATTATAATTTATTTAATGCATCAAATTCTTCCGGAAATTATGATATGAGAACTATTTTAGATAATACACTTGTAAAGGAAAATCCAGAGTATGCAGTAACATTTGTAGATAATCATGATACACAGTTAGGTCAATCTTTAAATTCTTGGATACAAGATTGGTTTAAACCATTAGCATATGCATTAATTTTATTAAGAAAAGATGGAATTCCATGTATTTTCTATGGAGATTACTATGGAATAGAACACGATAATATTCCACCAAAGAAAAAATTATTGGAGAATATGATAAAAGCAAGAAAACATTTTTCATATGGAAAACAAAGAGATTACTTTAAAAACGAAAATATAATCGGTTGGGTTAGAGAAGGAGATAGTGACCACACTGACTCTGGATTAGCTGTTGTAATGAGTGATAATGCTGGTGGATGTATTGAGATGAATATGGGAGAAAGATTGGCCAATACAGTATTTTACGATTGTACAGGCAATTTAGATGAGACAGTATATGTTGATGCAAATGGGAATGGAATTTTTTACTGTGATGGAGGAAGTGTTTCTGTTTGGATAAAGAAAGATAATATATATGACAAGAGTGAAGAAGAATAAAAACAACCAGAAAAAAAGATTCTATTTTTTTCTGGTTGCGGGTAATAGCTAAGAGACTTGATATTTCAATATTTTGAACTATCAGTCTGACGTCTATACTGACAAAAAGCATGAAAAATGCTGAGAAAAGTCGAGAAAATTTGAAAAAATTAACAAGAGTTTTTTATTGAAATATCAACAAAAACTCTTGTTTTTATCTTTTTTTATCAAACTAAAATAAAAATAGTTTGAAATTCAATTTTTATTAAGGGGTTTCAAAAGGGATTTTATCCCTTGGTACACGACAACTTTCTCGAAGTTGGCTAGTGTGTTAGTCAACTTTTGAAATTTGTTTGAAGATAATAATATATACAAGGGCAAAGCACATGTAAGAGCAGAAATGGATGTTTCAGATTACTATTATGAGGGTAGTATACCATTTATTACAAGAACCGATAGTAATAATGGTTGTAATGGTTATGTTCAAAAAGATATGGTTGAAGATACTGAGAAAGGAAATGCATTAATAATTGGAGATACAACGTCAACATGTTTTTATCAAAAAGATGATTTTATTACTGGTGGCCATATTATAATTTTTTCTAAATTAATTAAACTAATTAATTTGTTTTTCCTTTACCAATAATATTCGACAATAATCTAGGGTCGAATTATCTTCCTATTAAAAACTAGACATTCGCAAATACTTGAATTTGTAAATTAATTTGGGAGATTCTATGGCTTTTATAGAATCTCTCAAATTAGTCTTTTGTATGAAATTAGAAAGGGCGGAAATCTAATTTCATTAAGATTGTTTGAAGTTTTTCAGTTGTAGAAAAGCTTCAAAACTTTCAAAAATACTAGGCAAATTTAAGACCTCCTTCTTTAGCATATTTATAAAATAAGTCGCTACTATTTTTAACTACTTGTTTAAAAAAATTCAATCTCTTCATCAGAATAATTACCTTCCCAAACTGTTACTTCATATGTAGGTAATTTTATTCGAACAGAGTCAAATTCATTTTTGGTAGGTCTTTCAAAATGAACATCAATGCACTCTTGAGCATTATATATATATTTGAAATATTAAAATGAATAATTAAAAAAAGAAAATAATAAATTAAAAAATTACATTGAAAAAACTTTTGAAGTAATAAAAAATATTTTTAGTTTTCCTATTGATAAATTTAAATGTATAGTAAATAATTTTATTCAATATTTTGACAAATAAAATAGCTTGTATCCGAGGATACAAGCTATTTAAAACGATTATTTCGTTGGTTGCGGGGGGAGGACTCGAACCTCCGACCTTTGGGTTATGAGCCCAACGAGCTGCCAACTGCTCCACCCCGCGATGTGCTACAAGAATTATTATACAACTAAGGGTATCTGTTGTCAATATATATAAGTTAATTTATTTATATTATATGCAAAAATTAGTAAAATATTACATGGAATATATAAATAAAATAGGGATTTTAGGACCGTCCCCAAATCCCTATATGGAATTATATTACCAAGAGCTTCCGCCTCCGCCTCCGGAACCTCCACCAGAGAATCCTCCTCCAGAAGAGCCACCAGAACCAGAACTAGAAGGTCTAGATGTCATAGAAGTATTTACCCTAGTCATTGTACTATTCATAAAGGTACCAAAAGAGTGAACTGAAAATGCAGTACTAGAATAATACCATGATGGTGGTTCAACTGCAATATTTTCAAATTGTTCTACCCATTTATCTGATACATCTAAAGCATAAGTGTAAGGTAAGATATTATAAAAGTATTCTGGTTCTTTTTCAACCATTGCTTCTAGTTGGTCTTTTTCTGCTGTTTCTAAGAAACGCTTGAATCCTTTGATTTTTCCTAAAATTTCTAACCCAAAAGGAGTTCTTTTTAATATAATTTTTCTAAATACATAAAGAACTATTATACATAAAATTCCTATAAAATATGTAATAGCGGAAATTGAAGTTGAAAATATAATTGGAAGTATCATAAAAAGAGGTATTCCGCCAAATAATAATCCCCAAATAACGATAAATATCTTTGTTGATATAGGACCACTTGATGTTAATATTGATATCATAAGTGAAAAACCAATTCCAGGGAATATTAGGGCAACAGGAAGTTCACTTAGCATTCCAGTATCATAAAAAGGTTTTACAGTTATTAGTATAAATATTATGAGCATCATAGGAATAATAAAACCTCTTAATTGTAAAGATTTTTTGTCAAAAATTTTAGTTTTATTTTCTTTCTTATTTAAAAGTTTCTTTATACGATTTACTGTTATATAAAAACGATTAGTTAAATCTGAAGATGTAACAGAAGATCTTGTTCTAAATAGACCATCAAAGAAAAGTTTTTCTATTTCATTTGTTCCATCGTATTCTTTCAATTTATATATTGTAAAATCTTTTGTGCTTGCAAATAATGCCTTATTCTCGGTTTCTTTTATTGATAAATAGCCCTTACTTGCTAGATAAATTAGTAGTGAAACTATAGCTTTATCATCTGTTTCACCTTTATATAAAAAAGCAAGTTCTGCTGAATTGTAACCTTCTGGAGGATAAAACTCTACTGTTTCTATAACAGGTTTATCTTTACCAAATAATAGCCATAAAATAAATGCAATAAATACAATTACTAAGCTTATACCTATAATTATATAATAATCTGTATTATTATTACGAGCTCCAACAAAGTAGTTATCAGGTAAAGTAAGTCTAACAGTAAGACCATTTCCTGCAGGTAATGTATCTGTATAAATACCACTGATTGTATTACCATTTACAGAGTAAGAAACGCTGTCACTATCGGTATACCCATATCTGCCAGAAGAAAATCCCAATGATGAAGCATCAAATTCTTTTGGCATTGTGATAGAAAAACTAACATTAGAAATACGTGTATCCCATTCGGTTCCAATTAAATTATAATAAAATTCATCGGCATCTTTTACGGGGTCTGCACCTATATCATATGTATATTTAATTACATATTTTTGTAGCCCAGTTACATAAGTATCTTGATTTCCTATTTTTATAGCCAAATTACCATTACTATTACTTTTTGAATATTCATTATTTACTTGTAAATTTGTAATTTTGACACGATTAGTAGATGTAGAACCATCTAATCTTTCAATAGTATTTTTTAGAGGAATAGTTCTAATTATTCCATGTTTTCTCGTATAAAAATTAGCGGTAATTGTTTCTGTAATATCAAATGTATTATTTTCATTTACTTTTACGTTAATATCATAAGAATTTATTACATAATCTGTAACAGCATATGAATTATTAGGTAAAAAAGAAATTAATATAAATGATAAAATAAAAAGTATAACTCCAATAATTTTTTTAGTCATTTAAATTCACCCCAACATTATTTTTTTCTTCTGCATTTGCCTCAAACATTTTAAATTCTTTGAATCTGAATAATTTAGCTAGAATATTATTTGGAAACATTTGAATTTTATTATTAAAATTTCGCACAGTACCATTATAATACTTTCTACTATTTGCAATTTCATCTTCTATACTTATTAAATTATTACTTAAATTAGTATATAATTCATTTGCTTTTAATTCTGGATAATTTTCTGAAACTGCAAAGATATTTGATAAACATCTAGACAAATCTTCATTTATATTAATTTTATTATCCATAGTTAACTCATCATAACTAGAGCTTCGTAAAGAAGTAATTTTAGTTAGAGTTTCATTTTCATATTTAGAATACCCTTTTACAACTTCTATTAAATTAGGAATAAGATCCCATCTCTTTTTTAGATAGATATCCATTGTAGAAAAAGCTTCTTTAACTAAATTTTTTGAATTAATAAAAGAATTATAAGTTATTAAGATATATATTAAAAGTATTACTATAATTCCTATAATAATGTAGATATACAAAATATCACCTCCTATTTTCATATATATTATGACATTAAGTGAGGTAAACAGCAATAAAAAATCAAAAATTATTTTGTGATTTGAATTTGTATATTTGTGTTTGTATCTATAAATACATCTGAATTAATATATGTATTTACGGTATGAGTATTGGGAAGATTATATTTATTAGGAAGTGATTTAGAAGAATTTTTAGTATATAAATTGGAATTTTGATAAATATTTTCTACTAATAAAATATTTACAGTTAAAAAATTATATTCAACAATATTAGAATATTTAGCAATAGAATTAATTGAATTAAATGCTATGAAAAATAAAATAAGAAAAATGACTTTTTTCATAAAAACTCCTTTTATTAATATTTAATGATTATACTGTTCATATATAATTTTTAATTTAAAGTTAGTTAATATTGAAGTAGTAAAATTACCCGTATAGTTAATGATTATAGTAAAAATATGTTCTTCTTTAGTTAAATTATTTAATAAATATTTTTCTGACATGAAATTTGATAAGGTAATTTCTGTATTATCCATATAACATGATATAGAAAAATCAGGAGTTAGATTTTCTAAATGAAAGTAATAATAGAATGGAATATCAGAAATAATATTATCTTTAAAATTAGATATCTTAAAAGAGTACCTAGCAACAGTATTAATATTGTCTAAAATTACAGCTTCATTAAATGAAATATTAAAGATTGGTTCAGCAATATTAGAATAAATGTATACGTTTTGAGTTTTAGAGTAATTATTATGAATAATTACTGAAGCTAATAAAAAAACTATAGCAAATAAAAATAAAATTTTTTTCAAGACTAATTCCTTTCGAAAAATATTTGAAGATTTAAAGAGAGAGTAGAATTATAAAAAGTATCTGTATTATTAACTGGCCATTCCCAGAAAAAAGATATAATATCCACAGTATTTGTATTAGCTGTGTATAAACAAGAGTTATTTTGCGAAATATCCACAAGTGAATTATTAATATAGATATTCAAATTTGCTGGAATATTAGAATGTGAACTTAGAATTTTAAAATTAATATTTAGGTTCAAAATAAAATTGAGCTATTGTCTGTAATTTTAGTTTTTTTAGCAGTAATTACAATTTTATTAGTTGGAACAATTAATGTAAATGCAGCAGATTTTCCACCATATATTGGGGGAAAGTATACAAGAGGTATTTCTAGAATTTCGTGGTGGATGTCTTATAATAATAATGGAGGTTGGTATGAATTTCAAATTAACAATGCAATATATAATTGGCAAAGCCCTGGTTGGAGTAATCCAATTACTTTTGTTGAAGCAAGTAGTAATGCAGGAACAATTCTTGATTTTTATTCAAGACCAAGTAATTTTTGGAGTTCTAGCAATATAATTGCCTCAACAACACATTATGATAGTAATTCTACTCCAATGCATCCTAATAATGGAAAAATAAGTGGAAATTATTTGTTTGTTATAATAAATTTGAATGATGGTATAATGCACAATTCCGAAGTTGAAAAAATGAGGGGTACAATTACTCATGAAATTGGTCATGCTTTAAGTATGGGTGAAAATAATGGTAATGTAAATAGTATCATGTGTCAAACTGGTGCTGGTAGAGCAGTGCAGAGAGTAAAAAAAATTGATAATGACAAAGTTGTTAGTATATACAAATAGAAATGGAGAAGGGATATGAAAAAAGGAATAATTGTTTTTAGTATAGCTGCCTCTATTTTAGTAATTACTTTTATTAGTAACAATGTACATAGTAGAAAAAATCTTAATGATGATTTAAAAAATGATAATTATGTATATGAAACTGATAAAGATGGAAAAACCATATTAAGCTTTACAACCTATTTAGATTTGGCATATGATTTAACAGATTCAAAAGTTTTAACTGATGCTTTTGAGTATATTGCATTAATTAAAATTGATTCAATTGATGGTGTTGATAACTATGATACTGTCATTAATCAATACGTACATCCTTATACATATGGTAAAGCAACAGTTTTAAAAGTGTTGAAGGGAAATATAAATCAAGAAAAAATTGGTTTTAGAAGATTAGGTGGAAAAATATCTTTTGAAAAGTGGCTTGAAGGAGATGATGCACCTGAGAAAATAATTAAAATTAGAGAGGAATATGGATTAAAGAATGTTAAGAATGAGGATACAATAGTAAATTCTATAATAGGTGATGACATTGAAGTTGAAAAAGGCAAAATCTATTTGGCATTTTTAGAATATGATACTTCTTTAAATAAAGAAAATGAATATTGGATTGGTGGAGTACAGTATGGTCTTAGAGAGGTACAGCAATCAGATGTTTCATTAAACTCAAATGGTAATGTTGGTAATTTGAAGGTAAAAGATAATACTACAGGTAACTGGATAAACTTGTCAGATGTTGTAAATTTTAATTCAATCAAATAACATGGTTCATATGTTATATAATATTAAAATAGAAAAAGTTATTTAAGCTTTTTATTGTTAAATGGCTTTTTTTCTTAACATAAAATGTTAATGATAAAATATCAAAAAGATAAAACGCTTACATTTTTATTATATTGCGTTTAGCATTTATAATTAGGTTTAAAATAACAAACTATAATAATTTTCTAAAATAGAATCTATTAAGACACTTTAGTATTATTTATTTGAATATAATTTAAATTATTAGTTTGAATATTTGTTTTTGCGTGCAAATCATACCATTATCAAAATATTTTAAAACTGATATGTTGCAATATATTAATAGCAATTAAAATAGCATGAAATTTGAATATTAAAATTTTAAAGATATAGATCTTTCATAAATATAGGAAGTTTTTCCCATATAATTAATTTACTTAAAAGGCAAGATTAATATCTTGTTTTTTTTAGTTGTTATAAATACTACATGATGTGTTGAACTATATATAAAGAGAGTATTAATTTTTGATACATATATAATTATGATATAATTAATTATGCGAGGTGTTCTTTATTTATGAAAAATGATAAGATTCCATTACAGAAAATTGGTAAACATATTGCTGAGGTACGAAAAGAAAAGGGCTTTACACAAAAAAGTTTATCAGATGCTTTATTTATTGGTGATAAAACGATTTCAAAATGGGAGCGTGGTATTATAGCTCCAGATATTACTATTCTTAGAAAATTAGCAGATGTTTTAGATATGAGTCTCGAAGAACTATTATGTGGTGAAAAAATAACATCTGAAGAAAATAAAGAAAATGCAACTGTTTCAGCAATAAGAATTTATTCAAACCAAACTAAAAGAAAGTATTTAAAAAAAGTATTTATTATTATTTGTGCCTTATTATTTGTTTTTGCAACTATTTTTATAGTTGAACGTCATTATCGATGGGATATAAACAAATTTACAAATGATGGGGAATTTTATGTTAGTGGATATACATTTAGTAATGAAATAGAAACAAAAATAGTATTTGATAATATTACATTTTTTGATGAAAATGCTGGTACATCACTGGAGGTTGAAATTAGTTCAATCAAATTTAGTGTATATTCCAATGATGATCTATTATGTAGTAATGCTAGAACATTTGATACAAAATATTCTTTGAGAGAATTTTTAAAAAATTATAACTATGCTTGTGAGATAGATAAAAAAATCGATTTAGAAAATTTATCATTACATTTAGAATATAATGAAAATGAGGATAAAATATATAATGTAATTGAATTAAAATAAGTAGCAAATTTTGTCACAAAACTAGCCATATAGTTTACTTAAAAAAATAATTATTATTATATAATTATTTATGAAAGGAGTCTAACTATTAAAAGTCAAGTTTTTTTAATAGTTAGATATAAATTGGAAAGAAACCCACGCCAAAAAGATTTCACATAAGTGAAATTTTGAAAAAATTGATAATTCAATTATTTCAATAAAGACGGATCGAAATTTACATGTTTTGTCTCAAGAGTATAGATTAATCTAACTAACTTTTTACAAACATGAGATAAGGCTACTCTATGAGATTTACCTTCAGAACGTTTCTTAAGATAAAAATCATAAAAAGTAGAATTAAATTTAAGAAGAGTTAATGAGGCATTCATTAACACATATCTTAAATGACTAGAACCATGTTTAACCATCTTACCATCAGATTGTAATGTGCCAGATTGGATAATACTAGGTTCTAAATCAGCGAAAGCAAGCATCTTGGCAGGAGAAGAGAAACAAGAGATATCTCCATATTCTGCAAGAATAGATGCAGCTGTAATTTCACCAATTCCTGGAATAGAAAGAATTGATGGATTAAGTTCTTTGATAATTGTAGAAATTTGTTTATCTATTGGATCAATTTTGTCATTAAAGTAGTTATATAGAGAGACATAAGTAGAAATGAGTAAATCAGTGTTATCATCGTAATAACCAACAGTATTTTTAGCAAGTTCTTTTAACTTAGCGAACTTGGCATAGGTAAATTTACCATGAGAAATACATCTAATAGAGTCATAATCTTTCATTAAAGCAATATGAGAAGCATTTTTATATTTATCTAATATAAATAATAAAGTAGAAGAAATTATATCGTTAAAGAAAGGTTTTAACTCTGGAAAAGACTTATCTAATTCGTTAGTTAAAAGAGTAGCAAATTTACTTCTTTCTTTAATTAAATGTTCTCTAGTTCTGCATAATGACTTTAATGAATAAGTGTGATATAATAACAATGAATTTGGTTTATATGGAATGGACATCAGGTAACTAGCCACAGTAAGACTGTCTGCTTTATCTGTTTTAGTCCTACGTAAGCTTCGAGCTTTTAAAAATTGGTGAATGACAAGAGGATTGATTTTCATAAATGAGTACTCTTGATCTATTAAAAATAATTCCAAATTCATTGAATAATGTCCAGTTGCTTCAAAAGCGATATGGACATTTGATTTATCATAGGGTTTCAACTGGTCCAATAAAGATTGAAATCCTTTTTTATTGTTTTCAAAAGATGAGTTTTCTACAATAATTTCACCTGTATTTGAGATAATACAGAAATCGTGTTTGTACTTTGATATATCTATTCCAATATAATATATCATTATAAGCACCTCCTTAATTAGTATGTTTGCACTGAATAGTTTGACCACAATAACTTCTACCTTGTAAACTCGTAGTATAATAAAACATCAAAGTGTTAACTAACTGATTAACAATTAAAATAAAAGTCTGTGGTTTGAGACTCCTTTAACCAGTCCACAAAGTGGCTGTAGATATATAGGAACAAATCCACAGTGCGAGAATTATTATACTTCAAGATGTATAATAATTAAAAAAATACTTCGTTAAATACCAGCGAAGTGGTGATTTTATATATTGAACTAGTTCAATATATAAAATCTTTAATAAGATAACAAAGGTATTTGAAAGGAAAATAATCAATAAAAAGAGAATTATTTCCCTTAAGATTGATTATACGAGGATTTATGAAAAAAATTGACATAGCAGTTAGTTTCTTGGTTTTAACAAGTTTATTGTTTGCCCCAAAATCTGTATTTGCTGAGGAAAATTTTAAGTTAGTTTCAGAGGTTACAAAATATTATAAGACAGTAACATATGCTCCAACTCTTTTGGTAAATAGCAATGATTTAAACTCTAACTCAATAACATATGAGATAACTGAAGAAGAATATAATAATGGGGGAAAAAATAATTTAATCATAGCTAGTGATGGAATAATTGACACAACCTATAAACAAATGACTACATCCATATTAACAAATGGTAGTTACTATAGATATAAAAATGAACTTATTTGGAAAAATATGCCAGCCTCAAGAAGTTATGATATAATTGGAATTGGTTTTTTCTCTACGGTTAAAGTTTATTCTAATTCAACTCATTTTTCTATGTCTTATTGTTATACTGATGGAAGTTGTTACACAAGCACAACAAATTATCCTCAAATTTTCTCTAAGGGTGCAGGTACAACATTTAAACTTCCAACTGGAGCTTTAAGATCATTAAAACAGACGTTTTATTTTGATGTTGAAAAAAATACTATTAATACTTTAAATAAACAAGAAGCATATGGAGATTATTCTCATGCTACAGGTAGTATTTTATTAACAAATGCAATAAAATATACTGTTAATCAATCATTAGGAATTGTTTTAAATTCTAGTATTGCTAAATATTACGATTCTATTGATGTAGCTATAGCATCATGGACTGGTACATGGTAAAATAACAAAATTAGTCACATAGTAGCAAAATGTACTATAAAAACCTTTAATATACAACTTATTATATCTTGTCAAAGAAACCTGTTGGTTTGTTTGACGTGGATGGTTGTATGATGAAAAAGGTGGATGCT
>OJLA01001650.1_pt1 | contig 14555 bp, 20 predicted proteins | sample 1596611 | NCBI WGS metagenome assembly OJLA01 (sample SAMEA4350168, study PRJEB24818) | metagenome | biome: human; feature: gut; material: faeces | place: Denmark | collected 2013-09
TTGAAATCTGGTATTTGACAAATATTCGCAAACTCATCTAAAAAGAAGAATACATCAACTTTACATCTTCCACTTTCAGTTGAATCAGCATATTTTACAAGCTTTATAAACAAAAATGTAAAAAATAGAGAGACTAAAAAATCTCTACTTGAATCCATATCACTTGTTATTACATAATAAATACAAGGCTCTTTTCCTGGCAAAGTCAAATCAATGTCTGTATGATTAGTAAGTTCTTGTAATTCTTTATTTTGAAATGCTTGCAGTCTAGTACCAAGACCTGTCAAAACAGATGCTTTTATTGTATCAGAACCGACTAGCAAATATATTGTAACTCATTCTTGCAGGACTTTCTTGTGGAAGTCTTTTGAACATTGTATCAAGTGTTGCAATATCTCCACTTGCAATAATCTTATAAATATCGGTCAATGTATTTTGCTCTAATTTATTCTCCATAAAGTAGAACTCAAATGCTTTCAGTAGGTTTTCCTCAGCTCTTGGCCAGAAATCATCTTTTCCTGTTTTCTTTTGTGTACCACTAATTATTACATTGGCACTTGTTTGGATGTCTGTAATATCTTCGTTTTCTCCTAAAGGATTCCATCTGTCAGAGTGAGCCATATTATTAAGATTAAATACTTTTACAACATATCCATTATCTCTAAATAATTTATTTGTTTTCCTATAAATTTCACCTTTTGCATCAGTAACAATAATAGATTTTTTGTATTTAAAAAGCTCCAGAAGATTGGTTATTAAGAATCCTATTGTCTTCATACTGCCGCTGGAGCCAAACACAGCTATATTTTTATTAAAATGACTATCAAAAGGTAGTTTAATAATATCATTATTTAATTTTCCAAGTATAATACCTGGTGTTTCATTCTTGCCTAAGACTTTTTCAATCTCATCTTCTGACATCCAATCTGCAGTTCCATGTGTTCCATCTTCTTTTTTTAATTTAATGCCCTTTATTTCATCTTTTTTGTAACAGATAACTAATTTTATACATACCATTATTAAAATTGAAATAAGAGCAATTATGGAGCAAATAATGGCATAATATAAATTGCTAACAATAATATTTTGATTAAAACATTTATTTAATATTTTTATATATGAATTTATATTGAAATCTAATATTAAATTTAAAATGCCTAACATTATTGATAAAATATATATGATATTTTTTTTATTCATAAAAATTAATTTCCTTTTCTATAAAATTATCAATGTCTATTAAGTGAAAATTACAAGTATTCAGCTCATTCTTTATGTATTTAACAATAGATTCAGGACATACAATATCTACTTTTTTATTTATATTATTTTGTATAAATGTACTAATTCTATTTATTTTTTCAGTATCTATAAAATAGAAATTGGAAACATACAAATTTTTATGATCAGTATAATCACAAAAATTTAATTCTGATAATGCTAAATTCTCTTTAAAACTTATATTTAAAATTTTAAGCCAATTTATTTGTTGTAAATATTTTAATTTTTTCAATGATTCGTCCGTATCTTCACAAATAATTACAGAATTAAGTCCAAAAGAAAATTTTAAGAAATTAATTCTTGATATATCATCAATAAGAATAACTACATTTTTGTATTTTAATTCTTTTTGAAGATCATATATAACCGAATTTAAGTATTTATTAGTATGACTATTTGAAATGTGGTATGTTAAGTATTTTGTACCAAATATATTTAAAATTCCTATATATTTTCTTGAACTTTCTGTAAATGCTGTTTTATCTTTTATTTGAAAAGAGGGAATAAAAGTAGCATTAGAATGTTTAAAAATTGCTGCTAAATGACTCATAAATTTCAGTCTATTAGCGTATTTTTCTTGATATCTTAGTTTATTCGTTTCAATTCCTAATATCTTCATAAAATTATAGCCATCTTCACCAAGTACGAGAAATTTTTTATACCTTCTTAAAATATTATTTTGAATAAGTTTAGCAATTCTTTTAGGATAATATGTAGTATTAAAAAAGTATGGCAAATCTTTTGGTGAAAGGTATTGATATGTGTTTATAAATTTAACTAAATCTATCTCATTTTTATCTGTCGGAAATATACTTTTAATTTTAACCACCTGCCTTATAAATTTTTTCTCATAATGGTTCATGGGTAGCAATGTGAGAGCTTACGCTCACACACACCTACCCTATGAAGAAAAATATGTCATTAAAAACTTTAAAACCTTGTAATTTAAGCCTTTTGACAAATAAAAAAATGTCATATTTTTTTTAAAAAAATTAAATAAAAAAATGACATTTTAATCTAACATATTTTTGAATAAATTTACCGAATTATTTACATCAGTAATGTACACTTCTGTATGTGGATTTTCTCCTTTTTCTCCTCTAGCACAATAAAAAACTTTATTTATATTATCATCTTTAATGACATTGCTTATTATTAAGCTATCAAAAATTGGTTTTATAAATTTATTATCAATATCCCAATTTTCAACTATATCAAAAATTTTGATATAGATAAATACTTGCGAATCAAAAATATTATTATAATCTTTTACCTTATCAGCAATATTTAAAAGAATATTTTTATATGCATGTGTTTTCAAATTTTTATAAGATGGCATAACTTCTGGTATATAAATTTTAAGTATATTATCTTCAAACTTCGCATTATATTCATCACTAATAGTTGTAATTTTTTGTGTTTCATAAGTTACTGTTTTATTATACAACTTGATTTGATTTAATATGCTGTATCTTCTTTTTTCTAAATTTCTTAAAAAAGATTCTATTTGTAAATTATTTGGATTTTGCACTAATGTTAAAGAGTGTATATTATTTTCTAAATTTAATAAATCATCTAATAAATCTTTTGTTAAAATCATAATAAGATCCTTTCTAAATTAAATAAAATAGGGCAAATTTAAAATAATAACTATTCTTCTGTTTCTTCTAAAGCATCATAAGCTTCAAAAATCTCTTTTGTTAATAATTCTCTTGTTTCTTGATTAAGTGGATGGCATAAATCTCGATATGCTCTTTTTCCTTGTCTTAATTTTCTTGAAGGCATTGCAACAAACCTTCCATTTCTTTCATTTTCTAATATTTTAATCCCTCTAATAATGAAAGAGTTATTAAAAACAATATTTGCATATCCTATTAAAGCTCCTCTTTTTTCAATTTTAAAAATTTTAATATCTGTAATTTCCATAATACAAATCCTCCTATAAATTTATTTTTGAAGGGCAATTTTAAGGAAGATTAAAAACTTATTTACCTGTTCTAGGCAATACAACTTCATGCTTTTCTTCTGGAATATGTGTAATTGTAGTCCATTTGCTATTAGCTTCAGCAGTTACTCCAAAATATGTACCAATGCTTTTTGTGTGATTTGTAAAAGTATCATTTTCTTTTAGTGTATCAAAAGACTTACAATTCATTGTTGGAGATGTACTTTCTCTAAATCCTTTTTCAACTTTTCCAAAATCAAACATTGTTTCTGTAATGTATTCATCATCTGCAAGTGTAATTTGTGTAAAATCTAAATCGTAATTTTCATTTGTACTTAAATTTTCTTTAAATAGAACATAATCATCTGTTTTATTTGTCTTATAATATACTTTATAAGTTAAGTCTTGATTCCAAGTACCAGTAGTCATTTTTTGTAATCTTATATAATCTGTTGGAATATAATCATACCATTTAAAATTGTCTAAATAAACATTAGAGTTATTGGCTACATTAGAAAATTCATAATTTACATTTTCACCTGGTTTTATTTCAGTAGTTCCTGTTTTATCTACATCTACAGTTATATCAGTTGGCTCATTTTTAATTGTTTTCTTAATAGTTTCTCCATTGTTTGCAATTTCAAATTCAAATGTATCTTCATTCAATAAATAATAATTTGATCCTGTTTCTAATTCTTTTAGATAGTATTTTCCTTTATACAAATCTTGACTTGTTGCAATACCATCTTTGTCTGTAACTAATGTTTCAATTAGATTATCTTTTTCATCATATAATCCGAATTTTGCACCTTCTAATTTTTTATTTTCATCTTTTGAATCAACTTTTGTAATTTCAACTTTTCCTTTTATTCTTTCGTTTACAAATTTAATATTTGTAATTTGATTTTCTTTTAATTCTATTGTTTCTACTTTATCAGATAAAACATAAGTATCTAATGTTTTAGTTTCTCTTAATTTTAGTTTAGCAAAATCTCTTATTGCATATCTTGAAGTTAAGGCTTCACCGTTTTCATCTGTAATGATTTTCTCTAATACTTTGTCGTTTTCGTCTAATACTTCAAATTCAACGCCTTCAAGTTTTACTTCGTTATTATCTTTATCAATTTTTATTACTTTTACTTGACCTTTTTTAAGTTCATTTTCAATATTTTTTGTAGTTTCTTTGTCCCATTCTACTTTTATTTCTGTATCATTAGCAAGGTTGTACCATTTGTTAGTTTTTGTTTCTATTAGTTTATAATTTCCTGTACGAAGATTTTTTATTTCCAATTCACCATTTACATCTGTATAATATGTTCCAATGATTTTCTTAAATTCTTCAGAATATAGTTTAAATTCTACATTTCCTAATACAACTTTTTTATTATCTTTATCTATTTTATATACTTTAATATTTCCTTTTTTGTGTTCATTTGTAATAGTTTGTATATTAGTCTGATTATACTCTACATTTACATCAAATGATTTTTCACTTAGTATGTAATTATCATTTGTAGATATTTCCTTTAAGACATAATTTCCTTGATATAAATTTGAGAAAGAGGCTTCACCATTTTTGTTAGTTGTACTATTAGCAATTACAGTTCCATCTTGTTTAGTAAGTTGGAATGTAACTCCTTCTATTGGTTGGTTAGTATCTACATCATTTTTTACTATTTTTATTTTTCCTGTGTTTGTTTTAATTTTTAGAGTTCCTGTACCAAATATATCTCCATATGGATCTGTTGTTATTGCATAATTTTGTGTTCCATCAATTCTTGTTTTACCATAAAAAATTGGATAAATCTTAGAACTAGCTTGTATTGTAAATAATATATCTATATCAGTATTCATTGAAGTTTTTGGTATTTTTACTTTAAAATTTGAATTTCCATCAAAAGTGTTTGTTTCTTCATTATTCATATTTGTTATTTTAGCACCTGATGGCATTCCATTCGTTGCAGTAATTATATAACTTCTAGTATTAGCACCACAATTTGTAGTAAATTCTTGGGTGTAATATTCACCATCACTTTTTAACTCACCAACTTTACTTGTAGATATTCCAGCAGTATATGGAGTTTGTGTTCCATTTCTTCCAATAGCTACTAAATTTTTTATTGCATTGGCAATTTTGGTTCCACGTTCGTCTCCACCACGATATCTATTTGTCGCATCCCAATTGTATAAGATACAATAAACGGCCTGTTTTGTTGCAACAAAGGCATCATATTCATTCTCTACACCAAGTTCAGCAGGTGTTTTATATGGGTATGCATTTATAATTGTTCTCCAAATTCTCACATCATCTAAGGTTTTTGTTAAATCAACAGTATAATTATGTTCTTCGCCAACCCCATGAAGTTCACGGTCTAGGCAGTAAGCTGGGTATTCCTTTCCTGCTTCAGTATGTGTTACATAAGTACATATAATATAACTCCATCTGCTATGTGCTTCATCCCAATATTGCACATGATATCCACAATCTCCTTTATTCTCTAAATAGGCATCATTTCCAACGCTTTTTGCAAATACTATATTAGAAAGAGATGAAAGAATTGTTGTTAATAGCATTAAAATTGCTATTGCTTTTTTTGTTATTTTATTTTTCATTTTAAAAATCCTCCTTATTTTTGACATATTAAAAGACACTTTATAAAGTGCCTTTATTTATAATATATAGCATTCTGTCATTATTAAATTTCCATTCACATAATAATCTTCAGCATAAATTCTTATTGTTCCAAATTTATATGTTATATAGCTCTTAACTCTATTTTCGGTGTAAGTAAATTGATTTGTTTGTGCTTTTATTGAACTATCTACCACAATGTTGTATCCATACTGTTTCATAAAATCAGATTCATTATTTTGTATAACATTTTTAATTTTGTTTATCATAGCATCATTTTTTACATATTTTTCAGTATTAGTGCTAGGTGCACTTTGACTAGGCTTTGGGTCTTCTTTTATTTCTTCTTTTTTTGGTGTTTCAATAATAGTAGTAGTTGTTGTTGTATTTTCTACTTGTTTTGGAGTTTCAGTTTTCTTAGTTTCTGTTTGTGTATTTTTTGCTTTTGATTCAATTGACTTAGTATTTGTTTTTTTTGAGCTTGTTTTTGAACTTGCTTCAGCAACATTTTTTGAATCTTCTTTTTCTTCTTGAACAATAGAAGTATTAATTTCTTTTTGATTTTCATCTTCATTTGATATAGATTTTTCTTCTTGAACTTCTGGAATTTCTACATCAGTTGTATTTTCTATTATTTCATTTTGTATTTCTTCGGATGCTAGAGATTTACTACTTTCTAATTTTTGACTATTCTTGCTATATAAATATAATGATACACAAATAATAATTATAAAAATTAAAATACTAATAATTATTATGCAAATTTTCTTATTATTCATAAAACATCACCCTTTCATAATTTATATTTATTCTAGGGTAACATCATTTATATTGTTTTGACAATGCTCAAAAGAAAAAAATTTTATTTTATTTCTTTTGCTTGAACGCAAAGTCTTAAATTTTTTTGTCCTTTTACACAAGTAATAAGTGTCAAAGTATTAGTATCAGTATTTTCCAAAGAGCTCCAATCAGTTTCACTAATTTTTGAAATATTACTTACTTCATATTCTTTTGTTCCTAAAAAGCAAGTATAATGTATTTTATCTCCAGTAGATAATGTATGTAATTTAGCCCAATATAAATTGCTATTATGTGCTGCTAAACATACATTTCCATCGATATATGGTGTATTTTCAAAATGTCCGACTCCTTTTGAAAGAGTTTGCATAGAAGTTCCTTCATAAATTAACCCTTCAAAATTAATCTTATCAATTTTTATAACACCAAGTACATTTTCTCCATCAATATGTAACATTAAATTATCAGTCGAATCTGATTCAATATTGTTATTTTCAGTATCTAGTCTGTTTTGTGTATTATCATTTGAATATTCTTCATACACATAGTTTATTTTATTTTTATTCATAAAATATTTAACTATAAAAAATGTAGATATTGTTGCAATAATTATAAGAACGACTGTGATTGATATTATAATTATTTTTTTGTGCAAAACTAAAATCCTCCTTCCATTAAAATTTTGAAATGTAGTTATATCACCGCCTTTCAATTAGAATAGTTAAAATACTTTAATTCAAGTATTTTTCTATATACTTTGAAATTTCAGAAAATGGTGTAGCAATGCTGATTTCTTTTTTTATATCTTCAATTTCAAAAGGATCAAAAATAAAGTCATATATTCCTAAAAAAAGAGCATCTTTTAATTCTGGTACTTGTGCATTTTCAAGAATTAAAATTACTCTTATATTTTTTTCTCTAACTTTAAACATAAAGTCTTTAAAATTATATTTATTTGGTTGTAATGTGGCAATTAAGATATTGGCTTCTTTTTCTTCCAATATATAATCCGGATAATATACAACTCTACTATTTTCAATATTTTTGTTCAAATCTTTGTTTAATATTTCATTATCTGTGAAAATTAAAACCATTTTTAAAACCTCCTATTTAAAATAAGTTTCAGGATTTACAAAACTTCCATTTATTCTAACTTCAAAATGAGCATGAGCACCTGTTGAATATCCTGTTGACCCAACTTTTAAAACAGGATCTCCTTGTTTTACTTGTTGACCTGTCTGTACTAATATTTCAGAGCCATGTGCATATAAAGTTACAATATTTTTTCCGATGGTCTATCATTACCATATTTCCATACGCATTACTATATTTTGCTGTTGTAACAATACCATCAGCCATAGCCACAAAATTTGCTCCGATAGGCGCTCCGACATCTGTGCCACTATGCAATTTGTAAACTCCAGTTATAGGATGTGTTCTCATTCCAAAATGTGATGTAATTAATGTATAACCAGGTATTGGCCAGGTAAACATACCAGTAGGAATAAGACCTTTTCCATCATTTATTATTGTACTCGGTGTTGTTTCTTTATCTTTTAGCCATTCTGCATATTGTGCTTCGTAATCTTCGCTTGAAAGTTTTTCAGCCATTTGCATATCATCTTCAGTTGTAAACATAGAGTCTACTACGGTACATACTGCTAAAACAATTAAAAAAATTACAATTAAAAATGGGATAAATGGTTTAATTATTTTAAAAACGATTTTCTTGAATTTCTTTTTGATTTCATTCTTCGTTTTTTCCTTTAAACTCATTTTCAGCCCCTTTCTGCAAACTATTTATATTGTTTAAATATTCAGTATTTTGCATAGACTTGTTATTTTTTGAAGATGGTTGTTTTTTATATTTGTATGAACTAAAATCTCCTTCAGCCATTTTTGCTCCAGCACTTAAATATGCTTTTGTTCCTTTAAATCCAACACTTGCAACATTTTTAACTACTGATTTTGGAGTTATTTTTCCATTGCTTATATTATCTTTGTTATCTATTTTTGATTTAGGCATTGTTACATTTTCCTGTTTATTTTCCTTTGTAGGTGTTATTACATCCCTTATAGGATTTATATTTCCATTGTAATCTTTCTCATCCGATAAGTTTGTTACTGGATTTATAAATGATTTTGCTCTTGATATAATGCCTTTTAGTCCATTATTAGAATTATTATCAGTTCCATTGTTAGATGATTTACTTGTAATATCAGGAGTTTTAAATTGTTCTTTAATAGCACCTAATCCAAAACCAAGCATAGCACCTGTTCCAAGAACTCTGTTTGTCATTTGTTCATTATCAATGCCGGCAATTCTTGAAGTTAGATTTTGCAAACAATTTTGTAGTGTATCAGCAAGTGGAAGTATCATCATAGCCCATATTAAAGAGATGGCCCAGCCACCACTAGCTGGCAAAAATGCAAGATATATTAAAAATAAAAAACAATATATAAATTGCATAAAAATATTCATAATAATTTGACCAGCCCAAATACTAGCAGCAGTTACATTTTTATTTATTATCCAAAGTCCAGCAGCAATAGGTGTAAAAATAGTAAATATTATAATTGTAAATTGTCTAACTATAAATTTAATATTTAATTTTACAAATAGATATATAAACATTGCAATTACAAGAGCTGTTGAGATTGCATTTCCAGTTTTTATACTCGTTAACATAGAATTTCCTAATGTCGCATCAAGTGTTCCAGTATTTGCAGCTGTAACTAATAAATATACTAGGCTATTATTCATATATAATAAAAATCTGATAAATAGGGGAGCAAGGGCTATTGCAACACCACCAAAACATAAACGCATCAAATTTTCTTTTACTTCATTTTTCCTAGTTGTATTCATACCTGCATTTATCATCTTAAAAGCCAATATAAATACTGCAATTAGTATCAATGTTCCAGAAATAATGCTAAAAATTTGATACCATTTCATAGTTTTAGTCCATAATTCTTCTGTAAATGGCGATAAACTATCATTTGATTGCTTATTATTAAAAACAAGTTCATCATAATCTTTAAAACCTACATTGGCTTTTTCTCCGAGTTGTAAAGTCTAGGACTGTTTCAGCAATTCCACCAATACATTCTGCAATGATTTTTTCAAATAAAGAGCCATCTTCCTTTTTTATTTGTTTTTTTAATTCAGGAGTGGCCCCAAAACATATAGGAGATAATAAAAAAAGCATTGTAACTACTATTACAAAACTTTTAAATAATTTATTCAATTTTTCTCACCTCCAGTTTTAAGTAAATACAAAGGTTTCTTCATATTTTGTTATAATAAATTTTATTGCAGTAACAGTATTATTTAGGCTTATTACACATTGACCAGGAGTAGCAGCAGTAAGAAAATTTTTTGTGCCTTCAGATAGATTGAAAAAATCTACAACTTCATCGACTGAGCCAGGACTTTGCTTAAATAAATATCTTGTTGAACATATATTTATAATGGTTTTTCCGCTCTTCAGAACTTAAAAATTCATCAATAAATTGGCTGCCGAATGAATAATGGAACATTATACTTGCGACCGGCGGCGAGCAACATTGACAAGGAAGTCTGCGGATTCTTGATATTTTAAAAATAACCAGGCTTCATCACAAACTATGATTTTTTTCTTTTCTCTATTTTTTAGTACATATTTTTGCCACACCCAAGTTAAGATAACAAAAGAAGAATACAATTTTGTAAATTCATCTTTAATCTCACTCATATCAAAACAAATAATATCTTCAGATGATGTAATTTTGCTTTCACAATCGAAGATTCCCAAAGAATTACCTTTTAGGAAAGGTATTAAAATGTCGGCTAATTCTTTGCATTTGCCACGCTGTACTAATTTATCGTGAAAATTTGTAAGTGTAGGCATTTTCTTTTCTATTTTTCCTACTACGTATTTACCATTATCAAGTTTTCCACCTTTTTTCTCATAAAGTGAATTTACATCACTTGTAATACCTTTTTCACTATATAATTGATTTACTATTATTTCAATTTCAGTATTTTCTGTTCCTGTAAGTGTTCGACCATAATTTCTGCATATTGTTGCAATTAAGGCTCTAATTTCTGCTACTTTATCAAGTATATTTAAAAATTTTTCTTTACCTTTGTAATCTGCTTCTAGTTCAAATGGATTTATTCCTGCAGGTTTTCCTTGTTCAATTTTTATTACCTTTCCACCAAGCATTTTAGTAAGGTTTGAATACTCACCGCTCAACATCAATAAAGAATGCTCCGCATCCAGTAGTAGCAATATTTCTAGCAGTTAATGTTTTTAAAGCTACACTTTTTCCGCCACCACTTGTACCACAAATAAATACGTGTGGATTAGGAAGCGTAGGAGGACCGCAAAAAGTATCAATATAAACAGGTGCATTTGTATAAATATTTCTTCCTACAAATATACCTTTATCATGTGATAGATTAGGAGTTGAAATAGGTATCAATGTTGCAACACCGGCCAGCAACCATATTTCTTTCATAATTTGAAATTGGATATTCATTAGTTGGAAGAATTGTTTTATAGCCTTCTAACTGTCTAAAAGTTAAAGTCCTTATCATTGCTGTTTTTTTATTTAGTTCACTTTCTAATATTTTTGTTTTCTCATTTAATTCTTTTAAACTTTCAGCATTTAGAGATATAAAAATTGTTGCATAAAATAATTTATCTTGATTAGTTTGTATTAGCATTCGCAGATCTTCTAAATCTCCAATTTGTTTTTCTAATTCTGGCAAATGCAATATATTACCTTGCCTTGAATAGGTTGCATACTCACTTTGTGCTTGTACTAATTTCTTTGTTAATTGATTTATAACATTTCCATTTATAGAAGGCTCTATTTTTACAGAAATATTGATATTTCCAATAGCAAACAAATCATCCAGCCAACTAACCCAAGTTTGTTCAGGATAAATTGTCATTACAAATATTCTCGTAAATTTATTATAGCCAAGTTTTAAATAATCTACTTTTTCTTGTAGTTCATCTGGAATAAGTAAATCAGAGATTTTAGGTACATTTTCAAATATGTTTATTTCTTTTTGCTTTTTGTTTTTTACCAACATATAAGTTTTTTCCACCTCCTTGTAAATTACTAATATTGATGGTTGAATTTTTATTTAATTCTTTATAAATTAAATTATAAATTTCATCTTCAGTAAGAATTTCGCATACTATTTTTGCTCTTAATAAACTACTTGTAAAAGATAATGATTTTCTGTTTAATTCTTGTATTGCATCTTGTGAAGTTCCATCATAACTAATAATCGCATAACTTCTAACAACAGAAATAGTCCTATTTTCCATTAAATTTTGTAAGTAATCTATCAAATAATTTTTATATTCTTCAATTTTTTCATTTGTATTTTTATTCTTTTTCATAAGTTGAATAACTTTGCTTGTGTCTATGTATTCAGTTGTGCTAAAAAATTGAACTGGATAATCTATTGAAAGTGATGTTTGTATTAAAATATTTTCAATAGAATCCTGTTCAGAAACAGAAAGCATATTATAATCAATGTTGCCAAGTCTAATAATATTTGAATATCTGTTACCAATGCAAATCATATTATCTTTTATTTTAAAATTAAAAATATTTTCTAATTTCTTTTTGTCTACTTTTTTGCCTTGATTTTCTTTTTTATCAATATTTTGTGTAAATCCGTTTTGCTTTTTGCTTTTGTTTAAATAAATAGCTGTACCAATGATAAACACAATAGTTAATCCAAGAAAAATAAACATTATTATCATTTCAAGCACCTCTCATATTTGAATTTTTTTCTACGAACAATGTATTTTGTAGCATATAAAAATAACTTATCAAAATTTTGCTCATTTATTTTTAGAAAAGCACAAAGTAGAAAGAATGTAGCAATTATAGTGATAATAAATATTTTTATAATAATATTTAGTGGGGTAGCGAGGATTCCCAAACTTGCTGTAGCAAGCATTAAATATAAAACTTGTCTTAGACTCAAATATCCACCAAATATTTTTTCTTCTCTTTTAATATCAAATGGAATTTTAAACACTCTCACTGTAAATCACCTAACTTCCAAGCAATGTGCCACTATTGTTTGTAGCCACATTGATAATAATTCCAGCAATAATAAGTGAAGCACCTAAAATTACACCACCACCACATATCCAAGCTAAAGCTCCAATAGATTCTGCTCGTTTTTGTGGATTATTTGAGTTGGCAATCATTTTTAATGCTGCAACAACTACACTTGCAAAAATTAAAACTCCGGCCTAGTGGCATTGCAATACTTGTGATAACTCTTTTAATATTATCTGTTGCAGTTTGCACTTCAGCTGTTCCAATACTTTCAGCAAAACATTGATTACATTGAATTAATAACAATGTAATTGTTGTTCCAATGCTTGATAAATTTGCAATAAGTTTCTTTTTTCCTTTTGTAACATTCATAAAACATCATCTCCTTAACTTTTTGATAAGGCAAATTAAGGAAAGCACTATTTATAATAAATTTTTAAATTGTACTAAAATGTAAGGCAAAAGAAGTAAAAAAATAAGACTTAGTAATAAGCCTGGCACAATTTTTAAAAATTTCGATTTAATTGTTTGTGATTTTATAATACATCCAACTATTAGCAATATAAGAGATAGTATTAAAAAAATCACAAGTAAAAATAAAGTATATTTAAAACCATAAAATAAAATTGCTGATATTGTAGTTTCAAAATTATTTATATAATTATTTAGCATATATCAAAACTCCTTTATGATGTGTCTATGTATTTATTTATAATAGATTGTCTGTAATAATTAAAAAAGTCATCTGTATTATGATCTTTGCAAGTTAAATATAAATTTACCAAAATTTCTCTATCAAACTTACACATAATACTTTTAAAATTGCTATTGTATATTAAAAATAAAGTATAAATGATTTCTTTTAATTTTATCAAATTAGCCTGTTCCATAGTATTTATAATTTTTTTAGGATATATAAACTCAAGCCTTTTCAAATTTGAATAAAATTCATTTGAAATTTTATTGCTATTATTTATAATTAAAATAAATAAATCATCTATATTATATTTTATATTATTATGGGTGAAATTTTTTTCATACCCTCCTATGAAATTATTTTCGTGGGGTGGGGTGAAAATTTTTTCATACCCTAGTGCATCTGTTAAATATATTTTTCTTTGGTAATTATTTTCTACAATTATTCTTATATAGCCTTTTTCTTGTAACTTAGATATTGTAAATTGTATTGCTCGAGGAGTGCAATTATATAAATTAGCAAAATAATTATTTGTAGCAAAACAATATCCTTCTTTATTGCACAGACAAGTGATTTCACTATACAATAACTTAGCTTTATCTGTTAAATCTTTATCATATCTAACAACTGCTGGTAAAATGGAATAATAACTACTTTTAATATTTTCATCCAAAATTTAACTCCTCTCATAAAAATTATTCATCTGATTTTTTTCCTGCTAATATACAGGCATATAAAAAGAGGCTAAGATTAGCCCCTAAAAATAATCCTAAAATAAATAAAAGCATAAATTCATTCTCCTTTTTGATTATATTTTTATTATTTTTATAAAATATAGTTGGGGGAATATATTTTTTGTTAGAGGGATGAAAAAATGCTTTAAAATCAGTACTTTTACAATTTCCCCCAAAATTCCCCCAGAAGTTATTTGAGTTGCCCCCAAATTCCCCCAAAAGTCGTTTTATAATAATCTTATTTGAATTATTTTAAACCATAATAAATCATTTTAAATTTTCAAAAAATCTCCAAACCATTGACATGTAAACAACTGTAAGCTATAATGCTTATAGCAGTAAGTACTTGTATAAGGTGCTATTGGAGAGAAAAAGCCAACTACGAAC
>OJLA01001651.1_pt1 | contig 14546 bp, 8 predicted proteins | sample 1596611 | NCBI WGS metagenome assembly OJLA01 (sample SAMEA4350168, study PRJEB24818) | metagenome | biome: human; feature: gut; material: faeces | place: Denmark | collected 2013-09
CTTTCCAGGAATGCAGTCTGCAAAGCTCTTTCAAAGTCTTTCAACGGACGGTGTTTCAATACGCCTTCCCAGACAACTCCGTAAATATCATCCAGATATTCCGAAGCCGTGTAAGCCGCATCGGGGAAACGTTCCGTACAAACTTCGACATAAGGCAGACGTCCGAAAATTCCATTGAAGATATCCAGACGAAGACGATCTGCCTTCTCATCTGCAATCTCGAATTCCTTGGCATGAGCATCATCATCCACCCACTCCAAATTCTTCGCCAGTTCCAGTGCCTTATCCAATGCTGCTTTCTGCTTCTCCCGATCTACCATTGAGTAGCTCGGTATCGCATCCTTCTCACGAATATCATTCAGGTAAATACCCCCAATATAACTCAGAACAGCGTAAATACGTCCGCTCAGCCTTTCACTTAGGGCAGAGTGTACACGTCTGCGCATTAAGAAATCACGGTCATCCTTGGCAAACCAGTTATAATAGTTCTCAAATCCTTTGCGGACATTGGGAAGCATATAGTCGAATGATTTCAAATGATCATCTCCCAAACTTCCACGGCTGTTACGGGGATCGGAATCGAAACGGGACTGATTGCGGATATAGGCATAATGCGGATCTCCTGTATGTTCACGAATCCAGCTGTCCAGCGTATCTTTCTCTTCCTGCAATGAAGAAGCATAAATAGGCTGATATAAATATTTAATCACCAGTTCGTCGTAAGGACCGGGCTTGGTATTAACCAGGCATACTCCTTTGCGTACATCGTCTTCCGTAGCCACATCATTGATCACTACTCCTCCCATAACGGAAGAAGCCAGTCCGTACTTCTGTGTAAAGCCTACCGAACGCAACGAATCTACCGGATAAGCACAGGAAGCCCCCCAGTTCATAGTCAATCCCAGACCGGTACCTACCGCCTGAGCGATAGCAGCCTCGATCAACTCACCTTGTATATCTTCCGGGAAAACAGTAGTACGTACACGAGGGTCGATAGCTACAGTTGCTCCGACACGGTCAGCATACTGCACACTGATCATGTTTGCATTGATCAGGATAGAAGCATTCAGAATCTCACCTGTACGTGAATCAGAGTGTATCGTAGTCTGCGCGGAATTCATCCAGGAAGCAGAATAACGTACGGTCATACAATCAAGACTGTTTGCATTGAACAATGTATCGTTCTTCGGAAACTCCTTCACACAGATAACATCTTTAAATCCTATCTTCTCAAACGCCTTATTCCATGATTCTGCACCGGCTTTGATATATGGATTCCATTTTGCAGGCATCAGGCTGTCGATATAAAAGACCAGCTGCTTTTTAGGTTGAACCAATTCTCCACGACGATGAGCAGCAGAGTCAGACGGTTCGATACGCCAGCGCTTTGCATAACGTATGCTTTTCACTTCCTGAGTAGCTCCCGCAAAGTCACTTTTCAGCTGCGTTGTCATTCCCAAGCGCGAATCAGCCAGACGGGGAGCCATCGGTTCCTCCGGCAAGATGCACAACATTTTATTGACCACAGCTGTCAGAGGCACATCCTTATACATGCTGTAAGCGCCCATCAGTGTGTGGTCAACCTTGTAAGACAGTTCTTCACGTACAGCTATATTATTCTCTGTAGCCGATACTCCAAGGATAGCCGACTTATCAGACTGCAGGGAGTGATCACGTGAAACGAATCCGTAATAACCGTTGGCAGAAGTAGAAGGGAAAGGCTTGGTAAATGCAGATCCTTCCATAAACAGTCCCTTCATATCCACTACAAGCGCAGAACTGTCCGGTGTACAAGCCAGTACTTTAAAGCTTTTGAAAATACCCGGATTGTGCGAATTGTCCAGTGCACGGGCAATATAACTGTCACCGCTCGTATTCACCGGTTTGCTCAGCAAGGGCATACGTGCCACCAGTGTAGAGTCGATCATCTCAAAGCGGAAACGTACATCCGTACCGCCCAGCTGTCCCGGAGCACCCTCACCGCCGTCGCTTGTATTCTCGATAGAAGAAGCAAACAGCATTTCGCGTCCTAACATATCGATCGGAAATTCCACATATATCTTTCCTTCCACTTTGTGAATGGTCATCAGGCCATGTGCTGTCTGCACCTTTTTGTTCTTGAACAGCTTCTGGTAAGGTGTCAGGTTTTCCTTCTTATCTTCTTTTTTCTTCTTTTTAAAAGGCCAGAAAGCATTTCCTTCCTGTGGCAGGCAACAGGCAAAAAGAAGTAATAAACAAAGTATCTTACTATATCTATTTCTCATACTTCCTATCATTTTAATGCCTGATCAATCTTGTACAACAATAAGCGGTAGTGACGCTGGGTATCAGCAGAGCCAGTAGAAGCATTGGCCGCAACCAGGCTGCGGACTTTCTTCAACTCACCGTAGTAAACGTGTTCCATCGGTTCAATCGGTGCTTTCAAATCCACATCGTCATCAAAACCGCTGATCTCTTCGAGACGGGCAGCCTGCATTTCACGAGGTTTGTTATTGAAACATCCCATAAACTCTTCCGAAATAATACCGAAACGTTCGCGGGAAGCCGATTTCAACCATTCGGGAACTTCAATGTGAGCATACATATCTGCAATTCCTCTGCGGCTGGCATTCTTGGCAACTCCGGCTACCGAACCTTCAATCAATTTAGTCAGGTAATTCATCTGCAAGCGCATTTCCGTTTCAGTCAGATTTCTGCCGGCACGTGTAGGAGCCCATACGAAACGTTCGATATCAGCCAGATATTCTTTCTGAGTGTAAGGAGATGATGTAGCTTTGTCCGAACAAATAGCTACTGCACCACAACGGGACAGAATACCATCTATAATAGCATCTTCCATCTGCATAGCAACAGAAGTACGAATCGGGAACTCTTTCAATGTCTCACGGGCATCCAGCCAGGAAAGGTCTTTCAACTCGTTCAACAGGAAGTTCAGTGCCTTCTTCTGCTGTTGCTTAGATACCGTTTTATAGCTCGGACGCTGGTCACCGTCATAGCGTTCATTCAAATAGATACCACCGATATCTCCCAATACGAAACTCAGATAACGTACATAAGCATACACCACTTCGTCATAAACCGCACTACGGAACTCAAAATCCTTATCCTTATCTGCTACCCAGTCGTTGATATGTTTCAGCAGATATTGCAGGTTACGGCGTCCGTATTCAGAAGCTTTCACCGGATCGTCCCCCAAATCCTCTTCTACAGAACTCGGGTCAAAGCGGCGTTTGAATTGTTGTTTACCATAACGATATTTATCATCTCCTGACTTTTCGCTGATCCATTTGTCCAGTATAGGAATTTCTTCTTCAGCTGTTTTAGCCTCAAATATCGGGGTGTACAGCCAGGCAATAGCATAGTAATCATAAGCTCCCAATTCCGGCGGAGTCAGACGTACGCCTTTCTCTTTATCACCCGGTTGCGCTACATAGTTATTACGTGCATAGTCCATGATAGAATAAGTAGTTCCGAACTCCTGAGTAAACTTCGGATCACGCAATGACTCTACAGGAATAGAGGAAGAACCGGCCATATTGTGCATCAATGACAATGTATGACCTACTTCATGAGAAAGTACGTAAGCGATGCAATCGCCCAACAAGTCCTCACGCAATACGATATCGCGAACATCTTTATCAGCAGGGGCAGTCTGCAAGAAGCGCCAGTACTGAACGAGTTGCACGATGTTGTGGAATACAGTCACAGATGCATTGATAATCTCTCCGGAACGCGGATCAATCCAGGATGGTCCCATCGCATTGGCTACCGTAGACGGTGCGTAACGGATACAAGAATACTTAATATTCTCGGGATCAAAATTCGGGTCGTCTTTCGGGAAGTCTTTAGCTACAATAGCATTCTTGAAACCAATCTTTTCGAATGCTTTCTGCCATACTTCAACTCCTTTGTGGATATATTTGTTCCAGTTCAAAGGGAACGCATCATCAATATAGAAAACGATGGGCTTCTTGGGCTCCACCAGTTCACCACGAAGATAAGCAGCAGAGTCAGATGGCTCCAGATTCCATCTGTGAGCAATGTGACGAGTGCGTAATCCACGTCCTTCGGAAGCAAATTCCACTACCGAATGCTCGAAAATACCGATACGTGGATCAGCATAGCGAGGACGCATCGGCTGCTCGGGCAACAGAATGAAACTACGGTTCATGACTGCTGTAAACGGCATTTTCTTCACGGCGTAGTTTCCTTTCACCCCTACACTGATTTTATAGGTCAGCAAAGAACGTACGCTGATATTATCTTCAAATCCTTTGATTCCTTGGATAAAGGAACTTTCTTTCTCGAAATCTTTATCGATATCCGCTCCCATCATCTCCATCATTGAATAAGGAGAGAAAGGAGAAAGAAGTTTCTGATCGCTCAACAAGTAGTCTGTCATATCGAATACGACTGCTGTGCTATCATTGTTATAAGCCTTAATTTCGAATGTTTCGGCGATAGCCGGCATTGTACTGCTCGTCAACCGTTTCTTGATCTCACGGTCCTCAGAAAACTGCCCTGCCTGCACGCGACGCAACGTAATAGTAGAATCACGCTGTACGAAACGGATCAGGAACGGATCACCGGACTTCTCTCCTACACAACCGAATTGGTTATCGGTAGTTTCAGCAATAGTAGAACCGAGCAGGATATCCCGATTCATCACCTTAATCGGTAACTCAAAATAGATCTTATTGTCCAACTTATGAAGAGTGATGAAACCTTTAGCTGTGGTGACCTTCTTGTCTTTAAACAGTTTGTCATACTTGGTTTCCTTCTTCTCTTTCTTCGTAGTCGCTTCGGTAGAAGCTTTCTTCTTGTTTTTCTTCTTAGCCACAGCGGGGTTAGTCATAGCCCCGCATAGTACGACTAGAAGAAGTAAATACAGTTTTTTCAAAGTTTTATCGTTTTTAAGTTTTAACTAAATGATTCATTCCAAGATTCTTTCCATTTATAACGAACCTGAATAATCCGCCCAAAATCTTTTTCATGGAACAATACAAATTTATTTTCAGCATCATTCACCTGAATTACCTTATTCTGTTGGATTACATATTTCTTAAGAGTATAATCCGAATTATCATCATCCCCTTTCAGAATATAGACATCTCCATTTTCCAAACCTACTATAATATATTTATTATTAAAGCATTCGGCATCAATAGAAGCAATAGGAGAATCAAATTGAGCACATGTGTATAACTTATTCCCATCTGTATAATAAAAATAGAGAGTCTCCCCTTTACTTATAAACAGATAAGGAGCTTTATCCTGATTCCGACAAAGATAAAAACAGTTTTTGGACGTTCCGTCAATTACTGAACTTAGCCCCTCAATCTCACTTTGAGATGTAAAACTAGCGCCAACTTTGGTGACAGAACTACCCCCTCCATAAGCTTCTACCGTAAATTTCTGTATATAGAACTTGCCAGCCTTATCTTTAATAATAGACATATAAGAGACATCTCCCCAGTCAACCAAACTAGCACCTACAAAGTATACAGAATAATCCTTCATGTTATCTAGCCTAGCATCAGAAGGACCATACTCATACTCCTCCACCTTCAAAGGTAGCACCTTGCCAGAATAGTTATAACCTTGCCAACTCTTATAATCAGCAATATGCAAATATTGCGAAGAATTTTTATCATAAAGAACCATACCTCCATGTTCATCAAAAGGAGCATAAGCAATCATGCTACCATCCACCTTTATTTTACCTTCTTCATCTGATGTTAATGGTCGGTCAAGGAAATTACTAGAGTTAAACAATAAATTGCTATCTTTAACGCGGGTATAAATAATTCCATCTTCACCAATTGCCATTGTAAGAAACTGCATATCAATAACACCTACCGGAACAAATCCTTCTGGATATGATTTACTAAGGAACATTTGAGACAATATCCCTTCCTGCTTATAACTGCTACCTGATATATCAATAGCTCCTTGGCCACCCTTCTGTGCTACCCATAGCCAACTGGTTTTATCTTCTCCATCCCAGCGTTCTGTCCAGTGAGGATACATAGAAACAGGCTGTGTTCCCATCGGTACACCATTAATCATTTGATAAATATCACGTGTAACAACAGGTTTTAATATTCCCTCTTCAGTCTGTTCTCTCAAAAAAGCTAAAGTACTGATACCTTCTTTCTCGGAGAGTACTACCCAGCCGTTAGAGGCATAAGCAGAAGAAACAGAAATGTACGTAGAACCAAAATAGGTAACTCCTGTGTTATTATCCATCACAGCCAACCGAAGTTCTTTAGTACTAGCAATTGTATCCGCTATCCACTCCAGGTCTCTAGTATCAGCTATGACATGTCCATCAAACGTCCATTCATATGATAAATCAGAAGGTTCTTTTCCTAAAGTGAAAACTAATTTTGGTTTTGATATCACTTTATCTCCTAACGCATACGAAGAACTTTCAGTCTCTACAGAAATCTCGATATCGTTCATTTCTCTATAATCATAATTTCCCTTATCCTCATAACAAGACGTGATGATCAAAAGGAACATTACAACAAATAATATCTTCATTTTCATATTTCAATTTCTATTCTAATTAGTTAATAGGTACAGTCATCGGAAACTCCTCACCAGTTGTATCATTTTTATCCATTACATTGTTTACTGCAATGTAATACTTGAATGTCAATGCATATTGCCGTTTTTCGGCAGTACTTAGTTTTCCAAAATCTGAGATATTAGTGCATTTTACAAACTCTTCATATTTCTTTCTAGAATATGTACCTAAATACAACTTCGTGACATCATTGGTCCACCATAAAGGTTTACTAATAATATTATTAAATACAATTTTAATTTGTTCGTATTCCGGTATTGATCCTTCGAAATACTCATTTGGAAGAATTTTCAAACACAACTTCACATTCTCTTTCAAATCTTCCGTTTTTAACAACACAACCTCCAATGTATCATTAGATAATCCAGCTTTAAACATTGGATTATCAGGCAAATGATAATTTTTCTGATCAGCATTCTTTATCTTATCTTCACTCTCATCTTCCGCAACCACACTTACTTCGTAAGGTGTATCTGTTGAAAACGGTTTTCCGACTAGCCCCAGACCAATCTTCACAATAATAGCATCACTAGTAGGATAGTTATTGAAAGATACTTCGAAATCCTCATCACCAAATTCCTTCAATTGGCTAAAATAAAGATATTGTCCACCATGATAGGGTTTTATCTCATCTTCCGAACATCCCCAAAAACAAAGAGATATTAAAGCAAATAGAATATATTTTTTCATCTTTCTTTTTCGTTGATTATCACACATTAAATATCCTCATTATCCGGTTTATCAAATACAAAAATTGCATTATCTACCGGTTTCTTATCCATACGTTTGTATTGAAAAAACATTTGTCCTTCTCCTACAAATTCCTTACGCATATCCTTCAATAACTCTGTATGAAATCCTTCCAATGACCCAATACTGTTCTCCATATTAGTAGTCAGAATTCCTCTCGCATAACGTACTTCATCCAGCATTTTGCCAGCTTGAGAATATTCACCTTTACGAGCAAAGTACTCACCCATGATATAATACATCTCACTCAAGCGTATACCTGGAACCATATCTGAACCATCCTGTCCCAACTTAATATCATATTTTAAGGAATATGCATTAGAATTATAAGAACCTGTCTGTAGAAGGAAACGACGATCCTGTTCTTTATTATCAGCAAAGATATTATCACTGTCAAGGATAAACAGTGTTTGATTTCCTCTTGTTATATAAGGTATATAATCTTCTTGTAATGTTTTATTAAAAAAACACATAATAATGCTATTATAGTCTTTGAGATTCGTACCTAAACTTGAATATTCCACAAAATTAAAACAGGATTCAGGCTTGCTTCCATATGGATAAGTCGCTTCTACAACCTCTTTTGCTTCTTTATAAGCCTGTTCATATTCTCCTTCCCAATAATATACACGTGCTAATGTCGCTACTATAGCATAATAATTCATACGATATCCTCTATAAGCGAAGAATACATCACTAGAAGCTATATCGTTAGAAAGCATGCTTGATGCCAACATACGATAACTTGTGCTCATCCAAATTTTATGTTCATCAGTTATATCACATTTAGCTAACATCTCTTTCGCAGCTTTTAAATCTCTAATTATTTTAGAAAGAATCTCTCTACTACTCTCATATGGAGGAATAATGGTAGGATATACCTCTACATAGGGAATATAAGACTTTCCATCATCTTTCGATATGGCGGGAGCAAATAAACGAAGTAAATCAAAATGTATAAAAGCTCGTAGTGCCAATGCTTCTCCCCAAATCATATTTTTCTCAAATTCTCCCTCTTTGAAAACAGAAGGACTAGCTTTGCTAACATTGAGAATCAAATTATTACAATTAGCTATATTATTATAACCAATAGACCATATATTGGAAATAAAAGTTTTCACATCCGAATCATCAAATTGAAACTTAGCCGATTTATAATAAGCTGAATTTTTAGGTATAAAATTATTATCTGTTTGATAATATTGAGCAATAGCATCCATAAATCCCCATGACATTGCTCGTCCATACATGGAAGAAGTCCCCAAATTCAAATATATTCCATTCAAAGCATTTCGATATCCATCTCCTACTTCAAAAAGCTTATCCCCATTCACCTGATTACTCGGTGCTACATCCAGCCAATCACTACAACTTGTAGTAAACAGGCTTGTAGCCAACAGTAATATCGTATATAATTTCTTCATATTATTCATCTACTTTAAACTGTTAAAAACTCATTTTCACCGAAGCTGCAAAAGACCGTGAATACGGATAGTCCAATCCACGTTCAGCACGTACAGTAGCAACACGGAATAAATCATTTCCTGAAAGTTCTACACGTAACAGACCGATATGTGCTTTCTTCAACCATTCAGCATTAAAATCATATCCTAAAGTAAGAGAGTTAAATGTCAATACATTATAATCCTGAATAAAACGACTAGTAGGACGAGTTACTGCAACTACCCCATCAGTCTGCAAACGTCCATAAGGAGTACAATCTCCAGGCTTTTGCCAGCGCCCTGTTAATACACGACGGTCTACATTACTACTTTGAATATGTGCATTCTCAACTTTACTTACCAATGTAGAATTATAACGTTGTCCACCAAATTCATACATAAAGGTAGAATAAAGAGAAAATTGCTTCCAACGAAGGTTAAATCCAAAAGTACCCTGGAGTTTTGGCTCTTCGTTTCCAACTACAACTTGGTCAGCCGCATTCCAATCATATGTTATTGTACCGTCAGGACGAAGATAAATTTCCTTACCATCTGCAGGATTGATGCCTAATGATCTAACACCAAAAATAGATGTTAGCGAACCACCTTCTACATACTGCAAGTAAGTCTCACTATATTTTGAATCTCCTTTTCCTGAATCATATTTCGCATACTTTTCTTGTACGCGCTTATTGTATTCTTTCAGACTATCTGAGATCTTAGTTATTTTATTCTCATTATGAGCCATATTCGCAAAAACTGCAACAAACCAATCCTTAGTATTCAATATATTACTTCTCAATTGAATCTCAACACCCTTATTCATCACCTCACCGATATTATCTTTATAAGAAGTAAAACCTGTAGAACTAGGTAATGTAACACTATTAACCAAGTCCACCGTTTTCTTACGATAATATGAAAAATTCATCTGGAGTAGTCCTTTAAACATATCAACATCTAGACCTAAATCCATGTTATGAGTCTTTTCCCAACCCAATCCATTATTTCCCAATGCCATCAATGAAGCTCCTAGACCTGTTTTAAACCAGTTATCTGTTACCACTTTATAAATAGTCTGCGCTTCATAGGGAGAGAAGTCAACCTTACCAGTAATACCGTAAGTTCCACGAATCTTTAGACGGTCCATCCAATCAAACTGTTTCATGAACTTATAATTATGCAAGTTCAAACCAAGACCACCAGAAAAGAAAGGTGCAAAACGTTGATCAGCACCAAACTCTGAGTTTCCGTCGAAGCGTACAGAAACGTCCGCCAAATAAATATTATCAAATGAATAATTGAATGTCCCTAATGCACCAAAAAGACGACTTTTACTATCCGAATTTGAAGGCAATCCAGAGACTTTATTACCATAGCCTGGAGAAGACAATTCGCCAGAAGGAAATCCTTTGTAAGTAATACCAAAGCTATCACCAGTACTTGAAGTAGCATTAATACCTACCAAAAAATTCAGATTGTGCTTCTTTATATTTCTATTATAAGATAAAGTAGCAGTAGCATCCCAACTTAGACTATTGGAAGTAACAATATCCAATTGTCCTGAAACCACATTATTTAAACCTAACAAATCATCATTCTTCTTTGAACGCGGATCAAGAAAAGTACGTGCATCCGAATTTGACTTCGTAACACTAAATTGTCCTTTTAATAACCAGTAACTGTCGATATTCCACAACAATTCTGTATTATTAATCAATTCCCAAGACTTACTACGATCATAATTCTTCAATGTAGCTTCATACAAAGGATTTACTTCTCCTGAACCTCCAGTCCAAGGATAAGTTGTCTCCAAATATCTTCCATTCTCATCCATATATTCATCATATGGCAATTTTGAAGTATAGTCGGAAAAGCTTCCATAAGGAGACTCCTGAGATTTAGTATAAGTATATGAGAAATAGTTTCTTACCTGAAAAGCTCCAAGCCGATAAGATAAAGACAGCCCACCAGCCATACGATCGCGATAAGAACCTTTCATAACGCCTTCTCCACTATTATAAGAAAAGTCTGCTCCCCAGCGCAAATCCTCCGTACCGCCATCTAGATACAAACTATGTTTGTGATTGAATACTGTACGAAGGGGTTTGGATAACCAATAAGTATCAACACCACGAACTACATTGTTCAGTTTTTGGTTATAAAGTGCATCCAAACGACTTTGTTCATTAAAATCCTGTTCTGAATCCGCCTTAAATAAACCAGCTGCAACCTCCGTTTCAAGCTTTTCCCGCGCATTCATCATATTATAATCAGTCAAATCAGGATATTCCAACGTTCCAGTAAAATTATAATCAATATTAACCTTACCAGCTTTCGGAGTAACTGTTGTAATAATAACTACACCATTTGCTGCACGAGAACCATACATAGCAGTAGCGGCAGCATCTTTCAAAATTGTAATACTTGCAATACGGCTAGGGTCCATATCATACAATTTCTGCACACTGATCTCAAAACCATCCATTATAAAAGTCGGAAGGTTAGGATTATTCTTCAATGATGTTTTAGAAAGACTTTGAGCATCCAACTGAGTGGTTCCGATGCCTGAACGTCCACGAATATATAACTCTGGAACATTATTCGGATTCGACCCGGCTAAATTATTCTCTGCAATACGAAAAGAGGGGTCGAACGTTTGCAAAGCTCCCAATACATTCGTTTTGGAAACCGACATCAGCTGATCTGCCGTAACCGTCACTGAAGTACCCGTAAAGCTATTCTTGCTAATTTTCGCATATCCGGTTACCACCACCTCTTCCAGCTGCTTGGAATCCGGTTTCAACTTAAAGGTATGAACTTTTTCGAGATTCAACTTACCTGTATGTATTTCCAAAGATTGCATACCCACAAAAGAAATACGAATCGTAGCGTCTCCGTCAGGGAGTCCCAATGAAAAGGCACCGTCTGCATCTGTCATGGTTCCGATGTTTCTCTCTTTTCCGAGTATCAAAACTGTAACTCCCGGCAGTTCACCGCCCATATCATCAACCACTCTACCTTCCAAAACACGTGTTTTCTGATCTTTCTTCTTGATGACTACAATACCATCTTTGGTGGCATAAGTGAAACCTTTAGGTGAAAGAACGCGGTCCAGCAATTCTCTCCAAGGCTCGTTAGTAGCTTTTACAGTCACCGGTTCAACTCCTTTAAACATCTTCGAGTTATAAAGCATGTTGATTCCAGCTTTCTGTTTTACCGTGTTTAAAAATGTCTCCATCGGCACATCCTTCAAATCAAGTGTCACTTTCTTCTCATCAGGTGGAAGTGCCCATGCACTGAGAATCATGCTCAATGCAAACAGACATAACATAAAGACTCTTCTTTTCTCCATAATTTTTAATCAAAACTCAATATTACTCATTCTTATATATCAATATATTTCTGCCGTTTATTCTATAGTAGATATCGCCGGTTAGTTCTAAAGCATCCAGGAAAGTGTTGATCGTGCCATATCGCTGTAAGTCGCCACTATATGTCAAGTCGCATAAAGATGCATCCTCATAATAGACATGGACATCATACCAGCGCTCAAAGGTTTTCATGATATCTCCCAGTCGCTTGTTATTGAAAACATACACACCTCTTGCCCAACCGATATATTCATCTACATCGACTGCCCGCTTTTCAATTCCACGGGAAGAAGCAACAGCCTGTTCACCTGGTGCCAACGTAATGATTTTCTGATCAGGTGTGGAGAAGTTTACTTTTCCATATACAAGAGTGGTATAACATGCGTCCGCATCATTGTATGCATTGACATTAAATGCAGTACCGAGCACCGTTACTTCTCCAAAGCGCGTCCGGACAACAAACGGATGTTCCTCGTCTTTCCTCACATCAAAATAAGCCTCTCCTTCCAACGTTACAATTCTGCGTTTTCCGACAAAACGGGCCGGGTAGATCAATTTAGAACCGGCATTCAAATGAACGGTGGTTCCATCAGCAAGAAGGACAGTATTCTCTCCTCCCCGCGGTATAACCAGTTCATTTGACTTGGCCGGACTTTCATCGACGTTTTTTTCTGCGTGTTGTTGTGTTGTGACGGTCGGTCGATACGATAGCACCCCTTTATTATATTTTACTTGGACGCCATCTACTATTACATTTATATCTTTCTTTTGTACATCAATTGTGCTCCCATCGGGTAAGGTCAGCACTGCCTGTTTGCTACCCGGCTCGATTAGTGCAATACGTGCCTTGTTGTCCTCCATTGCCTGATAATGATTCACGGCATAAAAAGAAATTCCCACAGCCAATACTACCATAGCCGCAGCAACATACCACCACGTCCGGATACGACGTATCTTTCCGTCAGACGGATTTTCTTTTTGTTGAATTTGTTGAAGGAAATGCTCGTAAGCCTTTTCCGATGAATATTCTTTATACTTATTAAAAGAGTCTTTCAGTTCCTCACTATCCTGCAATTTCTCATACACCGTTTTCAGTTCCGGGTGCTCAGATAAACGTTGTTCCAACACCAGCTGCTCTTCGTCGCTTGCATCTCCCAAAAGAGCCTTTTTTATCAAAGAGGCATCCTGATATGTGTTTTCTAACTTTTTCATAATTTTATCTATTTCTAGTGAGATTTTTATCTTTGCTTTACTATAGTTATACATAACGTCTATAAATGGGTGACAAAAAGATGATTATTTTTTAGATGAAGCATTCCTATCGAAGACTTTACAGAGGAAAATTCTATCATTTTATCACTAAACACAGGCAATTTAGAGTGTTTTAACAATAATATCACTACAGCATAGCAAATAAAAAGCACTAAAGAACGACAATTAAACATCTTAGAAAATATTTGTTTTTTTTGGTTGCCGCTATTAAATTCATCCAATATTTAACTTCTTCAGGAGAATCAAAAAACACTTTTCTATTGTCACTTATCACTTTTAAGACTTAGTAGGCTGATATACAACAATTAAAAAGTGACAATAAGAGGTGATAATAGAGTGACAATAAGAAATATTCAGTTTTCTATTGTCACTTTTACCCAAAGATGCTCCTATCAACAAAAGACAATATACTCCCCCAAATAACACATACAACCCCATAAAAGATGCCGGATTTAATAGTCAGCCTTCCGTTCATCAATGTGTTACGAAGCCTCAATTAACATTTTCACATAGTAACAAAACTTCAGTTCACGTACGTGGTCCCATCGGTTCACGCACATAGAGCGACGGGATCACGTACGTAAGCTCAACGAACCACGTACATGAAACAAGAATATGCTATATAGCAAGCACATTAATCAAGCCTTTGCTACATACTAATGTCGCCACCTTGCAACATTAAACCTGCTGTATTACGGTTCTTATCTTCGAACAATAGAGAGTAAATATGAAAGAATTATCCGGATAGTATCTTAAAAAATCAAAGAAAGCAGGACGGAATAAGTTGAATTGCCCAGCTTTTCACGCAAGAATTTATAGCTGCGGCTCTTTTGAGTTTTAACCGTATTGATACTCACACCTAATTTAGATGCAATCTCATCCCAGGAATGACCTTCAATTCTCAACAAGATGATACGGCGTTGTTCGGCAGGAAGTTCTTCAATATAGAAATAGAGTTGCCGGATGGCCTCCTCTTTTACAGTCAGCGCATAGATCATTTCCTCGTCTTCAAAGTCTTCTTCCGAAGGCAGGGAGCTTAGTATAGAATCACGAATCTGATTGTTACGGATATAGAGTAATGCATTGTTATAGCATGCACGATAAAGATAATTAGTC
>OJLA01001657.1_pt1 | contig 14492 bp, 15 predicted proteins | sample 1596611 | NCBI WGS metagenome assembly OJLA01 (sample SAMEA4350168, study PRJEB24818) | metagenome | biome: human; feature: gut; material: faeces | place: Denmark | collected 2013-09
CACCGCGTGGCTCTACAGCTACTACGGCAAGAATTTCGTCAAGACCATCGTGAACGCGGGCAAGAAGTTCGGCAAGCTGGAAGTCGTCAACGACCAGTGCGGCAACCCGACCAACGCCGTCGATCTGGCCCACGAAATTCTGCAGCTCTGTGTGACCCACGAATACGGCCTCTACCACTGCACCGGCGAGGGCATCTGCTCTTGGTATGATTTCGCCTCCGAGATCATCCGTCTGTCCGGCGTGGACGCCACCGTGGCCCCCTGCACCAGCGAGGAGTATAAGTCCAAGCACCCCGAAAGCGCCGACCGCCCCAAGTGGAGCGCCCTCGATAACCGGATGCTCCGCTGCACCGTCGGCAACGAAGTGCGGGACTGGAAAGCCGCCCTCGCCTGCTTCTTCGAGCACTGGGATGGGGAAAATGGGATGAAGTAAACGGGAAGGACTGCCTCTCGGCCTTAGCGGACGCAGTGCTGAACCTAGGCCCTGCGCCGCCTCCGCCGTCCTTGCCCTCTCCGTCATCGCTTCGCGATGCCACCTCTCCCAAAGTGAGAGGCCTTGGCAGTCCGCGAGGTTTCCGGTTTAATACTTTACGCCCTGCTACCGCAAGGGGAGCCGTCAGGCGCAACGCTCAGACTTCACGCCTTTGCCAAGGGCTCCCCCTTTGGGGGAGCTGGCGCGAAGCGCCTGAGAGGGCAAGCCCGCTGACAGGACAGCAGTTTCCTAGTTTAGCAGCATCTCGCAGTGGTGCGAGGTCGAGCTCGCGAAAAACAACAACATTCAACTTTGAGGAAAAATCAAATTATGAAAAAATATCTGATCACCGGCTGTGCCGGCTTTATTGGTTCGAACTTTGTTCACTATATGCTCAAGAAGTACCCGGAGATCCTGCTGGTCAACCTTGATAAGCTGACCTACGCGGGCAATCTGGAGAACCTGAAGGACGTCGAGGGCGACCCCCGCCACGTCTTCGTGCAGGGCGACATCTGCGACAAGGAGCTGGTCGAAAGCCTGTTCGCAAAGTACGATTTCGATTACGTCATCAACTTTGCCGCGGAGAGCCACGTGGACCGCTCCATCAAGAACCCGGAGATCTTCGTTCAGAGCAACGTCATGGGCACCGTGAACCTGCTGCAGCGCGCCAAGGAAGCTTGGTACGACGCCGAGGCAAAGACTTGGAAGGAAGGCAAGAAGTACCTGCAGGTCTCCACCGACGAGGTCTACGGCGCTCTGGGTGCCGAGGGCTTCTTCATGGAGACCACCCCGCTGTGCCCCCACAGCCCCTACTCCTCCTCCAAGGCCAGCGCCGATATGTTCGTCATGGCCTTCCATGACACCTACGGGATGCCCATCAACATCACCCGCTGCTCCAACAACTACGGCCCCTACCAGTTCCCGGAGAAGCTGATCCCCCTGATGATCAACAACGTCAAGCACCACAAGCAGCTGCCCGTCTATGGCGACGGAATGCAGATCCGCGACTGGCTGTACGTTGAGGATCACTGCAAGGCCATCGACATGGTCTGCAACGGCGGCAAGATCGGCGAGGTCTACAACGTCGGCGGCCACAACGAGCGCCCCAACATCTTCATCGTCAAGACCATCATCGAGCAGCTCCACGACCGCCTGAAGGATGACGGCATCAGCGAGGACCTCATCAAGCACGTCGCCGACCGTCTGGGCCACGACCGCCGCTACGGCATCGACCCCACCAAGATCAAGAACGACCTCGGCTGGTACCCGGAGACCCCCTTCGAGAAGGGCATCGTCCTGACAATCGACTGGTATCTCGACCACGAGGAGTGGATGGAGCACATCACCAGCGGCAACTATCAGAAGTACTACGAGGAAATGTACAAGAATAAGTAAGCTTGTACCCGCCCTCAGCGCATAAACCAAAAGGAGCACTCCCTGCATCAGCAGGGGGTGCTCCTTTGTTTCTATCCGGTGCCCCTTAACCGAGGCTCACGCCCATGCGTCTTGCGACGGTGAGCAGCTCGCAGCCTTCGGGGACATTGCGGGTCTTACCGGCGATGTCCTCCAAGCGGTTGGCGGTGACGTGGCCGTTGAGCAGGGCCACGGTGACGCCGTAGCGCTCGATCTCCACGAGCTTAGCGGCGTAGCTGCCGAACTGGGTGGCCAGCACGCGGTCATACGCGCTGGGGCTGCCGCCGCGCTGCATGTGGCCGGGGATGCAGACGCGAGTCTCCATTCCGGTCTTCTTCTGGACGGCGGCGGCGATGCGGTTGGTGGCGGTGGTGTAGCCCGCCTCGGCGCGCTTGGCGGTCCACTCCTTCCGCTTCATCTTGGCCTCTTCCTCGTTCATGGCACCCTCGGCCACCGCGATGATGGAGAAGTTGGAGCCCTTCTTGGCGCGGCGCTCTACGGCGTCGCAGACGCGGTCGATGTCGTAGGGCATTTCGGGCAGCAGGATGATATCCGCGCCGCCCGCAATGCCGGAGTAGAGGGTCAGCCAGCCAGCCTTGTTGCCCATGATCTCGATGCACATCACGCGGCTGTGGCTGCCTGCAGTGGTGTGGATGCGATCGATAACGTCGGTGGCGATGTCCACAGCGGTGTGGAAGCCGAAGGTGACGTCGGTGCCGTAGATGTCGTTGTCGATGGTCTTGGGCAGGCCGATGATGTTCAGCCCCTCCTGCGAGAGGAGGTTGGCGGTCTTGTGGGTGCCGTTGCCGCCGAGGCAGAGCAGACAATCAAGCTTTGCGTCCTTATAGGTCTTCTTCATGGCCGCGACCTTGTCGATCTTGTCCTCTTCGACCACCCGCATCAGCTTGAAGGGGGTGCGCTTGGTGCCCAGAATGGTGCCGCCCAGCGTCAGGATGCCCCGGAAGTCGTCCTCGTTCATCTCTTTGTAGTCGCCGGTGATGAGGCCGTGGTAGCCGTTCAGGATGCCCACGATCTCCACATTGCCGCCCATCCGGGCATACAGCGCCTTGGCCACGCCGCGGATCGTGGCGTTCAGGCCGGGGCAGTCGCCGCCGGAGGTCAGGATGCCAACACGTTTTTTCATCTTGCAAAATCCCTCTTTCCTCTGATCTTCCCGCATTGCGGGAGCAGGTTGTTACTATTAGAGTATTCCCAACGGGGGCCGGTGTCAAGAGCGGGGGAGAAAAAACTGTTCCAATCTCGGCTCCGTTAAACAAAAAGGGGGCTGTTGCACTGGCCTCTAGCCTTGGGGAACTTTCATTTTCCAGTCTCTTCACACTGTTGCTGCCCCATTGCCGTAGTCGCACCTTCTGCCACGCCCTCTGTGCTCTCCGGCATGAACAAAATTTAACGCTGGTCACAGAATAAACCACTATATCTATTATTTATTGCTTTCTTTGTGTCAATATATAGTGTTTTTGGAGAAAAAAGGGGGCATCAGGAATAAACATCCGTTTGGACACGAGGAAGGTTGCTCTCCTCTCCCCGGCTCCGTCAATTCAGGCGTGAGGAAATAGGTACGGTCAGGCATAAACATCCTTTCAGACACGAGGCAATCTTCCCAGAAAACAAAAAAGCAGCCCAACGGGTTGTATTTCCGTTGATTCCGAGCCATCTTTTCTTGCCTCCTGTTTGTCCTTTTCTATATACTGGCTCCTTGAGTTCCCTATGTCAACTTTTATTGTACAACACCACGATGAAACCGCCCTGCGTGAGCTGTCGGAGGGTGTTACCAAAAAACTGAAACTGCTGACCGATGCCGAGTTTGCCGAACTGGAATTTCCCCCGGATTGATCTTTGCCGTCTGCGGGCAGCGTACATAGGCTTTTTACAGTGTGGGACGGATCACACCGCTTCGCCTACCAGAAGCTTGCCGCAACTCAGCCGCTGGGTTGAAAACAGAATACACCCCCAAAGAGCCTCGGTCTGCGGATGCAGAGCCAGCCATGCAGGACTGTGCACACAGGCTTTTTTCTTTTTTGGGAAAATATTTCAAACCAGTGAAATTCCGGGGGAGGCTCATTCGTATCCAGAATGTAGCGACGAAAACCGGGTGCACACCCCGGCAGTGACACACAATAAGAAGAGGGGATATATTATTATGAAAAAGACGGTTTCTGTTTGCATGACGGCTGTGATGGCCCTTTCCCTGCTGGCAGGCGGTGCGGTACAGGCATACGCACTTTCGGCAGAGACGGTGGAACCAGTTTCTGCTGTGGCTGAGGAAAACTGTATTTCCAGCAGTTGGAAGCGTGCTTCCGACCCAGCACTGACCGAGAAAGTCCGCAAAGTGTTCGATAAGGCCTTTGATGGTTTGGCGGGCGTTTCCTATACGCCTGTAGCCCTGCTGGCAAGCCGCACCACCGGCTTCGGTACCCAGTACCGCATTCTGTGCAAGGCGACTGTCGTCGTACCGGGCGCACAGGAAGAGTATGTGGTGGTCACGCTGCAGCACAGCTGGCTGAGCAAAGCAGAAATTCTGGACATCGGCGATCCACTGTGCCTGACAAATCTGGACTATGAAGAAAGCGCTGTGGGCGCTTGGCAGGAAGCCGAGTCCCCCGCCATGACGGAGGAAGCCACGGCGGCGTTCCACAAGGCCACCGAGGGCCTTGTAGGTGTGGATTATGTGCCAGTGACCTTGCTGAGCACCCAGACCGTGGCAGGCACGAACTACCGCATCCTATGCGAAGCAACCACGGTTTATCCGGGTGCTGAGATGCACTATGCCGTCGTGAACGTGTATGAAAGTCTGGAAGGCAATGCCAACATCATCAGCGTGACCGATGGATATGTGAGTTGAGGGAGAGTTTTTGATTCAGAAGGTCCTCCGCTGCACCTTGGGTATATTCAGCGGAAACATTGATTTTGATATTGCAAACAAGCCAGACCGGCGGGTCTGGCTTGTTTGCTGTTTCACGGAGTGGGCGTGGAGGGAAAGTGCTCCGCAGCATAACCTCAAAGCTGTGAGCCTTTTTATTTGACTCGTTCCTTTCTCTGTTGTCACTTCGCCTGTATCTCTTCCACCAGCGGCAGATAGTCGGCACAGTATTTCCGGTACAGCGGCTGCACCAGTTGCCGGAAACTCTGCATTTCTTCTTCGGGCAGCGGCAGTTCCCGGCACCCGCCAGCCAATGCCGCTTTTCGGGCGGCGGTTTCCTCCTGTGCCCAGAGTTGGCGCTCGTACTGCGCCGATGCCCGGGCGCACGCTTGCAGGGTCTGCCGGTATTCCTCCGGCAGTGCATCCCATGTGCGGCTGGATGCCAGCTGCACCTCCGGTACGCGGCTGTGCTCATCGGCCATGTAGTACCGCGCCACCTTGTAGTGCTCCATGGAATAGTAGGCCGGCCAGTTGTTTTCGGCGGCATCGATCTGCCCGGTCTCAAGCGCCGAGTAGACGTCGCTGTACGCCGTGGTCTCCGGCACTGCACCCAGCAGGCGGATCATGTCGATCACGATCTGCGAATCCTGCACGCGGATGGTCTTGCCCTGTAAATCGTTCAGGCTGCGCACCGGCTGACGGGCATAAAACGAGCGGGCACCCGCGTCGTACCAACTCAGGCCCACGCGCCCCTGTGCGGTAAAGTCCTGCAAAAACTCTGCCCCGATGCTGCCATCCAGCACACGCCACATATGGTCGGCATCCCGGTAGAGATACGGCAGCAGCAGCACGTTGAGCCGGGGCAGATCGTCCGTGGCCACCGAGAGCGACACACGGGCAAAATCGACGCCGCCAATGGCAAGCTGCTCCCACACTTGCTGCTCTGAGCCGTACTCGCCGTTCGCTTTGACCTGAATGACCACCTTGCCCCCGGTCTGCTGCTGCACAAGGTCCGCAAAATACTGCGCGCCCTGCGTAGTGGGGTACCCGGCGGGCTGGTTGTCGGCATAGGTCAGCACATAGTCTGGTGTAGTCTGCGGCTTTGCGGCACAGCCTGCCAGCTGCAAGGCTGCAAAGCCCAGCCCGGCTAAAAAAGTCCGTCTGCGCATGGTGCCCTCCCTCCCTTTGCAGATAGTATAGCGCACAAGGCTGCCTTTGTGCAAGAGACAGAAAAAGGCGGTGCCCGCCGCAAAGCAGGTACCGCCTTTTCAGGAGAAGAAGGGAATGTCTCAGTTACATCAGACCCATTGCCTGCGGCAGTGCGGTAGACACTGCCGGGATAAAGGTGACCAGCAGCAGGCCGCCGATGATGGCCACATAGTACATAAGCATGTACGGCATGACCTTGGAAAGCGAGGTACGGCCCACCTTGATGCCAACAAACAGGGCGTTGCCCACAGGCGGGGTGATGTTGCCGATGCACAGGTTATACACGAGGATCAGACCGAACTGGATGGTGCTCATGCCAAAGCTCTGGCAGATGGGCAGGAACAGCGGGGTGAAGATGAGGATGGCCGGGGTCACATCCATAAAGGTGCCGGACACCAGCAGGATCACGTTCATGATGAGCAGGATGATGTACTTATTGCTGGTCAGGCTCAGCAGGGCTGCTGCAACCGCATCCGGGATCTGCAAAAAGGCCATGACCCAGCCCAGAATGTTGGAAACGCCTACAAGGAACACCACCATGCCGGACATCTTGGCAGAGTCCACGATGATCTTCCACAGGCTCTTCAGGTTGATGGAGCGGTAGCAGAAGGCAAGCACCAGTGCATAGACAACGGCAATGGCAGAGCCTTCGGTGGCAGAGAACACACCGCCGATGATGCCGCCGATGACCACGATGATCAGGGACAGGGAAGGCAGGGCGCGCAGGGTGCAGACGCCGAGATTTTTCCAGTCAAACTTACCGGGGGTGCCTTTATAGCCCAGCTTGACCGCCAGCAGCACGCCCACCACGCAGCAGCACAGCGCCCAGATGATGCCGGGAATGTAACCGGCCATGAACAGCGCAGCCACAGAGGTGCCGCCGGATGCCAGCGAGTAGGTGATCAAGGCGTTGGACGGCGGGATCAGCAGGCCGGAGCAGGAGGAAGCGGCGTTGGTGGCAGCGGTCACGGCGGGGTCGTAGCCCTGCTCATCGGCACCGTCGCGGATCATGGAGCCGACAGCAGCAGCCGCAGCAGATGCAGAGCCGGAGATGGCACCGAACAGGGCGTTGGTGCCGATGTTGGTCACCAGCAGTGCGCCGGGCATCTTGCCCAGAATGGCCATGACGAAATCCACCAGACGCTTGGCGATGCCGCCCTGATTCATAATGTTGCCGGCCAGAATAAAGAACGGGATGGCGGTCAGGCTGAACTTGCTCATGCCCACAAAGGTGCGCTGGGCAGCGGTCAGCACGGCAACATTCAGATCAATGGAAGAAAGAATGGCAGTCAGGGAAGAGACTGCAATGGCGTACGAGATGGGCACGCCGAGGAACAGCAGCACCAGCAGCACTGCCAGAATTACGAGTAACGCTTGAATTGCCACAGCTTAGTCCTCCTTATTTTCCTTGTCGGCATCGGCAGCCATTTCGGCTTCCACCTTTGCAAAGTCTGCATCCTCCGGGGTATCCAGACAGATGGAGCCGTTTGCAATGCCGATAATGTTCAGCACGGAATACACCAGAATAATCACGCCGCAGATGGGCATGACCCAGTAGAAGACGCCCACGGCAACGCCCAGCGAGGAGGTCTGCTGTCCCATGGCCAACTGGGACACCTGAAAACCGCCGAACACCAGAATGGTCGCAGAGAAGATGAAGGCGATGACCTCAGCAAAGATGTGGAACGCCTTGCGCATGGTGGGGTTGAACCGATCCACCAGCACGGGAATGTTCATGTGGCCGCGCTCGCCGGAGACGATGGTGGCACCCAGCATGGTGCTCCAGCCGAACAGATAACCCACCAGCTCTTCCGACCATGTGGAGGGAGAGTTGAAGATATAACGCACGATGACCTGATAGGTGGTCAGCACCACCATGACCGTCATGCTCAGACCTGCCAGCAGGTTGAGCACCTTGTTCAGGGTATTTCTCAGTTTTTCCATGATGCTCCTCCTCAGTCCGCAGTATGGGCAGCGTTGTGCTGCTGGATCAGGTCATAAATGGGCTGCAACTCCGGGTTTGCTGCCAGCACGGAATCGTGCAGGGGGGCCATAGCCTCCTGAAACGGTGCAGTGTCCGGGTAAATAAAGTTGACATGCTGCTCATTCTCGGCCTTATCTTTCGCCTCAGCCACAGCATCCTCCCAAGCATCCTGCTCGGTGCGCTTCACGATCTGGAAGCCCTCTTCAAAGATCGCGCGCTCCTCGTCGCTGAGTTCGTTCAGGAAGGCGTAGTTTGCCACCAGCAGATCCGGCACCATCTGGTGCATATCGTAGGAGTAATATTTGCAGATATCGCCGTGACCGTTATCGGTCAGAGCCAGCTCGTTGTTCTCGGCACCATCCAGAATACCGGCCTGCAACGCGGTGTACACATCGCCGAAGCCCATGGGCGTAGCGGTGCCGCCCAGCAGACGCATCATTTCCACGTTGGTGGGCGACTGCTGCACGCGGATCTTCAGACCCTTCAGGTCGGAGGGCTGGTTGATGGGGGTCTTGATGGTGTAGAAGTTGCGGGTGCCAGCATCCAGCCATGCCACCGTTTCCAGACCGGCCTTGGAAGTGGTCTTGAAAATGGGGTCCGTCACCTCGGGGTCGTCCATGGCCTCGTGGTAGGCTTCTACGCTGGAGAACAGGTAAGGCAGGTTGAAGATTTGGTATTTGGCACTGAAGGTCTCCATGATGGCAGTGGACGCCACCACAAAGTCGATGGCACCGGTCTGGGTCAGCTGCACCATTTCGGTCTGGGAGCCCAGCAACTCGCTGGGGTACACCTCCACACGGTACTTGTCGCCCAGCTTCTCGTTGATGTAGTTGGCAAAGGCTTCCAGTCCCAGATGATCCGGGTGGGTCTGGGACTGCACATGGCCGATGCGCACGATCTTGCGGTCGTCACCGGAGCCGGCACCGCAGCCGGTAAGCATCATGCTGCTGGTCAGTGCCGCTGCGCCCATCAGCGACAGAAACGTTCTTCTCTTCATGAATGGCATCCTCTCTTTTCGCGTTCTTTCTATGATTATATTTTAACAACTCGTTCATTTTTGCGAAACCGGATTATTTTGTGAAACGCAGTACGATTTTGTCTTTGTTGTATCCAAGTACAATTTTTGTGTTTTTTGGACGAAAAAAACTGGCAAAAACAAAAAAGCACCCGTTCCTCTCCTGTTCACAGGCAGGAAAGAACGAGTGCTTCTTTTGGATTCGATTTATCCTTGTGCCGCTTTTTCCGCTGCGGCTACGCGGTATTCCGAAGGGGTCTGGCCGGTCAGGCGCTTGAACACCCTTGTAAAATAGTTGGCGTCGCTGTAACCCACAGCAGCGCCGATATCCTTCAGGCTCAGGCGGGGGTCCAAAATCAGCTGGCGCGCCTTGTTCACCCGGTATTCGTTCAGGTAGGCCGAAAAGTTTACCTTAAAGCACTGCTTGAACAGCTTGCAGAAGTAGGCGTCCGAGTAGCGCAGCGCAGCGGCGGCATCCTGCATGGAGATATCCTCCCTATAGTGGGCGTCGATGAAGCGGCTGATCTCGGCACGGATGATGGCGGTACGCATATCCTCGTCCTCTTCTCGGCGGACAGGCTGTTCAGGCGCAGGGGGCTGTGCCGGGCGGGCAGGCAGCGGCACCGACACCTGCCGGATGGCATCCTCCACCGCGAATACCAGTTCCTGCTCATTGTAAGGCTTGAGCAGGTAGTCCATCGCTCGTACAGAGATCGCTTGCCGTGCATAGTCGAACTTATCAAAGCCGGTCAGGAACAGGATGGCGCAATTTCTGTCTGTTTCTCGGATCTTGCGCGCCACCTCCAGCCCGGTGAGACCCGGCATTTCAATGTCCAGCACAGCCACCTGCGGCGCTTCGCGGGCAAAAATTTCCAGAGCCTCTCTGCCGTTTTTTGCTTCATACAGGCAGATCAGATCTCCCAGATACTTCTGCAAAGTCCGGCACAGCACCTTGCGCTCGATCAATTCATCCTCTGCCACCAGCAATTTGCACTTCACGAAAGCGTCTCCTCCTTTTCTTCCGGCTGCTGCGTCTGCGGGAGCTCAAACCGCACCACAGTACCGCAGTCTGCGCGGCTGTATATCTGCATTTTTCCGCCCGGATACAGCATCCCGATACGGCGGGAAATATTGCCAAGGCCAATGCTGCGGCCAGTCTGTTCGCTCTGCGCAATTTTAGTTTGCACAGCGTCCAGTTTCTCTGCGGTCATTCCCCTGCCGTTGTCCTCGACCGTGAGCACCAGCACCTTGCCCTGCATCCATGCCCGCAGCAGGATGCGTCCGCCTTCCTCGCTGGACTTGAGCCCATGCGAGTAAGCGTTTTCCACCACCGGCTGCAGCATAAAGGACGGCACCAAAACCGCCGCAGGCTGCACCCGGATGCTTTTTTCAACGGTAATGCGTCCGTCGAACCGCATTTGCTGCAAATAAATGTAATCCTCCAGCCCGTCCAGTTCCTCCTCCAGCGTGATCTGCTGGCGCTTAGTGCGCAGATTGTGCCGGAACAAATTGCCCAGATGCACGATCATCTGGTCAGTGGTGGAAGCATCCTCCAGCCGCGCCATGCAGGAGATCATGTTCAGGGTGTTGAACAAAAAATGCGGATTTACCTGACTTTTCAGCACCTCCAGCCGGGTGTGCTCCAGATCTTTTTCCAGTGCAAGGTTCCGCACCTCTTCCCGGTGCAAGGCCTGTTGCGTGGTCAGTTGCTGCGCCATGGCGTGCTTCATCTGGTTAAAGGTTCCCGTCAGCCGCCCCACTTCGTCGTTGCTTTTCACCGGAAGATCCGGGCTTGAAAGATCCCCCTCGGCAATGCTGCGGGAGGCCTGTGCCAACCGCAGCAGCGGACGCACCACCGCGCGGCTCAGCACCCGGATGAGCAGCAGCACCAGTACAGCCGCCGTCAGGAACAGCCCCAGATACAGCCACGGCAGATGCCGGATGTGAGCCGCCGTGCTGCTGTAAAGGGCGTTTTCCTGTTCCAGCGTGGCCTGCGTCAGCCGCAGCGCATACTCGGCAAGGTAGTCTTGCAGCGCCATCACATGATACATCTGTTCAATGTAGGTATCTGCCGAGGGGGAAAGCTGCAAAAAGGCATCCCGCTCCTGCCGATAGCCCGCATACCCTTGCAAAAGGTTCCATGTACGGGCATAGCGCTCTTCACCGATGCGGACGTAATCGAAGGGCAGGGCCGCAAGGCTCTGCTCGGAAGCGGTACAGGCGGCGGTATAGGCCTGTTCGGTTTCAGAAGTAGGCTGGCGCACATAGCGTGCAAAGGCCTGTGCTTCGTCCTTGAGGGCGTTTTGCACCGTATAGCAGACGGCGTTGTCGGCCAGCAGCATATCAAAGGAGCGTACCGTCCACTGACCTGCCATGGTAGCAATGCCAGTGGAAAGCATGGTGACCAGCAAAATCGCGGCAAGCCATGCCGTGACCTTGCGGCGCAGGGATATACCGCCCTGCGCGTTTTTGTTCCGTGCCATACGCTTTCCCTCCTGTCCTTGCAGCACCCGGTCTTTTTTATAAGTATAATGATCTCCCGGAAAAAGTGCAACTGCAAAAAGCACCGGTTTCCGCAAAGAAACCGGTGCTTACAGGCAGCGTGCCAAGCTGTCAGCGGGTCAACAACTGAAAATGATTCCGCTTGGTGACCAGCAGCCCTTCCTTTTGCAGCTTAGAAAGCTCCACCGACATGGCAGCACGCTCCACGCAGAGAAAATCCGCCAGCTGCTGACGGTCAAAGGGAATGTCAAAGGAGAGGGAGGACTGCCGGATGGACTCGGCAGACAGGTAGGACAGCAGCTTTTCGCGGGTGGTCCGTTTGCTGACATGGGTGATCTTATCGTTAAAAAGCAGTATTTTATTTGCCAGAACGCTGACCAGATTGCGGATGAGTTTCTGGTGATGGTCGCAGACGGTGGGGCAGGAGGTGAGCAGCCGCTTGACGTTCAGCAGCAGAATTTCGCAATCCTCCTCTGCCACCACGCTGATGTTCAGGATGGCACCGGGGGTAGCGGCGTAAGGCTCCCCGAAAAAGTCTCCAGCATTGCACTTGGACAAGATGTTGCGGTGTCCCCAAAGATCCTCCTGTATCACAAAGGTGGAGCCGGACAGCACAAGCCCCATGACCTCCGTGGAATCTCCGGCACGGAAAATGTAGGAGCCCCGGTGTCGGGTGATTTTCGCTGCACTGACGCAGTGCAGGATGGACAAAATCTCATCGTCGGTAAGCCCGGTAAAAAAGGGGCAGTTCCGCAGAACAGGCAGATATTTTTGCATAAAGACTCTCCTTGTTGGAATTCAAACATACAAGTTGCCTTTAGTATACTATAATAAACTTGCAAATGCAAAAACACCCACAACAGGAGAGTATAGATATGATTCGGAAGATCATCCATATTGACGAAGATAAATGCAACGGCTGCGGCTTGTGCGCAACCGCTTGCCACGAGGGAGCCATCGACATCATCAACGGCAAGGCAAAGCTGGTGCGGGAAAATTCTGGATTGAACACACCGGGCAGACCGATATGTACCCAGTTTTCTGGACACTGGCTCAAAATTGAATCATTAAGAATCCATCATGGATGCTTCTCTGAATTTAATGCAGTTGTCGTAACAGTTGCCCTTTCGGGACATGGATTGAATGATTCCGTGTTTTTGAAGTTCACCACGGTAGAATGCGTGCTGGTATTGCCAGCCCTGATCCGAGTGCATGACCAGACCTTGTACAGATGGAAAGCGGATTCGGCCCGATTTCCTGAGCCAGCATTTCCCAGATTTTCTGGTAGCATACCAGATGAAGCGTATCCGTTTCCACGACCTGCGCCACCCGTATGTCAAGCACACGACAAAAAATATATCCTGCAAAAGCAGAAATCCCAAACTACCAATTTCGATTTGATAGTCTGGGGTTTCTGTTTTTGTGTTGCATTAGTACCGTTATTCCTGTTGAAAATGCCGGTCACTGTCTGGCATTTTCATATCACTAACAGCCATCAAGGTTTTTTAATTATAACAGACAGTGTCTATTAAATTATCCCATGTGCTAAAGCATCAGTCATAGTACTTTCTATGCTAACTTACTTTCTGGGAATCCCTTTGCAATAAGGAAGTGCTATTGTTATGCCGGCATTGAGAGTGTCGGAAAATTCCATTCACAGCATATCGGACTGCCCGGTGGCAGTCCGATATGCTGTGATGTGCTGATAGTTCCTTGCATGAGAACTTCCGACCGTTTGCGTCCTATTTTTCAAACAGGTACAGCAGGTATCCGTAGCCCTCGGTCTCCATTTTTTCATAGGGGACGAAGCGCAGGGCCGCGCTGTTGATGCAGTAGCGCACGCCGTTGGGCGACTCCGGATCGCCGGTGAACACATGACCGAGATGGGAGTCTCCGGCGCGGCTTCTGACCTCCGTGCGGCGCATTCCGTGGCTCAAATCCTCTTTTTCCACCACAGCGGGGCCCTCGATAGGCTTTGTAAAGGCGGGCCAGCCGCAGCCGCTCTCGTACTTATCCGTGGAGGAAAAGAGCGGCTCGCCGGTGACGACATCCACATAGATGCCCTTTTCAAACTTGTCCCAGAACTCGCCTGTGAAGGCGCGGGATGTGGCAGTAGCCGTTCGGATTCTTTTCGAGGTAGTTCTGGTGGTATTCCTCGGCGGGATAGAAGAATTTTTCGCTGCGGCCGCGCTCGATCTCCGCGATGCGCTTCACCGTCTCTCTCGCGCTTTCGTTGGTGAAGTAAACGCCGGTCTGGTACTGGCTGCCGCGGTCGTTGCCCTGCCGGTTTTGCACCGTGGGGTCGATGACATTGTCTTTGGTATCCATATAGGTGATCTCCTCGTCGGACCGGTCAAAAGCCGCTCCGTCCATGTTTGTTTCCTGTCCGCTCTTTTCCTTCGGCACAGTCTGCTGCCCGACAGCGCAGCTGCTGAGCAGCAGCACCGAGGCGAAAAGCAGTGCCAATACGCTTCGATACATCACGTTTCCTCTTTTTAGGGGAATCAGGACTCACTCCGACCCTTCGAGCGCCATGGGCAATGCAGCGGCGCACAGCAGGCGCTTTTTTAAATCTCGGGTCAGCCCACATCGGCGGCGAGCGCCTGCTCGATGAGCTTTTGCAGCGTCTCCGCCTGCTTCTTTTCCGTGATGGCGCCTACGATGGGGTCACCCACGATATTGCCGTTGCGGTCAACCACATAGGTGGTGGGGTAGGCAAAAATGTTTGTAGTGAACTTTCCCGCCTCACCATCTGAGTCAAAATACACATTCTGGTAGGTCACGCCCTTCTTGGCCAGTACATCTTTTGCTTCGGAAATTGCCGCTTCATCGCCATCCAATGTGAAGGTGTTGACACCGATGAGTGCGCCGCCCTTCTTCGCAAGCTCCTTGTTCAGCGCGTCCAGCTCGGAAAGCTCGCCCACGCAGGGATTGCAGGTGGTGAACCAGAAATTCACTACGGTGACGGCGTTGGCGGAGATCAGCAATATTGAAAACAAGCTGACCGAGTTGGAAG
>OJLA01001659.1_pt1 | contig 14482 bp, 9 predicted proteins | sample 1596611 | NCBI WGS metagenome assembly OJLA01 (sample SAMEA4350168, study PRJEB24818) | metagenome | biome: human; feature: gut; material: faeces | place: Denmark | collected 2013-09
CCCAAAATGCGGCTGGCTACTTTTTCGGTGTAGCTGGCTTAAAAAATGGAACTATCCACAATGTTGTAAGTGTAAATGGTGGGCCGGTGGCAGAGCATACGGGTGTTGATCAGCTCATACAATACGCTGATGGTCAGCTGGCTGATGTACTCGGTGCCCAGGTCGTCCAAAATCAGCAGGTCGGCCTCCTTGCAGGCATCCAGCCAGGGGTCTTCGGCGGCACGGTCAAAGTGTTCGCGCCCCAGCTGAGCGGCCAGCGCGGCGGAGCTGGTGTACAGCACATCAAACCCGCGGTTCAAAACTGTGTCTGCAATGGCAAGTGCCATGTGGGTTTTTCCCAGCCCGGCACTGCCAATAAACATCAGGCCGCGGCTTTCCGGCGTAAAGCTGTTGGCGTACCGCTGGCAGTAGGCCAGCACTTTGCCCATGTAGTCCCGCGGGGTGCCACCCAGCTCCGGCTCCGGCTCGGCGGGGTAGCGGTCCAGTTCGAAAGTATCAAAGCTGCACAGGGCCAGCGGGCTTGCGGCGTTGATCTCCTCCCGCCGCAGGGTGCGGGCTGCTTCGGCCACGCAGCTGCAGGGACGACCGTTCACCATGCCGGTATCCTTGCAGGTGGGGCAGGTGTAGTGCGGAACAAAACCCTCCGGCCCAAGGCCCAGCGTGGCATAAGCAGCTGTCAGGCGCTCGTCTGCCGTTTTCAGTGCTGCGGCTGCGGCGGTCTGGTCCGCGCCGCGGGCGGCAGCCAGCGTCAGGGTCAGCCCGGCGTGGGTGCGGGCGTCCTCGGCGGCGCGTAGCTCCGGGTGGGCAGCCAGCGCTGCGGCACGGTCACGCTCGGCTGCTGTTACGGCCTGCTGGCGGCGGGCCGCAATGTGGCGCAGTGCTTCGCGGAAGAGTTCATCTTTGGTGCGCATGGCTTATCCCTCCGTGTCATCGTCAAAAACATCATTCCAGTTGGTCTGGAACAAGTCGGTTTTGGGGGCGGCTGGCTTTGCCCCGGTGGTCAGAATGTTGCTGCCCGCCAGCTGGCCCTGACCGCGCACCGCCGATACCGTGGTTAGTCCCTGCGCGTACCAGGAGCGCAGAATGCCGTCCACATAGCGCACCGTGCGGTGATTGTCCGCCCGCAGCAGGGCTTCCTCAATCTTGTCCGCGCCAAAACGCCAGTCCTCGTGCCAGCGGGCAATGGCCCCGCGCTCCCAGCGGCTGAGCTGCGCAGGGGCGATGCCAAACAGGGCGGCAGACTCGATGCACCAGCTTTCCCGCTGGGCCTGCTGCTTTAAGTAACGTTCGGCGTCCTCGCCGGTTTCCACCCCGGCATCCCGCCATTTCAAAAGTTCGCGGCTCAGCGCGCCAACGGTGCGACGGCCCTGGCGGGCAACTTCGGCGCAGCAAAGCAGCACAACATCCGGCTGCCAGCCATCATTCAGATACAGGCTGACCAGCCGCTGCATCTCGGTTCGGCTAAGTGCCTTGCCGAATGCGGTCTGCGCTTCCTCGCATAGGACCGAAACATAAGGGTCGTTCAGGGTGGTCAGGTCGATGGCGGAAGCTTTCTGCATTTCGGTTTTGGGCAGGGGCGCATCCCGGTCACTGACCAGCAGCCCGGCACCGGCCCAATACTGCATGGCGCGCTTGGCGGCCTCAATGCTGGGCATGCCAAGATCCCGCGCCATGGTGCGGGGGTCGGTTCCGCCGCCGCCCAAAAGATACAACGCGGCGCGGATGGTATCGCCGTCTGCGCGGGCCAGGTGCGCGAACACCAGCCGCGGCACGGCAACACTTTCCCCATTTTGTTCCGCCAGCCTGTAACCCATGGCGTCAGATCCCCCTTTTACCCCAGTATAATATTAAATATTATACCATTGGCAGGGTAGGGTGTAAAGCGGAAAAACAAGACAGCAAAAACGCAAAAAATAGCAGTTCAACCAAATTGCAGCCCGGCATTTTGTACGGAATTGCCACCAAAAAGCTCTTGCATATGGGGATGTTTTACAATAAAATAAAAGAAAGAGAGCGATTTATCGGTTGAAATGACAGAACAGGAGTGAGACATATGGCAATCAATATGGTCAAATTACCCACCCAAAAACAGGATCTTGTACTGCGCGTGGCAAAGGGGCACTTTGCCACAAGCCACAGCCATATCAATTATTACATTGACGTTACCATGCAAAAGACCCGCCTTTCCGAAGCGCGCGCCGTGGCACTGGAACTGGTCAGCTCTTATACCCACACCACCATCGTGGATACCATCCTCTGCCTGGACGGCACCGAGGTGATCGGCGCCTGCATGGCCAGCGAGTTGACCCGCGACGGCTATGTAAACATGAACGCCCACCAGACCATCTATGTGGTCACGCCGGAACACACCACCGGCAGCCAGTTGCTGTTCCGCGAAAATACCTCCCCCATGATCGCGGGCAAACATGTGCTGATCCTGGCAGCATCCGTTACCACCGGCTATACCGCGCAGGCTGCTGTGGAAGCGATCAATTATTACGGCGGCCAGGTAGTTGGCATTGGCGCAATCTTTGCCACCCAGACAGAGTGCGCAGGCTACCCCGTTACTTCCATCTTTAACCCCAACGACCTTGGCGATTACCAGAGCTATGATTCCCGCGACTGCCCATGGTGCAAACAGGGCAAACGCATTGACGCACTGGTCAACAGCTTTGGCTATTCCAGCCTGTAACATAAGAATATACAGCCTGTGGTGGAACTGCGCCTGCAATCCGCCGCAGGCTTTTGTGTTGCTAAAGTTAGGGCAACACCGCACAATTCCCGCCTTACGGCTTAAGCACCGCTCCGACGGCTGCGGCACGGCATCTGCGTTGCCAAAATGCTCGATAAGACATCCAGTATTATCTGCGCTTTTGGCCTAGCAGCTGCCGCACCTCGCTCGCCGTATCGGCACTTAGAATTATGCGGTATTGCCTTAACTGAAACACCGGGTGCCATATGGCGCCCGGTGTTTTGTTTTGCCGCAAATCAAACGTTTCTATTCCATTAAAACAGCAGGCGGGCTCCCTGCCTCAAGGGGGGCTCGCCTGCTGCTGTGGCTGTATGTTGTAAGAGAGAGAAATGTAAGAGAATCTTAATGATAACTGTCTTGCTTTATGCGATAATACTTGGGTATTTTATTCTCTCGCAGCACCCGGCATTTTCTTCTGCGTTAATACGGTCGATTTCCTCCTTGATCATATTTCCAAAAGTCTTATCGTCAAGTTTTACACTTTTTTCTGCCGCCACAGATTTGTCAGCAAATGCATCAAAACATATGTTCTTTATATGAGATTGTATTAAAACAGAAAGCCTCCGGCTACTCGCACAATGCAGCCGGAGGTTTTCTGTTAAATTCCCAATCCATCCAAAATTGATGGCAAAGTAAGGAGGCTTGTGTTAGAATAAAATCAGCTTATGCTTTTTCGCTCTGCATGGCGGCAGTCAGCTTTCTGGCGGCGAACACCAGCACAACGGCGGAGGTGAACAGGCTCTGGATCCAGACGCCTGCAAACACAAGCAGGATTCAAGGCAAAAATCCCGCTGTGTTTGTAGAAATAGACTACATTTTCGACTTTTCAGATACACCCTAGACTATTGCCAGCTGAGGAGGGGAAATTATCATGGAAAAAAATCTTACAACCGGCAGCGTGTTCAAAGCCATTCTGACCTTTGCCCTGCCGTATCTGCTCTCTTACTTTTTGCAAACGCTGTACGGCATGGCTGACCTGTACATCACCGGCCGGTTCTGCGGGGTGGACAGCATCACCGCCGTTGCCAACGGCAGCCAGGTCATGCACATGCTGACCGTTATCATTGTTGGGCTTGCCATGGGTTCCACCGTCATCATCGGCCACGCCGTGGGGGCGGGCAATATGCGCGATGCCGAAGACGCCATCGGCAACACCGTCACCCTGTTCATGGCGGTCTCCCTCGGTTTTACCGCCGTGCTGGTGGCCGCAGTGCGCCCGCTGGTCGGCCTGATCGGTGTTCCGGCAGAGGCCGTTCCCGGCACGGTGCAGTATCTGACCATCTGCTTCATCGGCATCCCGTTCATCACGGCATACAACATCATCAGCTCCGTCTTCCGCGGTTTGGGGGATTCCAAAAGCCCGATGTACTTTATCGCCGTTGCCTGCGCCGCCAATATTGCGCTGGATATTCTTTTCATCGGTCCCATGGCCCTTGGCCCGGTGGGTGCTGCGCTGGGCACTACCCTTTCGCAGACCTTGAGTGTTATTGTTGCCTTGTTCGGCATCTGGCGGCACAAAACCGGCCTGCGGCTGAGCCGCCAGAACTTCCGCCCGCGCAAAGGCGTGCTGGGCCGTATTCTTAAAATCGGCCTGCCGGTCGCTGTGCAGGACGGCTGCATTCAGGTCGCGTTCATCATTATCACCATCATTGCCAACCACCGCGGCCTGATTGATTCTGCCGCCGTGGGCATTGTGGAAAAAATCATCAGCGCCATGTTCATTGTGCCGTCCTCCATGCTGGCGACGGTATCGGCGTTGTCTTCCCAGAACCTTGGCGCAGGCAAGCCGGAGCGCGCCGCCCAGACCCTGAAATACGCCGCCATGATCGCCACCGGTTACGGCATTGCCGTAGTATTGGTCATTGAGCTTGTGGCCGAGCCGCTGCTGGGGTGCTTCACCACCGACGCCGCCGTGGTGCTGATGGGCTGCCAGTACATCCGCGGTTATATTGTGGATACCATTTTTGCCGGGATCCACTTCAGCTTTACCGGGTATTTTGCCGCCTGCGGCAAGTCTTACATCGGCTTTCTCCACAACATCATCGCTATTGTGCTGGTGCGCGTTCCGGGGTCCTACCTGGCTTCCCGGCTGTTTGCCGGAACCCTGCTGCCTATGGGGCTGGCCGCACCGGCGGGTTCGCTGTTATCCGTCATGGTCTGCGTGGCGGCCTACCGCTGGATGAAGCGCCGCGGCACCCTGTATACTGCCGCCTGACTTTTCCCCAAAGGAGCATCCGCCCATGTACGTTTTTTCTCTTCTTCAGCATTTCCACTTAACGGTGTAGCTCAAAACAACGAAAATAACGCATATTCCGCAAACACAAAATTGCTTCTGCCTTTGCAGAAACCGGTTGGATTTTCGGTGTTTCCGGTACACCTTCGTTCTCTCGCTTACCCGCGGCGCTGGCGCAAAAACTTGCCAATGCTGCGCTGCAATGCGGCAAAATCCACCGGCTTTGCAAAATGGCCGTTCATCCCGCTCTCTGCAGAAAGCCGCTCATCTTCCACAAAAGCATCGGCGGAAAGTGCAAACATCAGCACGGTCTTGGCGTCCGGGCGGTTCATGGCTTCTTTTTTCGCGTCAATCTGCTACAATAGAACCCGCATCAAAAAACGTATCATTTTTGCCCACTGCTGGAAAGGAGTTTGCTATGGCCCATACTTTTTCTTGTTCTGCCGATGCCCCGCTGGTGCGCACCACCGGCGGCTCGGTGCGCGGCTACCGTTTTGACGGGCTGGATATCTTTAAGGGCATCCCTTACGCCAAAGCCAGGCGCTTCCACGCGCCGGAGCCAGCTGTGTGGGACGGCGTGCTGGACTCCACCAGTTATGGCTATGTCTGCCCTTTGCTGGAAATGCCCAAGCCCAACGGCGAAATGCTGGTGCCCCACCGCTATTGGCTGATGGACGAAGCCTGCCAGAACCTGAACATCTGGACCCCCGCGCTGGATGACGCCCACCGCCCCGTGCTGGTGTGGCTGCACGGCGGCGGATACTTTGCCGGTTCCTCCATTGAGCAGATCGCTTACGAGGGCGAAAACATGGCCCGCCTGGGGGACTGCGTGGTGGTTTCCATCAACCACCGGCTGAACATCCTGGGCTATCTCGACCTTTCGGATTTTGGGGCGGAATACGCCAATTCCGGCAACGCGGGCGGGGACGATATCATCGCCGCGCTGCGCTGGGTGCGGGATAATATTGCCGCGTTCGGCGGTGACCCCGGCAATGTGACAATGTTCGGCCAGTCCGGCGGCGGCGCCAAGGTGACCACCCTGCTGCAGACCCCCGCCGCGGACGGGCTGTTCCACAAAGGTATTGTGATGAGCGGCGTTCTGGGCCGCCTGGCCGACTGCACCGGCAGCGGGCGGGACTGCGCCGAGGCTCTGATGGCGGAGCTTGGCGCGGCGGATATCGCCGCACTGGAAACGGTACCCTATGCCGCGCTTGCCGCCGCTTATAATAAAGTAGCCCCCGCCTTGAAAGCAGCCGGAAAAAACACCGGCTGCGCCCCACACCCCAACGCCTTTTATCTGGGTAACCCGCTGGAAAATGCGTTCCGCCCCGAAACCGCCCGCATTCCCCTTCTGGTGGGCACCGTGTTTGGCGAGTTTGCCGCCTTCAATGGCTTCGGCCTGAACAAAGCGCAGATGAGCACCGCCGAGGCCGAAGGCTTTGCCGAAAAAATGCTGGGCAAGCAGACGGCGGATGCCCTGCTGCCGCTGTTCCACGCCGCCTACCCCGAACGCAGCGCCGCCGACCTGCCGTTTTTGGATGTACTGTTCCGGGAGCCGACCATGCGCTATATCCGCCGCCGGGCGGAAACCGGCCCGGTGTGGAGCTATTTCTTCAATCAGGATTTCACCATTGAGGGCGGCCGCGCCCCATGGCATTGTTCCGATATCCCGTTTGTTTTCCATAATACTGAGCTGGTGCCTTCTGCCAACATTTCCGGCGTGACCCCGCAGCTGGAACAGCAGATTTTCGATGCCGTTCTGGCCTTTGCCCGCACCGGAAACCCGCAGCACAGCGGCATTCCCACCTGGCCCGCCAGCACCCCGCAACAGGAAAACACCATGCTGTTTGATTCCGCCACCCGCTTGGCCCCTAACCATGACAAAGCCCTGATTGCTGCCGCGCTGCCCGCCATCTCTGCCTTGATGGCACGCAACTTTGACCCCGACAGTATCCAGCACTAATATAGATTAAAATAATTCGGAATCTTCCGCTTCTTCTGCATCTTCGGATTCTCAGAACAATTCTGTGTCTGAACAGCAAACCTGGTCCGAAAAATCCCCGGACGGCGACTATTACATTGAAGTGTATGAAAAAGACGGCCATGTGTACCGCGTGGATGATGACACCATGCTGTACTGATTTTTATCGATTATCCCCCGCAACACAAAAGGCATGCACCGCCCCGGCTGAACCTCTGTTCAGTTTCCGGCAGTGCATGCCTTATTTGTAATTTTATCGTTTAAGGCAATACCGCATAATTCTAAGTGCCGATACGGCGAGCGAGGTGCGGCAGCTGCTAAGCCAAAAGCGCAGATAATACTGGATGCTGCAAAGGTGAGCGCCGCCAGTGGCGGATGCAGCGAACCGAAGCAGGGGCAGCGGTCGCAGAGTGCGAGGGGCTTTTGCCCCCGAAGCACGATGCGGGTACCGCAACCCGACATTATCGAGCATTTTGGCAACGCAGATGCCGTGCCGCAGCCATTAGCCCTTTACAGCACCGGCCACCACACCATCAATGATATACTTCTGGCAGATCAGATACAGAATAATGACCGGCAAAATGGTGATCATGATGCAGGCCATCATGGGCGCCATTTCCACCTTGCCGTAACTGCCGCGGAAATACTGAATCGCCATGGGGATGGTGCGGTAGGTTTTGATATCCAGCACCAGGGTGGGCAGCAGATAGTCGTTCCAGACCCACATGGTTTCCAGGATTGCGGTAGAGATCATCGTCGGCTTTAAGATCGGGCAGACCACGCGGAAGAAAATCTGCAGCGGGTTGCAGCCATCGATCATAGCGGCTTCCTCAATTTCAACCGGCATGCTCTTCATAAAGCCGGTGAACATGAACACCGCGAGACCGGCACCGAAGCCGAGGTAGATGATGCAGATGTTGTAAGGGTTGTTCAATTTTAAGCTATCCGCTGTTTTGGCCAGGGTAAACATGACCATCTGGAACGGCACCACCATGCTGAACATGCACAAGCCGTACATCAGTTTGGAAAGTTTGCCGTTGACACGGGTGATGAACCATGCGCACATGGAGCAGCACAGCAGAATCAGCACAACGGAACTGACAGTAATGACTAGGCTATACCAGAAGGAAGACAAAAAGTCCATTTCCTGGATGCCGTAAATATAGTTTTTGAGGCCGACAAAGGTTCCGGCCGTGGGCAGCTCAAACGCGCGGGAGGTGGTAATGGCGCGCTCGGTTTTGAGGGAGTTAAAGAAGATCATGACGATGGGGTAGATCCATGCAACGCACAGCACTCCAAGCACCACGCTGAGAATGGCATTGATGCGGCGGTCCGCTTTGCCAACGGTAGGTTTTTCTTCCACCGGTTTTTTGATGGTTTTTTCCATTACTGCTGCACCTCCTTGGACTGGGTCAGCTTTTGCTGGAGTACGGCCAGCACCACAACAAACAGGCAGAACACAACAGCCTTTGCCTGGCCGATGCCCTTCCACTGGGGTCCGGAGCGGGCATAGAAGGTATCATAAATGTTGTAAGCCAGCATCATGGTCTGCTTGGCCGGTTCGCCGCCGGTCAGGGACAGGTTCTGGTCAAACAGCTTGAAGGAGTTGGTCAAAGTCAGGAAGGTGCAGATGGTAATGCTGGGCATAACCATGGGGATCTTGATCTTGAACAGGATCTGCTTGGCGTTTGCGCCATCGATCTTGGCGGCTTCGATCAGATCCAGCGGCACGTTCTGCAGGCCAGCAATGTAGATGATCATCATGTAACCGATCTGCTGCCAGCACATCAGAATGACAAGGCCCAAGAAGCCGTACGTGGCGTTCAGGGAAAGCAGCGGTTTTTCGAGTGCGCTGAGTACGCCGTTGAGCAGAATCTGCCAGATATAGCCAAGGATAATGCCGCCGATCAGGTTGGGCATAAAGAAGGTGGTACGGAAGATGTTGGTACCGCGGATGCCGCGGGTAAGCAGCAGCGCAATGCCGAACGCCAGCACATTGATGAGCACCGTGGACACCACAGTAAACACCGCAGTGAACCAGAACGCATGGGTGAAGGTATCATCCAGCCAGATCTTGGCATAGTTGCCGAGACCAACAAAGGTAACATTTTGAACAGTTGTGAATTTGCAGAACGAAAGCGCCACGCCCCAGATAAACGGCCAGATAAAGCCGATGATAAAGGCCAGCAGGGTGGGCAGCACGAACACGGGCCAATAGCGCTGGATCGCTTTTTCCATAACAGTACCCCCTTGAGCACGTACTTGAGCACATAAAAGAGCGGGGCGGGCGAATCATCGCCCGCCCCGCTTTTAACATTCAGGTCTCGCTATTTTGGTTCATATCAGCCTGCATTCAGGGCAGCTTCGGTCTTCCAGCCATCCACAAAGGCGGTCACAACAGCGTTCCAATCGCCAGTGCCGGCTGCGTAAGCAGTCAGAGCAGAGCCAACGCCGTTCTTCCAGTTTTCGGAAGGCATGGTGGAGAAGCACCAGGCAACAGGAGTCTTGCCCTCAGCGGTCAGAGCATTATCAACCTTAACGAAGAGGTTGGGGGATTCCTGAGCATTCTTGAAGGGGATAACAAAGCCCATATCGTTTGCCATGGCCTTGGTGCCCTCATCAGAGCTGACGCACCAGTACATGAAGTCGAGAGTTGCATCGATATCTGCCTGGTCGGCTTCCTTGTTTACGCACCAGTAGTTCTCGGTGCCGGTGCACAGGCCCTGGTTGGCCTCATCGCCCACGCCAATGTAGACGGGGATCATGGTCAGGTCGTCATCGGTGAAGGGCTTGCCATCGCCGACGAGGTTGGTATATTCCCAAGAACCGTTCTGGTAGAAGACAGCCTCATTGTCCAGGAACTCGTTGCGGCTGTCATCGCCAGTCTTGCCAGCCAGCTCAGTGGGAGCACAGGTGGAGTTGTTGATGTACAGGTCAAACATGTTCTTGTAGTTATCCAGGTAGGTGCCCTTGATGGCATCCGTGGAGCCGATGCCGTCAGCCTGGTACTCAAAGTAGATGGGCAGGTTGGCCAGGTGGGTCTTGAAGCGCCAGTCAGAGGAAGAATCCATACCGGCGGAGGTGAATGCTGCAAAGCCAAGTTCGTCCTTGCGGGCGGTGATGTCCTCGGCAACCTTCTTCAGGTCTGCGAAGCTCTTGATATCATCGGTGGTGTAACCGGCCTTTTCCAGCAGGGTCTTGTTGGTGATCAGGCCGTAGCTCTCGATAACGTAGCCGATGGCCACGGTGGCGTCGCCATCTTTCAGGGCGTAAGAATCGCTGGTCAGGTCGCCCAGGATCTTGGAGCCGGTCAGGTCATAGCAGTAATCCTTCCAGTTGGCCAGGCCGACAGGGCCGTTGACCTGGAACAGGGTGGGCGCATCGCTCTTGGCCATTTCGCTCATCAGAGTGGTTTCGTACTGGCCGGAAGCAGCGGTCACAACGGTAACGGGAACGCCGGTCTCTTCGGTGTAGGTCTTTGCCAGAGCCTGCCAGGCTTCATCCTGCTCGGGCTTGAAGTTCAGGTAGTAGACCTTGCCGGCGGCAGTGGTATCTGCCGGGGCGGCTGCTTCGGAGCTGGCAGCTTCGGAAGAAGCTGCGGTGCTTTCTGCAGCAGAGGAAGCAGTGGAAGATGCGGTGGAGCCGCAGCCTGCCAGCAGGCCGGCAGCCATCATGGATGCCACGGCGAGAGAGATTGTTTGCTTGGATTTCATGGTATTGTCCTCCTTTTTAAGTGGAACCAATTGCACCGTTGCGGAGCGGTGTGGTTCACGGGTTGGTAACGTTTCCAACCTTGCTATGGCTTTATACTACACCCGTGTTTTGCAAAAATCAATCGTTTTTTGGATTTTGAGTGCAAGATTGTAGCCTTGCACGAATCGCAACCGTTTTCCTTGTCGAATATAACAAGAAAATAGTATTCATTTTGATGAAACGTTTCAATTTCACGGCAAAATGCGACTTTATAAACCAAAAGCAGCCCCGCGGCGGCGGGAGCTGCTTTTGATTGTCATATTTTAGCGCAACTTGTTTCGCACCTGCTGGTAAGCGAACCAGTAGAAAGCGGCGTGGTTGGTGCTGGTGGTGCCGTTGGCGGAGGCATACATGCCAACGGTGCAGCCGGTAAAGCCGCCGGTTATCTCGGTGCTCAAAAAGCTCAGGTCAACATCCTTGGCAACGCAGATGCCGTGCCGCAGCCGCCGGAGCGGTGCTTAAGCCGTCAGGCGGGAATTGTGCGGTGTTGCCCTTGCATTCTTTGCGGGTAACACATGGATTTCTCGGTGCATTTTCGGCCCGGCCCTTACACTTTTTTCGTTTCCGCCTGCACCAGGGCGCGGTACAGGGTAAAATCCGGCACGGGGGCCGCCGGGGCACCAGGCAGTGGAGCCTGCCAGGCGGCATAATCCGGCCCGTCCCCGGCCGCGCGGGGAATCGCCATCAGACCGGTCAGAACGCGGGCGGTCAGTGCGCCGTCCAGCATGGTATCGCTGCAAAAGCCGGCCCAGAACCCAGTTTTGGGCTGCAGCAGAGCCGCCATGGCACCAAAATCATCCGCCGCACGGCCCAGGGTGCAAAAGCAGTTCTGCCAGTCCTTATCCAAAAACTGCTCCCGCGCGGTGCAAAAGCGCACCGCCCCGCGCAGGGCGTACAGGTACAGCCGCACGCTGAATACCACCTGCTCCTGCCAGAGCGGCGTGGTGGCCCGCCCGGCGTAAGAACAGCCGGGCAGCAGCGTTTCATAATTTTCCAGCGCGGAAGTGCAGAGCTGCTGATAGGCAGCCAGCTGTTCCGCATAGCTTTCTGCGGGCAGCAGAGCGGCAAGTTCCTGAATCGGGCCCTGCGTTTTGCCGCACAGCCAGGCCGAAGCAAACAGCCGGGTGCTGCGGGTCAGGAACGCTTCGCCCACCGGCTGCGGCGGGCTGCCCGCCTGCACGGCGCTTTCGGCACGGGCGCGCAGGCAGACCGAAAGATCCTCCAGTGCGCTGTCCGTCAGTGCCCAGCCATCCGGCGCACGGTAGGTACAGCGCAGGTAAGCCGTGCGCTGCGCGGCGCAGTCGGTATCCGGGGTACACCACAAAGCACCGGTCAGGTTCAACTCCATCAGGGAGGGGCGCAGGTCCCCGGTGCCAACCATCCAGAAGCTGCGCACCCCGCCGCGCCAGGCTCCCTGCAGCATTCCGTTAACGGCGGTATCGCCGCCGGGGTAGGCGGTCATGGGGTTGCCGGTCAGCTTATCGCGGCGGCAAAGGCTGAACCACAGCCCGTGCTGCGCGCCGGGACCAGGGCCGCCCGCACTGCTGGCACTGGGGGCCGGGGTTAAAACGGGGATAACGCTATCCGGGATTTTGAGTTTTCCCTCCTGGTAGAGCGCAACGGTTTCGCCCTGCAGCAGAATATAGGCAACGGCACCGGGCACCGTGGCGTTCAGCAGCTGCCATTGCTCTTGCAACGCCGCAGTGCTGGCTGTGCCATCGGGATCACCCCCCATCCCGTCAATGCCCAGCGCCCAGATGCGCGGGCTGGTTTTGAGAGTGCGGATAGAATCCTGCCAGATTTTATGGCGTTCTTCCGGGTTTTCCGCCGCAGCCTGCTGCGGGGCAGCCCCCAGCGGGGTCTGCGGGTTCTGCACAGGGCGCAGGCCCATGGCGGCGGCAAGGTCCGCCTGTTTGTCGGTGCGCACCATATTGCCGCGGTAGCGCAGCAGGGATTCAAAAATCATCTCCCAGCCGTTTTCGGTGGCATCCGCCCAGGCGGACAGCCATGGTGCATCCGAAAGATCCCACCCGCGCAGGCCGACAGCGGCGGCTGGCCCGGTAATGCGGCCCTCCGGCACAGTGGCAAAGGGTTTGGGCTCAAACTGCTGCTGGTTCCAGAACCAGAATGGTGTTACCCCCAGGTAATGACGGCTGATATCCAGCAGGCCGTACACCGCGCCCAAATCATCTGCCGCGCAGAGGGTGAGCTGGTTTTCCGTCACATCCAGCGTATAACTTTCCGGCGGCAGGGCGGGGGCAAGGCAGATCATCAGGCGGTTATCCGGCACAAAACCGGTGGTGGAAAGAGTCATTTCCATATCACGCCAAAAGCGCGCCACGGCATGCTGCACGGGCGCACTGGCCCACTGCGCCGTGACCCGTGTGGCACGGCTGAGCATAAAATCCATTGTTTTCCTGCCTTTCAATACACTCTACCATCATCCCCGCCGTATCGGCGCTTGGATGGATGCAGTATTCCCTTACTGGTCCAAAAATTCGCGGATCTCGGCTTCCACGGCACGCACCTCGCGCTCAAATGCGCGGGCGGATACCCGTAGCGCACCGTTGCCCAGAATAATGATCTGTTCCGCACCATCGGAGCTGACCACCCGCACGCGGTGGTTTTTGGCGAGCTCATGGGTGGCGCGCTCGATGAACATATCGGCGGTTTCGGCTTCGCGGGTATAAATCACATGCAGGTTGTGCCAGGTTTCTTGTTCCCGCCCGGCGCCCTTGACGCGGTAGGCGTCAAACACCAGGATGGGCACACACTTGCGGTAGCCCGCATAGTTGCACAGAATGTCCATCAACCGGCGGCGGGCGGCATCCAGGTTTTCCGCCGCGATCTTCTTTAATTCATCCCACGCAAAAATCACGTTGTAGCCGTCTACCAGCAGGTACTCCGGCCCGCTGGGCGGCGGTGCAGCGGGGGTACGGTTCTGGCTTGGCCCCACACTGCGGAAGGCTTTGCGCGCGGCAAGCTGGTCATGCTGACCTGCGGCTTCCCCCCGGCGCTTGATCGGCCCATAGGTGCGCTCAAAAATCGCCAGCAGCTCTTTGTCCTGCTCCAGTGTGCCGCAGTAAGCGGCAGCACGGCGGCGGGCATCGGATGCTTCATCGGAGGCATCCGCTTCTTCCTGTTTCGCCTGCTGGGCACCGGGCGCGTTGCGCCCCAGGCCGCTGGCCACATGGGCGTGGGCGGGAACTTCGTCCCATTTGACAAGGTAGCCCGCGCCGTGGCTGCAAAATACGGAATCCGCCGGGTTTTCAGTATCGGCATCCGGCTGGTAGCCAATGGCTTCCAGCACGGCTTCGGTGTTGTGGCAGGGCGCATAGCCGCGGGGCATACAGCTCAGGCGACCCGCACCGCGGGTGTAGGCGGTCACTTCCCGCGCACAGCCCCGCATTTCGGCAACCGGGGCTTTGCCGGTAATGACGGCCAGGCCATCCTCGTTTTCCGGCGTGCTGAATTCCGCGCAGCGGCGCTGCAGATCGGCCATGGCGCGGCCAACACAGTCCTGCGGGACTTCCAGCCGGAAGTCATACCAGGGTTCCAGCAGGACCGCTTGCCCCCGGGCCGCCGCGGTGCGCAGCCCCTGCCGCTGTCTCTTATACACTCTGACGCTGCCGACGAGCGATCTAGTGTAGATCTCGGTGGTCGCCGGATCATTAAAAAAAAAAAAAAAAAGAAAAAAAAAAAAAAAAAAACAGATAGATAAAACACACTCAGGAGATGAAGTAATTATCGATGAACTACACTG
>OJLA01001664.1_pt1 | contig 14447 bp, 14 predicted proteins | sample 1596611 | NCBI WGS metagenome assembly OJLA01 (sample SAMEA4350168, study PRJEB24818) | metagenome | biome: human; feature: gut; material: faeces | place: Denmark | collected 2013-09
GCAGATGTTCATATGAGTGTGCAAGAGTGATTTACAAGAAATCTCGCGCTTCGGCAAATCTCTCTTTTTATTCTTGATCCCGCGACATCAGAGATCTATACTATGTCGCTCGTCGACAGTGTCAGATGTGCATACGAGACAGGATATCCCCGACTGCACCTCCGAAAAGCTTTACAGCCATGTAAAAGAGAATATGATACTCTCCGTTGACACCACGGAAACGGACAAATACGGCGATGTTATCCGCACCGTGATGAGCGGCTTTGTTATCCTGCTCATAGACAATATCCCCTCGGCAATGTGCTTCGGCATACAGGGCTATTCGATCAGAGGGATAGACGAGCCCTCCTCCGAGGGAAATATCATGGGCTCCCACGAGGGCTTTGTGGAAACGGTAAGAACAAATATGTCACTGGTGCGCAGGCGCATAAAATCCCCCGTCCTGCAGTTCAAGCTCTTCCCCATATCCCCTCGCAGCAAAACGGACGTTGTTGTGTGCTATATGGCAGACCGAGTGCCCAAAGCCCTTGTGGACAGCATTTGTCACAAGCTCAAAGATCTTGACCTTGAAACAATACTTGGCAGCGGATATGTCACTCCCTTTCTTGACAGCGGTGCGCCCTCGGTCTTTTCGGGGCTAAGCACCACCGAGCGCCCCGACGTGATGTGCGCCAAAATACTGGAGGGACGTGTGGGCGTGATGATAGAAGGCACGCCCTTTGCAATAGTTATCCCCGCCATGTTCACCGAAAATTTTCAGACACTTGATGACTATAACTTCCGCCCCTATTACGCCACATTCCTGCGGTATATCAGGTATATCGCATTCTTTCTTGCTGTGTTCTTCCCCGGCATATACGTGGCAGCGGCGCTTTTTCACCCAGAGATGTTCAACAGCCGCCTGCTGATGAACCTTGCCGCCGCCGAGGAAGCCGCTCCCCTGAACCTTATGTGGGAAGCACTTATAACCCTGATATTCTACGAGATAATACGTGAAGCGGGAGTCCGCCTGCCCAAAAGCGTGGGCGGAGCAGTCTCCATAGTCGGCGGACTTATCATAGGCGATGCGGCAGTCTCCGCAGGCATAATCTCCAACCCCATGCTGCTGGTGTGCGCCATTTCCGTGACCGCCTCATTCGTTATCCCCTCCCTTGACCAGCAGGTAACAGTGTTCAGGCTGGCGGCAGTGGTGCTGGGGGGCTTTGCGGGACTGTACGGCATCGCTTTCCTGACCGCATTTTTGCTGGCAAACATCTGTGCCGCCGAAAATTACGGCCTGCCCGTAATGGCACCCGTCTCCCCCTTTACACGAAAAGCAATGGGCGATGTGGCCGTGCGCCTTGGCTTCAGGCGAATGGGCAGGCGTGGCTTTACCGTTGAAAAGCTGAACGGTGCGGATATAAGGTCCGCCGCAGAACGTGAAGAAAGCGGTGATAAACACAATGGATAACAGATATATAGGAGCAGGTCAGGCGGCGGTGATAATGGCAGCCCTTGGCGTTTTCGGACTGATAATATCCGATTTTACGGACACGGGGGCCATGCTCTCAAACGCCGTCTCGGCAGTCATTCTCATCGTCCTTGCCCTTATCCCGCTGGTGATACTCATAAAGGACGGCAGCGGAAGCGTACCGCAGATAGCTGTAATGCGTACAGGCTTTATCGGCAGGCTCATTTCCGTTCTCTACAGCATATTTTTCATTTCCGCAGCGGCGTATTTTATCGCAAAATACTCCGTTTTCGTCTCCGAAAGATATTTTGAAGCAAGCGCCGCAGTGTGCGCAGTTTTTCTCGGCTTAATATGCGGGTACATCTCCCACACAGGGGCGGAAACCGTCAGCCGAATGAGCACCGTCCTTATCTTCATGCTCATATTGACAGGCGCAGCATATGTAATAAGCGGCTTCGGTGATATCATCTCCTACGACTATGCAAAGATAGTTCCCGAAACCATATCCCTCTCAGGAGGACTTGAGGGCATATTCCCCGTCGCCGCAGCAGGAGCGGCAGCCCTGTGCATACTCAGCGGAGGGCTTGGCAAACGTACCCGGGCAGGCGTTTTCGGCGGAGCAGCGGCAATGCTCATCGTCCTTTCGCTGGTAATAATCGGCGTGTGGGCAGTGCTGGACGACTTTGTTTTTGCCTCAGACTATCCCATGGCGGACGCAGTTATCTACGCCTCACGCCAAATGAGCTTCCGCCCCGACGGAGCATTTTTCATGCTCTGGACAATTATCGCCGCAGCGGTATCCTCCCTTATGTGCGCCTGCGCAGGCCATTCCCTTACCGCCGCCGTGCCAAAGTTCAGGTGGTGGGGCATACTGACGGCAGCCCTCGCCCTCATCGGCGCCGAAGCGGAGCTGTGGGGAATAAGCGTGGGAAGCATCTACCGCTCCCCCGTCTGCACATTTATCCTTGTGGGAGCGATCCCCTTGGCGCTTATATTCATACCAGAAAAAAGGAGGAAAGCAAGGTGAAAAAGCTATTTTGCGCAGCCGCAGCACTGTTCATGGCACTGACCATGACCTCATGCAGTGCAGTCCAGGTAAACGAAAGAATGTTCGTTCAGCTCATGGGCATATCGGAAACAGACGGACTTTACGAGCTGACCGTTCAGGTATATAACAGCACCGACAGCGAGGATTCAGACCCACAATACAAAGCGCTGAGCGGCAGCGGCAGGAGCATAAGCGAGGCAGCGGACATGATAATGCGAAACAGCGGCAGGCAACTTTTTTTCGGTCACTGCACCGCCATATACGCAAATGAAAGCATAATTCGTGACAGCGGCAAACTGAAAGCACTGGCAGGCGAGCGCATATCCGCAGGCTGCCCCGTTTTCTTCACTCATACCCCAAAGGAAGCCGTTTCAGCCGTAAGCGCCGACGAACTGTCAGGCATCGTCAGCCATTACCAAAGCGAGGGTCTGGCGGAAAGAGCCGACCTTAAAACCGTCACCGCCGCCGCCAAAAACAATACCATCGCCATAATACCCATGTGGGACGATAAAATATGCGGCTCGGCAATAATCATGCCAAACAGCACATCGGAGCTGAATATATCCGAGACCGCCGCCCTTGACCTTATGCGCAGCGCAAAGGGCATACGCCTGAGCGTGCTGGGCGGCAGCATGACCCTCGGAGAAGCCGAAGGCTCCGTCTATTATCAAAGCAAGGAAAACGGCGGTGAATACGTCATAGATATGTCACTCAAATGCCGTATAGACGAAACCGGCAGCTCCGCCAATGCCGAAGAATACGCCCATGAAGCGGAGCGGATAATCTCTCTTTCCTCGGAAGAGATATGCAGGCGTGGGTTAAGCGAGGGCTTTCTTTCCGTTATCCTCCCCCAAAGCCACACCTCCGAGGGAAACATCACCTTTGCGGTAAATGTAACGGCAGAGGTGTCATAGCATTCCACATGAGCTTTCATAAGCAAAGCACACCTCTGCAATTTTTTTCAAAAAAGGCTTTACAAACACTGCCCGATATGATATAATATTCATATTGCCGAGGTGTGGCTCAGTTTGGTAGAGCGCTTCGTTCGGGACGAAGAGGCCGTGGGTTCGAGTCCCGTCACCTCGACCAGGAATAAATTCCTGTAAATCGCTTGTTTATGCGGTTTACAGGAATTTGTTGTTTATGTACAGCAGATATAAAATTTGCTTTTTTTACGCTGTTTTAATGCAAATTTCTTAAAAAGGGTTGCAAAAAGGTTGCAATAATAGAATATAATACAAAGTTGTTCTTGTTTATGAATTATAATAGCAGGCAGCAAACGACGAGCACAAAACCGACGACTAATAATATTATGTATTATTCCGGTTGCTTTAACATGCGATTTTTTCACATATAGTAATAAAAAAAATAGATTTTACTTTAATTTTTATAATTTGCTATTGCAAAGTGTGAAAAAATCGCATATAATATTTATGTAAAGGAGTGAGCAAAATGTTAGTACGTTTTTCTGTTAGTAACTTCAAATCATTTAAAGACACTCAAATCTTTTCAATGGTTGCAGGAAAATACACAAAGCACAAAAATCATATCGTTGAGATAAATAACAAGCGCATATTAAAAGGAAGTTTTATTTTCGGTGCAAATGCTGCAGGAAAGTCTAATTTTATAGAAGCAGTAAAATTTGCACAATATTTAGTGACACATGGACTAAATAGTACTTCTTTAATCAACAAGCATTTTCGTATAGAAAGCAAATATGCTAATATACCTGGCGTATTTCAATTTGATATTTTTGCTAACGGACATTATTATTCTTATGGTTTTGCAATATCATACGTTAAAGCCACTGTTGAGGAAGAGTGGTTATATCTATGCGATTCAGATGAAATTGCTATTTTTGAGCGTTCTATCGAAAATGGGAAAACGGTAATTAACAGCAATTACAATTTTACTGATGAAATGCAGCAAAGTTTCAAAGTATTCTCTGAAAATGTTCCTGATAATAAGATGTTACTGCTGGAAATATCCGAAAGAAAACTAATTGAAAATGAGGATTTTTATGCCTTTAGGGATGTCATGCAGTGGTTTAAAACCATAATCATAATTACACCCAAAAGTAGGATAAATAGTGTCATGGAATTATATTCCAGCAATAATAACGAATACAATTTGTCGAAACTTTTAAGTGAGTTTGATACTGGCATCGAGGATATTTGTGTAGATGAGGAAAAAGTAGAAGAGGCATTTGATTTTCTACCTGAAAGTGTCAAAAAAGAAATAATTCAGAATGTTGGAAAAGCATTTTCTTTAGAAAACTCATTAAAAGAAAAGCCAACTGAAGTGCAAGTTAATTTTGACGGAAATTATTACGGTATGAACATAAAAAATAATCAAATCTTTGCAACTCTCCTTATGATGAATCATGGTAATTCAGAGGACCTTTTTAAACTTTCCGATGAATCAGATGGCACCAAAAGATTATTTGATATTCTTCCTGTTTATAATGCAGGAATGAATCCATGCTTAATTCTTATTGATGAATTGGATAGAAGTTTTCACACTCGATTGATTATAAAGTTTATTAGCAAATTTTACGAAAAGACATCAGGCGTGGAAAGTCAATTGATTGCATCTGTACACGACTCAAATGTTATGGATTTGGAATTATTGCGTCAAGATGAAATATGGTTTGTTGAAAGACAATCGGATCACAGTTCTCATATGTACTCTTTAAACAAATTTAAAGAGAGATATGATAAAAAAGTGGCAAAGGATTATCTTCTCGGTCGATACGGTGCTATCCCTTGTTTTTTTCAATCGGATACTACAGAGGAGGGGAAAGTATAATGGCTATTTCCCATCGTTTGCATAGTTCAATGGATATAAGTCCCGATGAAAATATGGAAGAAACACCCAAAAAAATAGTTTTTTTATCTGTCGAAGGAAATACTGAAAGGGATTACTTTAATTTTATAAATCAATATCGAAAAGAAATAGGAATAGAATCGCTCGTCCATATTGAAACATTATCAAAGTTATCAAGTGATGGGAAAAGTGATCCAGAACAAGTTTTCGATTTGTTAAATGAATTCATGCAAATTAGAGATAAAGGGATACTTCCACAAGAAATATTTGAAGCATTAAAAAATAATGTTTCCAATTATTCTATTGACTACATTACTCAGTACTTGTGCGGACAGCTATCTGACAAGGATGCAAAGAAACTGTTAAAAGATATAAAGCTGGCTGGTATCGACTTAAGCTATCAAAAATATCTAAGTAATTACAAAGGTGAGGATGGAAACGATATTTTTGCAATTGTAATTGACCGTGATCATGAAAGTCACTCAGAAGAAATGCTTAAAAGTCTTTTAGCAAAATGTAAAGAAACAAAATGTATGTTTTTTTTAACAAATCCTTGCTTTGAATTTTGGCTTTTACTTCACGTTTCAGATGTGAAAGAAGAGTATAGAGACCAACTAACCGAGATGTTAGAAAATAAAAAAATATCAAACAGACATACTTTTGTAAGCTCAAAAGTTTCAGAAAAAGCAAAACACACAAAGAATATACCTCAGAACAAATTTAAACAGTTCTATTTGCCAAATATAGATTTAGCAATAGAAAGAGCAAAGGGATTTAGTCAGGATGAAGATGAATTAATGAACAATTTAGGCAGTAACATACCTAAATTGTTTGCTCTATTAAGAGAATAATCAAATTTTTGCATCAACATCAAATATGTTATAATTCCATGACAGTTTAAAATAATCAGTCCAGCTTCCCTCAACAGTTCATAAAAACTCATACACCTCCTTTTTCCGTATGAGAGCAAAACTGACACAAACGCCGCCGATAAGAGCTTAGTCCACTCTTACCGACGGCGAATTTTTTGTCTTACATTGATTTAATAAAGGCTCCCGGATAATCTTTTTTCACTGTTTTAAGGTATGCCTCGGCATTTTCCCTGGAACTAAAAGCCCCGACCTGCACATAGAACAGTTTTGTGTTGTTCTTGCGGTATGACTTAACCAGTTCCGTGAAGCTGTCCCACTTGGGGCGGATATACACGGGGCAGTTTTTATATCCATCGTCCAACTTGTTTAAGGCTTCAATGCTGCCTTTTTTTCCGTTGCGGACATTGCACCAGTAGTTGTGGGTGTACAGATCTCCGCCGTATGTATCCAGCAGATATGCTGTCAAACGTGCAGCATTGTCACGTGCCTTGCAGTCTTTTTCATCGCCGCTGTCGTTCATAATACATTCGATGGATATGGTTTGCATATTTCCGGCAGCACTGCCGTATGCGTCTGCCTTTCCCTTTTGCCCTGCGTGCCAGGACGTGTAATCAATGGGCAGATTCTGCCATGCCCCCACATCGTCAACATAAAAATGCACACGTACAGTGCCCATGTTTCCGTTAACTGTGGCACGTGTGTACTGCTCAGCGGGCGTTGTGTTGGCTGCTGTGCTGATGCGGTCAGTGTTGTGCAGGGTAACTCCAATGTTTTTGGCAGTACGCTTCCCGGGCATATCAATGCGGTTTGGATTGTGCGTTGTCAGAAAATACTGATGCACGTTTACGCCATTCATTTTAATGATTTTATCGGCTGCCAGAATTGCCATTACGTCCACCTCCATCAACGCTATCATTTAGCAGGTCAATTATCTTTGACAAAATTTTCTGCACACCCGAAGGCAGTATGCCCATCAGTCCTGCCGTCTCGCAAATGGAAATCAACTCTGATGCACAGAAAGCAATTATTACTGCGTCCCGAAGATAATCCACATTGAGCAGCTTGTCCGCATAATTGGCGCATACGACGATTAACAGCGTACCAAACTTCTTTACTATGCCCTGCCAGCAGGCACGGGACGACAGCGCCCCGTTTTCCGATTTGTCGGATTTGTGCCACCACATGGCGTTTGCCAGCCCCAATATAAAATCCGCCGCCATGAAGATAAGCAGCGTAATAATGGCATTGTCCCAGCCGCCCAGGGCTGCCGAAACAGCCCCGCCTATTGCACCGATAATGGCGCATACATATGTTTTGATGTTCATTGACATTTTCATTCTCCCTTTATTAAACGTTAAATCGTGCAATATCCGAATTGTAGTTGTTTATGATTTCAATTTGACTTAGCGCACGTTCATAATATGCGAAACGATAAAATTTATACGCACCTGCTGAATAATATGAACCACCACCTCCGACACATCCTATGTAGGGGATTTTGGTTGATTTTTTATAATCAGCTAACGCCAATATTTCCGAACCAACTATTGTACCGTTAATATAAAATATAACGTTTTCGCCGTTGTACGTTGCTACAATGTGGTACTTGGTATTTTGTTCGTAACTTCCACCATTGATATATTGATATGCGTTCGATGAATTGTTGAAAATTCCAAATTGAATTGCATTGTTTTCGGTGAACAATCCAAATCCCGCATGGTCAAAATTATTTATGATATCATTTTCCGACGTGTTGCCGCTTGTGATCTCAAAAAATAATTCCGTTGTGAAATGATCACTATTAAAATAAACGGGAATACGTAACGCGCTGTCTACTCCTGTTTCTTTTACATAGTGATTATCAGATAATAGCAATTTTCCCGTATCAGCCAAATAACGCCTCATTACAGCATTGCTTACTATATCAATCCAATATGCACCGTTATCAGTATGCTTTTGACCAAAATTATAAATGCCGTCAAAAAACATTTTGGCGCCTACTGCATATCCCAACGATTCGGGTGTTACCTCCGTTATTTTACCACCCCCTTTCTGAACCGCCTTAAAATTTGCCGCAGCCTCGTTTTTAGCCGCCACAGCCACAGCGCCGGAACCTGTGATATATACAGTGTCCAGCCCCATCATGTGCATATAGTTGAACGTCTCGCCGTCCCCAATGGTGATAACGCCATCATCGCCCTTGGCAGCACCTGATTTCAGGGATACTGTGATATCCTTGCCCGACTTGTTGCGGATATCGAAACCGTTGTATTTAGCATCATATTTCACGGCACATTCAGTGCCGTCAAGGATGATCTCGATGACCCTGTTGCAGCCTTTTACTTCTTTTACCATAAATATCCTCCTTTATGCGTTATGGTTACGAATAACTTGCCTGAAAATATACAGGAGATGTAAATCCAGCAGTCACCCCTACTATACCTGAATTAAATTCCGGATAAAAAGCATTCCAATAATTATCATTACCGCCCCATAAGCTATTACCTTTCCAAACCCTTCCGGGGAAGAACTGCAAATATGTACCTCCGAACGTTATCCTATAATCTTCAACTGTAAATCGGCATGATATCTTTTCTGATATAGGAATACTGTAATGTCCTCGCAGGATATTATCATATGTTTCACTCTGCCCGGTTTTCAAATTGGAAAGTGTTGCACTTAACCATTTATCAATGTACTGCTTTCCGTCTGTCGAACTCGTAAACGTTTCACCATATGATACAAACAGTTTAAGCTGTACTCCTGTGCCGGGACACGTAACAGTAGCCGAGCCTTCGGTCAGTGTGATACATTTAATGATGTCCCAATCCGTTTCAATCGCATTAACCAGTACAATTTCATTGCCGTCAGGGTCGGTAATGCCCGTGTCAATGTTTTCACCAAGCCCCAGCGCCTGCTCATACAGCTTTTTGTATTTGTCGGATACGTTCACAGGGTCAAAACCGTCACAGCCATAGTCGGACGCATTATATACACCCGGTTCTGATACGGACAGCGGTTGTATCACAGCCGTTGTTTTGACATCAACCGTCACAGGCGCAAATCCCACATACCCCTCAGCCTTTTCAGCGTCGGAAACATTGTATGTGCCGTTTTCCGTTATAGTTATGGGCTTGACCTTGCCGCCCTCACCCCCCGACATCATGATCTTCGCCGCCTCAGCTGCTGTCATCGCTGCTCACCTCCTCAATGACCTCGTTGAAATTATGCCTCTCATTTCCGCTCCCCTCGGCGGTCCATACCTGGCGATAATTACCGTATGTGGCAATGACTTTGTTGTCTGATATCTTTTCCACCTTGTCGGGGATACGGTCGGTCAGGACCATTTCCGACAGCCCGAAGCCGCCTTTCCTGACAGCTTTTATCAGCTTGTATGCCTTGCCCATGTCACTCCTCCTCAAAGATTATCCCGTCGGACGTTATGCGGCTGTTGCCGTAGCGTCCGCCCTCAGTGACCTTGCCGTTAACGGTTCGGGCAAGCCGTCCTCTGCGGGATATCTCCCCACCCGATGGCGATGACGTACTAAGACTGCCCATGATGCCCCCCGATGACAGCTTTGCCGTTACGGACATTATGCGGTACGTTCGGTTCGGGAACTGCCCGAATGTCACATCGCAGGCGGGGAACGGTATGAACTGCATCACGCAGTCGGAACAGCTTACAGCGTCATATGCCTTGTCCTCAGCATTTTCCCAGATGTCCGCCGCAGTGTCGTCCGTGGCAAGCTCCGAGGATATCTGCAAGGTGTCATAATCATACAGCGTGCTGCCCCTCTCATAGACTGTGCTGCCGTTTGTTACCCGCACACCCTGCGCCGTGTATTCGTCGCCTATCGCCAGCGCCGAATGTTCGGATACAGGCATATTTCCCGAGGCTGTGCCATAGGAAATGAACGCCAGCTCATTTCCGTTGGAAGTGTACCAGAAGCCGCACATCACCGTTGAAAGGTTTTCGAGGATAGTTGCACAGCTGACACCGCCCACCATGGCTTTTGGCAGACTGCCCAGCCAGTCGGGGATAACAGCGGCATAGCCTGCAAATCCGCACTTGATGGCAATGACACCGATCACCGCAGAGGTCTGTACTCTGTCCCCGCTGTCCACATCTACCCAGCCAATATCAAAATCCTTGTCGGTGTACGCCATACGGTCGAGGGCTGTCACGCTTACGGTGCCGTCCTTTGCCGTCCTGCTGTCGATGTAGTATTTGGGCAGGTCAACGCCTACGACCTCAACATCAGCCGCACGGTATGCCGAAAGCGGCGCAGGACAGGTGAATGTCAGCTGAGATGTGCAAAGCCCAGACGTGCCTATGCCCGACACCGACCTTGTGACCTCAGCATCTCCGAAGGTGCTCAGCTCCGCTCCCCCTACCTTGATTTTCAGGCTAAAGAGAGCCGCTCCCGCCTGTGAGAGCCACAGCGGAAACGGCAAAGGAAACTGTATAATATTTTCCGTAAATGTTTGCGTGTTCAAGGGGCTGAGAGCAGCTGTCAAGCAGCACCGCACCCGTGAAGTCGGGTGTTGTGACGGTAAAGCTGTGCGCAAACAAAGCCGTTTGCAGGTCACTCAGCTCCTCGGGGGTAAGATACCCCGTTGTCACGCTGAGCTTGAAGCGGCGGCCTCTGTACACACTTACCGTGCGGTAATCATATGCAGTAAATGTGTCCTTGACTATCTCCCATGACGGCACATATGCAGCTATCTTTTTAAGCTGATAACTGCCTATTTTTACGGAAATGCCGCCGTTGTATCTGTCAGACATCAAGCGTCCCTCCCTGATTTTTTACTTGATTAAGATATTCCTCCGTGCTTATGGTCGCCGCCTGCTTGCCGTTTACGTTTATGGTAAGGTTGACAGGGGTGGTAATGCCCGCCGACTTGCTGTTGCCCGCAGCGGTCACGCCCATAAGCTTCTCAGTGTCCGATTTATATTCGGCAAAGCCCTTCCAGTACGCTTCCGCCGCAGCCTTTCCGCTTTCATAGGCATCGGAACCAAGCTCACTCAGCGATTTCTGTATGCTGCCCTTTGCCGCCAGAGCAGCCTTGTCCGCATCGTCTCTCAGAGACTGGGTGTCGCTCCTGCCTGCCTTTTCTGCAGATCTGTAATACTTTGATATATCCGCATAATGCTTTTTCAGGCGTTCGGGAGAAAGCTTCAACAGCTCTTTGACATATTCCTTTCGCTTGTCAAAGCTCATGGAGCGAATGTTCTCAAGATATTCCTCGGGAATATCTGACTTTTCCAGCCGCTCCATGTTACGGGTATATTCGTCAAGCTCCTTGGTCTGCTTTGCAATGGTGTCACTGCTGAAATCGTACTGACTATCAGCGCTTTCCTCACCGTTTTTGGGGCGTGCAAGACCCAGACGGGAATATACATCGTCCTCGGGCTTATCGGAAGTGGACATATCAAGAGCATTTATATAGCTGCTTTCGGCTTTTTCAAAAGCTTTCTGTACCTGCTCATACTTCTTTTCAACAGCATTTGCAACCTTGTCGGCAGATGCTTTCCACTCCTTGACCTCTTTTTCGGATATTTTGTCCGTCAGGTCAAGCCATTTGTCGTAGTAGGTGTTATACAGGTCACTGCCCTCGGTAAGCTCGGAAAGCATCTTTTTCAGCTCGTCCGCGAGCCACTGGTCATCGTAGCCGTTTTCCTTCTGCTGACGTTTGAGAGCTTCGTATCGCTTTGAATAGCTGTCTTTAAGGGCAGTTTCCGCTTCCTTTGCAGACTTGTCGGCTGCCGTCTTTTCTGTTTTGGAAAGCTTGTCGTAATGGTCGTTTACTGCATCGTAGTATTTCCACCATTCTTCGCTTTCCTCGTCCCTGTGAGCTTCCAGGTAGGCTTTGCGCTGTGCCCAGTAGGTGTTATCATCTATCTTGTGGGTGGCAAGGTCGCTGTCATACTCCTCCATTTTTGCTTTGGTGGTCGCACGGATATGCTCCCATGCACTCGCCAGAGCTTCCTCACCGCTTTTGACGGAATTTGCGGCGGCCTCGCTTACCTCGCCCATGTGCTTTACACTGTTATCCGTAGCCTCGTCAATAGTCTCGCTGTATGCCCTGACAATATCGTTGGCGGCGTAATAATCGCTGCACAGCGAACCCAGCTGGTCGGATATTTCATCAAATGATCCCGCATTTCCCACCGCATTGCCCGACTGGTCAAAATAGTGAAGCTCATTGCCCCTCAGGTCGTTTGTGCCGTAATATTCACGGTTCTTTGTGATGAGACTTTCCAGCGTATCTATCTGAGACTTGTAGCTCTGCGCCCTTGCCTTGGCATCTTCTATATTCTGCCCTGCTTCCTGTGCCGCAAGCTCAATGGATTCGGCTTTCAGCCTGTTATATTCCTCCAGGGTCTCGTTAAGCTTCGTATATTCGTCATCAAGAGCATTTACCTCTTCGGAGTGTTCACCCAGGCGGTCGGCAGCATTATCAATGGCAGTCTTGAGCGCCATTGCGGTGGTAATGGTCACAGCGGCAACAGCGACCCAGCCGCTGAGTGACATCGACATAGCATCAACGCCGCCAACAGCCGTGTTTGCAGCGTCGCCAATGCCGTTGATGGCAGATATTATCTCCTTGGAGCTGTCAATGACCTTGTTCATTCTCTCAGCACCGAGAGAAAGTTCAAGAGCCGCAAAAATCCCCAACAGAGTTTCTTTGTTGTCGATAATAAATTCGACCGTGCCCACAACATCTTCCGAGAACTCTTTAAGCCCTCCGCTTTCTATCCAGTTCTTAGCCTTTTCAAGCCCCTCATCAAGCAGAGGCTTTATTTCCTCCATGGTGTCAACGAGAGCCTCTTTTATTTCGTCAACGTTGTCATTGAGGACGGTAAGCCCGCCCTGTGCAAAATCATCAAGAGGCTGTGCAATCTCAACAAGAGCGTTTTCCCAGGAAGCTTTGAGCTTGTTGAGAGAGCCTTCAATAGTGGTCTCCGCTTCATTTGCGGTAGTGCCTGTTATGCCAAGGTTTGTTTGTATCACATGGATAGCTTCTATCACCTTGTCAAAGGGAATTTCCTTAACGTTATTTGCTGTAGCTATTATTTCGCCGTTCAGAACACCCGAATCGTTTATAAGCCTTGCCATTTCCGCCTGTGAGCCGCCATATCCGAGTTTTAAGTTGTCAAGCATAGTATAGTTCTGCTTTGCAAAGCCCTGATAAGCGTACTGTATTGACCCCATAGCCGTGCCCATTTTGTTCGCATTATCAGCCATATCAATAAGTGCCTGGTCCGCTATACTTGCAGCCTTTTGAGTGTCGCCGCCAAGGCCTTGTAAAAGTGTTGCCGAGAAGCCTGTTACGGTCTCCATGTAGCTGTTGGCGGATATTCCTGCGGTCTTGTAGGCGTTCCGGGCATTCTCCAGAACGATGTCCTCCGCTCCCGCAAAAAGTGTTTCAATGCCGCCCACCATCTGCTCATACTGAGAATAGGCGCTGAGAGCATCGCTTGATATCTGTTTTAGCGTTCCTGTTACCTTTTCAGCACCTTTGACAATAACGTCCGAGATAACATTTGCTTTTACGATATCCCCAAGGGTAACGGCTTTTTGAGTTGTCTCTTCGGTCGCTTTTCCGAGATTTTTCTGTTCTTCTGTAAGCCTTTTAAGAGCCGATTCGGTAGAAACTACCTCACGTTCATACTCTCTGAACTGCTCAGCGGAAATATTGCCGTTGTTCCTTGCCGATAAAACATTATTCTCAACAGATTTCAGTGCCGTGAGCTTTTCCGTAAGCTTGGCGATTTTCTGGGAATACAGCTCATTTTTCTGAGCGGTCATCTCTGCACTTTCACCTGACTGCGCAATAACACTGTCAACAGCTTTCATTTCATGTGAAAGGTTCTTTACAGCTGTATCAACATCTTTTATACTGGTCTGCAAGCCACTTGTGTCAATGCCTATCTTGGCCATATAGCCGTATTTATTGGCCACAATATCACTCCTTTTCCAAAAATTCCGAAAGCCGCTTGTCAAGCTCCCTCTCAGCCCATTCCTGCACCGCATCAACAAAACCGCTGCCGTGTACAACGCCGTTCCTGATGCCGTGAACTACAAGATCATGGTTAAAGTTTATAAGGTGAGTGACCGTGGGCATATGCTTGTTGCGCACGCCGTAAAGCTTGCCGTTGGCTATGGCGATAGTGATGTAGGGACGGTGCATACCCCGTTATATAATGATGCTCCCCTCATTCGCAACGGGGAAGAGAGCATGTTCG
>OJLA01001689.1_pt1 | contig 14300 bp, 17 predicted proteins | sample 1596611 | NCBI WGS metagenome assembly OJLA01 (sample SAMEA4350168, study PRJEB24818) | metagenome | biome: human; feature: gut; material: faeces | place: Denmark | collected 2013-09
TTTAAATTCTTTTCTGCTTCCCAACAATCAATGCGAAGCATATAGCCGGCACTGGTATAAACATCAATACTGTTTCTGTGTGGATTGTATTCTGCAAATATCGTTCTCATCGTATCCTATCTCCTTATCATTCAATCAATCATCAGATACAAAAATCAGAAGCATTTCAATCAGTTCACCATGTCACTTTTATTTTGTGTTATACTGTTTTATATGATTTTCTTGCCCTTGTATTTGCCCTTATCAGAATTCGTAAACACTGATGGGACGATATAACACAAGGGAAAGAATAAGGGAAAGCTCATCTGCGATAAATCCAGTGTTTTCAAGGGTTGGCAGAGAATTTAATAACAAGATATAACAGTTATTAAATCTCTTAAAACAGGTGAAATCTCAATCAGAATTTATAGGAGGTGAATCTGCATGAAATGTCCATATTGTGGTGATGAAATGATTAGAGGATACCTAATGAGTTCACGAGACATTACTTTTGCAGTTGATAATCTGACAAAAGTTTTTCGTATTAAAAACACAATAAAAATCTGATTATCCGCTAAAACACAGTATCTATCAGCATTTTCAAGGAAACAAACACATCAATTTACTACTTATTTACTACTAACGAATGAGCCTTGATACGCAAGTTTTCCTAGATATGCAAAGATATGGTACAGCACATCAGTATTGAAACAAGAAAAATTTAATATTTCATAGACTATGGAACGCCTAACATGACGTTCCTTTTCTATTTCCAGCCGTTCTTATTGGACGGCTATTTTATTACTCAAAACGAAAGGAGCATTAGACTTATGAAAAAGATATTAAAGCGATTGTGTACGGGCTTCTTAGCTCTTGCAACTGTCGTTACTGCTTTACCGAGTACACCCGTTCATGCAGAAAGTAAGCAATACTGGACGGAAAGTGCAGAGCGGGTCGGTATCATTGAAAAAGTAATGAATGACGGTTCTATCGGTTCTACATTCAATGAGGGCATGATGAAAGTTGAGGGCGAAACTGCCTATTGTATTGACATCAATACAGATTTCAAAAATGGTTACAAGACCAGAGCTGACGCAAGCTCACGCATGAGTGCCGACCAGATTTCAGATGTGGCGTTATCCTTAGAGTATGTCAAACAGTATGGCGAAGCTCACAAGGAACTGAATTACAAGCAAGTCTATCTGTTGGAACAATGTGTTGTCTGGCAGAGATTGAGCGTACATCTTGGCTGGCAATGTGATAACGTGCGAGCTTCTTATGATGAAATTCCAAAGGCAACACAGGACGAAGTTTTCTCTGGTGCAAAAGCCTTTGTCAAAGAGAATAAAGGACGCTATGAATGTGGCGGTTATATCTACTCTGGCGAGGGGCAGGAATTAGGACAATTCTGGACGAAACTGAATGTCGGAAATGCGAAACTACAAAAGACTTCCAGTAATACCAGCATTACAAACGGTAACGGGAATTACTCTGTCGCTGGTGCAATCTACGGTGTCTTTTCTGATAAGGACTGCACGAAACAGCTTGCCACCCTTACGACTGATGAAAACGGAAATACAGATGTTGTAGAGGTAAAAGCAGGCACAGTCTATATCAAGGAATTATCCGCACCAGCAGGATATAAAGTAGATAAAACTGTATATTCCTTAAAGATTGAAGCTGGAAAGACAGCGACATTGAACGTATCTGATACGCCAAAAGTAACGGACACTTTGATTGAGCTTTTCAAGATTGACATGGAAACACAGAAAGACAATCCGCAAGGAAACGCTTCTCTAGCAGGTGCGGAATTTACATGGAAGTATTATGCAGGCTTCTATACTAAAGACAATCTCCCTGCCGAAGCTACTCGTACATGGGTTACAAAGACAATCGCTGAAACAGACAGCGACGGGACAACCCACTACATCACAAAATTAGCGGACGCATACAAGGTGTCTGGCGACAGCTTCTATATGCAAGACGGTAAAGCCGTTTTTCCACTTGGAACACTAACCGTTGAAGAAACGAAAGCTCCAAATGGCTACTTACTTGACGGTGCATATATGCAGGCTGGCGATAAGTCCGAACAGATTAAGGGCTTATATGTAACACAGATTACCGAGGACGGCGACCTTGCCGTATTATCTGGAAGTAACCAGTTTTCCGTTTCTGACAAGGTTATCCGTGGCGGTGTCAAAATTCAGAAACGAGATTTAGAAACGGGCGATACAAAGCCACAAGGAAGTGCCACTTTGAAAGATACTGCCTTTGACATCATTTCCTTAAATGATAATGCAGTATTGGTTGAGGGCAAGCTATACAAAAAAAATGAAGTGGTAAAGACAATTCGTACCGATATTGAGGGTGTCGCTTCTACTTCTGCCGACCTTTTACCTTATGGAAAGTTTCGTATCGTTGAAAGTGAAGCTCCAAACGGATATTTGACTGACGGTGCAAAACCGATTGATTTTACAATCACAGAAAATGGAAAAATTGTGGACTTAACCGACAAAGCCCATTCTATCTACAATCAGATTAAGCGTGGGGATATTGAGGGCGTGAAAATCGGTGCAGGCACACACAAGCGTCTTGCTGATGTTCCTTTTAGGATCACAAGCAAGACAACGGGCGAAAATCATGTTGTGGTAACTGATGATAACGGGCAGTTTTCCACTTCTGCTGACTGGGCTTCTCATAAGCACAATACAAACGCAGGCAAGACCAGTGAGGACGGTGTGTGGTTTGGGACTTCTGAACCAGACGACAGCAAGGGGGCATTACCTTATGATACCTATATCATTGAAGAAATGCGTTGCGATAGTAACAAAGGCTTTGAACTTATCCCACCTTTTGAAATCGTGGTATCAAGAAATAACCTTGTGATTGATTTAGGGACTTTGACTGATGAATACGAAAAAGAAATCTCTATCCATACCACAGCGACCAGCAAGGACGGCGAAAAGACTATCCTTGCAGGAAAAGAGGTTACGATTGTTGATACCGTCAAATTGGACGGACTTACCAAAGGCACAAAATATCAGCTCAAAGGCTGGCAGATGTTAAAGGAAGAAAATACAGAGCTTATCATTGACGGGAAACGTGTGGAAAATGATTATACCTTTGTCGCTGATAAGGAAGAAATGAAAGTGGAAATTTCCTATACATTCAATGCGTCTGCTTTAGGTGGCAAGAACCTTGTTACCTTTGAAGAATTGTATGATTTGAGCAATCCAAAAGAACCTGTAAAAGTTGCGGAACACAAAGACATTGAGGACGACGGGCAGACGGTACTTATTACAGAGCGTATCATCAAAATTCATACGACTGCTACCGATAAGGACGGCAACAAAGAGCTTGAAGCTGGAAAAGACGTTACAATCATTGATACCGTAACCTTAGAGGGCTTAGAAGTCGGTACACAGTACAAACTTGTGGGCTGGCAGATGTTGAAAGAAGAAAATGCAGAGCTTCTTATCAATGGAAAACATGTGGAAAGTGATTATACGTTTACTGCTGACAGCGAAACTATGAAAGTGGAAGTTACCTTTACCTTTGACGCTACTTCCCTTGACGGCAAACAGCTGGTAACTTTTGAAGAATTATACGATTTAAGCAATCCAGACGAGCCGAAGAAAGTTACCGAGCATAAAGACATTGAGGACGAGGGACAGACGATTACCTTTAAGGAAAAACCAGAAGTCCCAGAAGAACCAGAGAAACCCGAAATACCGCAGACACCAGATACACCACATAAAACAAACAGTCCAAAAACTGGCGATAGTACTAACCTTTACGGACTGCTTGCACTTCTTATGACTTCTGGTGCTGGGCTGGCAGGTATTTTCTTCTATAAACGCCGTAAAATGAAGAAATCATAAGGCGGTAACAGTATGCGAAAAGGAAAATCACGTTCTCCGCCGATACCGTATCGGCAGACTTCCGCTTATTCTGGCTTGTCTGCCAACAACCTGCAAGAACACGGATAGTCAAGGGTGCGAAGCATTGATTTTCCCCTTTACTATCTGTGGGATTGTTGGTACTTTCCAAACCGCCAGAATAAGAAATCACAATCAAAAAACTTATCAAATATAGAAAGAAACGAGGTAAAACAGTATGGAAATGAAATATGTCGTGCCAGATATGGCACAGTCTTTTGGAACTCTTGAATTTGCAGGCGAAAGTGAGCCTATCTTTGAAAGAGATAAAAATAACCGCAGGGTCTTAGCCAGACGAAGCTATAACCTTTATTCCGACGTACAGAAAGGCGAAAATGTTGTGGTAGAAATTCCCGTGCAGGCTGGCGAAAAGAAGTTCAAGTATGAGCAGAAAGTAAAACTTGTCAATCCGAAGTTATACGGCAGAGGTTACGCAATCGGGGATATGGGACATACCGATTATGTATTAGTTGCTGATGATATTGTAGCAGTTGAAGAAAAGTAAAGGAGTGAAGAATTTATGAGATTATCAAACGGGTTTGTTATTGACAAAGAGAAAACATTTGGAGAATTAAAGTTTACAGCGGTGCGTGATGTGTTCTTACAGAATGAGGACGGGACACCGAGTACCCAGCTTAAAAAGCGTATCTATGATTTGAAGTGCAGTCTGCATGGTGGAATTATCCCCGTGTCTGTACCGCCAGAAGTACCGTTAAGGGAATTTCCTTACAATGCAGTTGTGGAGCTTGTCAATCCCGTAGCTGATACGGTATCACGAAAAACCTATACGGGTGCAGATGTGGACTGGTATGTAAAGGCAGAGGATATTGTGTTGAAGAATAAAGGCAACCAGAACGCAGGCAATCCACAAAACCATGCACCGCAGGGACAACCGAAAAAATAGACTTGCTGAATAGATTTTCGTTGTAGAGGATATACGGAACTGTTATAATATGGGTATGAAGAAAGCGACAAATTAAAATTTTTAGGGAGTGAGAATAGTATATGGACAGTTGGTTTACCGTCGAACAAATAGACCAAGATACATTCGTCATCAGCGAATACAGACACTGGGAAGAAACACATTGTTATCTATTGTGTGGGACAAAAAGAGCCATTCTGATTGATACAGGTTTAGGTGTTTCCAACATCAGAGAGGTTATTGATGGATTGACGAAACTGCCCGTTACAGTAATCACTACTCATGTTCATTGGGATCATATCGGTGGACATAAATATTTTCGGTCTATTGCAGTTCATGAAGCAGAAAAAGAATGGCTATCGGTCAAATTCCCTATACCTTTGCAAGTGGTAAAAAACAATATTATGTGCAATCCATGTGATTTCCCCTCGGATTTTAATGTAGAGAAATATCAGATTTTTCAAGGGGTTCCGCAAATGATTTTACATGATGAAGATTGTATTGACTTAGGGAACAGAAAGTTGGTAGTTATTCACACGCCCGGTCATTCTCCCGGACATTGTTGTTTCTATGAAGCGGATAGAAAATATCTGTATTCCGGCGATTTGATATATAGCGGTTGCCTTGATGCTTTTTATCCATCAACAAACCCACAAGAATTTTGGAAGTCTGTTAGAAAAATTCAATCTTTAAAGATAAGTCGAATTTTGCCAGGACATCATCATTTATCTATTCCAGTTACTATAATTGACAAGATAGAGACAGCTTTTCACAACTTGTCAAATGAAGGGAAATTAAAACAAGGGAATGGTATTTTCAGCTATGAGGGGTTTCAAATCCATATCTGAAATGCAATCTTAGTTTTACAATTTTATATCCCTACACACAAAGCAGTTAGTCTTAGGATTGACTGCTTTTTTCATCCCCAGAAAGGAGTGATTGATTTATGCGTATGATTTGGAACAAAGGACACCGTATCAGAGCCAGCGACAAGCACCTTGTCTACCACTTCTCCATAGGAACGCTTCTGTTTATATTCGTGACGGTTCTCCTGTTACTGAATATGAAACAGCTCATGTGTACCGATTGGGAGCATTTCAGCTTGTTAGAGAACGGCTTGACGCTTTCCCCTTACAACTTCATAACCATAGGGATAGCGACTGGTGTTTGTGCATTGGTCGCTTTTCTGTATTACCGCTTCTGTTACGACGGTTTCAAGAAGCTCCTGCACCGTCAAAAGCTGGCAAGAATGATACTGGAAAATAAGTGGTATGAAGCCGATACCGTACAAGACAGCGGTTTTTTTACTGACCTGCAAAGCAGATCAAGGGAAAAAATCGTCTGGTTTCCGAAGATTTATTATCAAATGGAAAAGGGACTGCTTCATATCCGCTGTGAAATCACGCTGGGAAAATATCAAGACCAGCTTTTACGGTTAGAGGATAAGTTGGAAAGTGGTTTATATTGTGAGCTGACCGACAAGACTTTGCATGACGGCTATATCGAATATACCCTGCTTTATGATATGATAGCAAACCGCATTACCATTGATGAAGTACGGGCAGAAAACGGCTGTTTAAAGCTGATGAAAAATCTTGTCTGGGAATATGACGCACTCCCTCACGCTCTGATTGCTGGTGGAACTGGTGGCGGTAAAACCTATTTTCTGCTGACGCTCATTGAAGCCTTACTGCATACCAACGCTGTCCTTTACATCTTAGACCCGAAGAATAGCGACCTTGCGGACTTAGGAACGGTCATGCCAAACGTCTACCATACCAAAGAAGAAATGATAGATTGCGTCAATGCCTTTTATGAGGGCATGGTACAGCGAAGCGAGGAAATGAAACGACACCCGAACTATAAGACGGGTGAAAACTACGCCTATCTGGGACTGCCACCCTGCTTTCTTATCTTTGATGAATATGTGGCGTTTTTTGAAATGCTGGGGACGAAAGAAAGCGTGAGCTTACTTAGCCAGTTAAAGAAAATCGTTATGTTAGGGCGACAAGCAGGTTATTTCCTTATTGTTGCCTGCCAGCGTCCAGACGCAAAGTATTTCTCGGACGGTATCAGAGATAACTTCAATTTCCGTGTGGGATTGGGGCGTATCAGCGAATTAGGTTACGGTATGCTGTTCGGTTCTGATGTGAAAAAGCAGTTTTTCCAGAAGCGTATCAAGGGGCGTGGCTACTGTGATGTGGGAACAAGCGTCATCAGTGAATTTTACACGCCTTTAGTCCCGAAAGGACATGATTTTTTACAAACTATCGGCAGACTTGCACAAGAAAGACAAGCTATGCCAGAACAACAAGGAAAGGAAGATGTGATTGAATAAGGACACATTAAATATTTATCACGCACCCACAGAGAAAAATTACCTCTGTTTGTGCTTGAATACAGATATTTTTACAGCGGATTGCAGGAAATATATGTTAGATTGTTTCTTAAATTATTCTGTCAATCCAAATTTACGATTTCATTCAAGGATAGATAAAATCATTGATGATGTTATTCGTGAAAAAATCAACATTCCTCATAAGTTTAGAATGAGGTTGGAAAGCAGACATTGCATTGAAAGCAGGATAATTTATTTTCGATTTCGAGTTTTAGATAAGTCTTGTCTGCAATGTAATGTATTTCTTAAAGGACTGTCTGATGAAATGAAAGAAGCACTTTCAGATGAAAGAATAGATTTTGCGGTTCTCTATGAGGGCATACAAGGTTCACAGCAGGACACAGACACGGACGACAAGGACGGGTTTTGCGGTTCTCAACCGCAAGTTCCGTTCTTGGCGGACGGGACTTGTCCCGTCCGCTGATTAAACCCCTCGGTATCTAACAGAGGGGTACGTTTGCAAATAGACAATAGACAAAAAACATAGGAAACATAAGGCTTCTGGCATGATTTCCTAGCAAAAATCGGCTGTGAAGTCGCCTTAAAAAACTTCACACTTTACAGATTGGGGGTATGGTTCTGAATGAAGAACAATGGATAAAAGAATTACGGGAGAAACGGATTGCTTACGGTATCTCACAAGGCAGGCTGGCGGTGGCTTCTGGTATCACAAGGGAATATCTCAACAAGATAGAAAGTGGAAAAATGAAGCCATCAAAGGAACTTCTGGAAACTCTGCATAAGGAACTGGCAAGGTTCAATCCAGAAGCACCGCTTACCATGCTGTTTGATTATGTGAAAATTCGTTTTCCCACGCTGGATATACAGCACATCATCAAAGATATATTAAAACTGAATATCAATTATATGCTCCATGAAGATTACGGGCGTTACAGTTATACGGAGCATTATTCTTTAGGGGACATCTTTATCTATACGTCGGCTGACGAAGAAAAAGGTGTCCTTTTAGAGTTAAAGGGGCGTGGTTGCAGGCAGTTTGAAAGTTACCTGCTGGCACAGCAAAGAAGCTGGTATGACTTCCTCATGGACGCACTCGTAGACGGTGGCGTGATGAAGCGTATCGACCTTGCTATCAACGACCATACGGGCATTTTGGATATTCCAGAGCTTGCGGAAAAATGCAGGAAACGGGAATATATCGGAAAGTCCAGAAGTTATAAGTTTTACCAGTCGGGCGAGCTTATCAAGCACAGAGAGGACGACAGAGAATATATGGGACGTACCCTTTATCTTGGTTCTCTGAAATCAGATGTGTATTTCTGTATCTATGAAAAGGACTATGAGCAGTACGTCAAGTTAGGGACACCGCTTGAAGAAGCCGACATTATCAACCGTTTTGAGATACGGCTTAGAAATGAACGTGCCTATTATGCAGTACGAGATTTGCTGACCTATTATGACGCAGAGCAGACCGCCTTTTCTATCATCAACCAGTATGTGAGGTTTGTTGATGAAGAACCAGACAAGCGAAAAAATGACTGGAAACTCAATGACCGCTGGGCTTGGTTTATCGGCGATAACAGACAGAGCTTGAAGCTGACGACAAAGCCAGAGCCTTACACCTTAGACCGTACATTGCGGTGGGTACAACGGCAGGTAGCACCGACCTTGAAAATGCTGAAAAAGATTGATAAAGGAAACGGTACAGACTACATGGAAACAATCGAACAGCAGGCAAAGCTCACAGAAAAGCATGAAATGATTATCAAACAGCAGACGACCCCTGCAAAAGATTTGGTGGAAAGTTAGGAGTGATAAAAAATGTGGGTATTATTAAAAGACTTCCTGCTGGTATCTATGGGAATGGGTATCGGCGTAGTCTTGATGTGTATTTTGAATGTCGGCAAAGAAGCTGACTATGAAATGAAACAATTAAAAGAAAGCGAGGACAATTAAATGAATTTCGGACAAAATTTGTATCAATGGTTTTTATCAAATGCACAGAGCTTGGTGCTTATGTCGATCGTGGTTATCGGTATCTACTTAGGTTTCAAGCGTGAGTTTTCCAAACTTATCGGCTTCTTGGTAGTTGCCTTGATTGCTGTCGGTTTGGTATTCAACGCTGGCGGTGTGAAAGATGTACTGTTAGAGCTGTTCAATAAGATTATCGGTGCATAAAATTTTATTGTGGTGCTGATATGAGAATGATATAATTGGGATATGAAATATACAAATAAATCTGTTGAAAAATGAGGTGTCAAAATATGGCAAATGAATTACTGGAAAACTTGGATAGACTTCATACAACTGAACTTGGCGTTATTAGAATTAAAAAGAACTTATCTTTGAATGTAGAAAACGTGATTGAATGGTGCAAAGAAAAAATCAGTCTTTCTAATGCAGAAATTATAAGAAAAGGGAAAAACTGGTACATAACGATTGATAATTGTATCATTACAATAAATGCGTACAGTTATACCATTATCACTGCTCACAAAGTAAAATGATGAATTATTCTATAAGAGAATTAGACGCATTTTCAGTTATTGGGCAGGAAGTAGAGCTTACGAATTACCAAAAAAGGAATATTCAGATTAGTACGCAGTTTTGGAGAAAGTTTAACAGTAATTTGAAGAAATCATATCTTTCACAATCGGGAAATTGGGTAAAATATGCTTTTATGGAACGGAGAAATGGAAAACTTTATTATTTCTGTTCTATACCAAAGCGAACTATTATTCCAGACAACTTTCTGTATAAAGAAATACCGTCTTATAAGTATTTGGTCATGGAGCATATCGGTGCTATGGAAAAAATATATGAAACTTATGGAAAAATTTATCAGGAAATTATTCCTAATACACCATATACCCCTATAAAAAAATATTATCCTGCACTTTGAAAAATATGATTACCGTTTCCATTGGAATAGAGATAATTCAGTTATTGAAATTTGGATACCTATTCAAGATTAAAAACAATTTTATATCCCCACACACAAAGCAGTTAGTTTTAGGATTGACTGCTTTTTTCTTATCAAAATTTCAGATTGGAGTGATGAAATGGTGTCTGTTAGAGCTGTTCAATAAGATTATCGGTGCATAGAATTTTATTGTGGTGCTGATATGAGAATGTTATAATGTGGATATGAAACACAGTATCTAGGAGTGATGAAATGAAATATATAATGCTTCATGGTTTGGGACAATCTTCTGAAAGTTGGAGTGATACCGTAAAAGTATTCAATGATGATTTTGAAGTTTTATGCCCTAATTTATCAGATTGGCTTTCTGGGAAAACACCATGTTATGATACATTGTATCGGACATTGGAAACATACTGTGAACAGTTTGAAGAACCGCTAAATATTTGTGGACTTTCTTTAGGTGGTATTCTTGCTATGCAGTATGCGATAGAACACCCAGAAAAAATGAACTCATTAGTGTTAATAGGCACACAATATGAAATGCCAAAGTATCTGTTAAAAATGCAAAATCTGATATTCCGTATTATGCCTTGTTCAGCATTTGAAAAAATGGGCTTTCAGAAAACAGATTTTATCAATCTATGCAAATCTATGACAGAACTTAATTTTAAACATGAACTGAAAAAAATATCATGTTCGGTACTTGTTGTCTGTGGCGATAAGGATAAGATAAATAAAAAAGCTTCTTTAGAATTGCAACAACAGATAGAAAACGCAGAAATAGCTATTATTGAAAATGCAGGACATGAAGTAAATACAGATAACCCAACACTACTAGGGCAAAAGTTAAACGTATTTTTCAAACAATATGTCTGATAAACAATTTCATATCCATACACACAAAGCAGTTAGTCTTAGGATTGACTGCTTTTTTCTTACCAAAATTTCAGATTGGAGTAATGAAATAGTGTCTGTTGGAGCTGTTCAATAAGATTATCGGTACGTAAAATTTTATTGTGGTGCTGATATGAGAATGCTATAATTGGAGCATGAAAAATGAACTTATATGTGGTTAATATTTCTTTACTTTATGACAAATATTAGTGAATTATACTGATGTAATGAATGGTTGACAAATTGCCAACAAAGGTTGGTTGAAAGAAATCATCATATTTGCAATACTCATTTTGCGGTCGCAAATATAATTTATTTTAGGAGGCTACTTATGAACTTTAATGAAAAACTGATAAATTTAAGAAAGTCCAAAGGTCTTTCACAAGAAGAATTGGGAAATGAACTAAAGGTTTCCAGACAAACAATTTCAAAATGGGAGTCTTGTCAATCATACCCAGATTTTCAACGATTAGTATTATTGAGTGATTTCTTTGGATTGACATTAGATGAACTGGTAAGAGATATTGACGTGCAAGAAGTAAGAGAAAAAAATATAAATAATGAAAAATTATCTTCCATATACGATGATATAAATGAGGGAAAAAAATTTATTAGACTATGTTATATAATTGGAACTGGAGTGCTAATATTTTTTTCACTTATCGTTCTTTATGGTGTGTTTTTCTCAAAATAAAATATAAGTTCTTATATGTTTTAAAAAGCAGTTAGTCTTAGGATTGACTGCTTTTTTCTTACCAAAATTTCAGATTGGAGTGATGAAATGAGCGATATTTTTAAGGATATGCAGGCAAAAGTCGGCTGTGATTATCTTTCCGACCTGCCCTCTTACAAGCGTAAGGTGTGGCATGAAATGAAACGGCTGAACCTTGCTGACTATGAAGAAAGACAGTTAGAAGATTTTTCTAAATATGTGTTTGGTATGTCGTACCAGACCTTACAAGATGTGATGAAACAACAGAAAGGACGTGAGGAACAATGCAGGAAACAAGGGTGCTGGTGGAAACGAAAGGAACAACTGGCGAAGAAACAACATCATACTGGTTCGACCTGCCGATAGATGTTGCAGAGTTTGAAGAAAAGTTAGGTATCGGTGCAGAAAGTGGGGATTACCGCATTATCGAAAAGGTGTTGCCTTATGCTGATGAAGTTCACGAACATACAAGCGTGTATCAGCTTAACGAATTAGATTTTATGTACCGCCAGCTTTCAAGTGATATGCAGGAAGAATATGTATCACTACTTACGGTGTTTGAGAATTTAGAAGCACTTTATATTTGCAGGAACGTGATTACGGTTTATCCCGACTGCAAAAGCATGATAGATGTTGCAAGGCAAAAGCTGATGAACGACCCGACGTTCAAACATCTGTCCGAGGACTGTCAAGAATATTACTTTGATTTTGAAGCCTACGCTTCTCACTTGCAGGAACACGGGAAATTTTCAGTAACAGAACACGGTATCTTTGAACTGCCAGAGTAGGAAATGAGGTGGTGCTTATGATTGATGATATGGCGGTTTATATTGCTAATCTTGGTAAATACAATGAGGGTTATTTAGTCGGTGCTTGGTTCACGTTCCCCATTGACGAAGAAGATGTGAAAGAAAAAATCGGCTTGAATGAACAGTATGAGGAATACGCAATCCATGATACCGACAACTTCCCGATTGCGATTGGCGAGTATGTTTCCATTGAAGAACTCAATGAGATGTATGAAATGATAGAGGAACTTCCCGACTATATCGTAGAGTGTCTGGACGAATTTATCAGCCACTACGGGACGCTGGAAGAAGTCGTGGAACACAAGGACGATATTTATTATTATCCCGACTGTGAAACCATGACAGACGTTGCCTACTACTACATAGACGAATTGCAGGCACTTGGGGATATTCCACCCAGCTTACAGAACTACATTGACTATGAAGCCTACGGGCGAGATTTGGATATGGGCGGTTGCTTTATTGAAACAAACCGAGGTATGTGCGAGATACCATACTAACGCTGGAAGATCAGCAACAAGCATTGTTGCTACTGACAGCGTATTTCTCTTTTAAGGGACAGTCTGAAAATGGCTGTCCTTTTCTATTTTGAAAGGAGCTGAAAGAACTTGAAAAAGATTAAAAGCTACACGGGTATCTGGAACGTGGAAAAAGTCTTATATGCAATCAATGACTTTAACTTACCCTTTCCCGTTACTTTTACACAGATTACATGGTTTGTGATTACGGAATTTATCATCATTCTGTTTGGGGATATTCCCCCACTTTCCATGATTGAGGGAGCATTTCTCAAATACTTTGGTATTCCCGTTGCTCTCACTTGGTTCATGTCGCAGAAAACCTTTGACGGAAAGAAGCCGTACAGCTTTTTGAAATCACAGATAACCTATGCCCTGCGACCAAAAATCACTTATGCAGGAAAAGCCGTAAAACTGCATAAGCAGACCTTGAATGAAACAATCACGGCAGTAAGGAGTGTGAACTATGTTCCCGATAAAATATATTGACAATAACCTTGTCTGGAACAAGGACAATGAGGTGTTCGCCTACTATGAGCTGATACCGTACAACTATTCTTTTCTATCCGCGGAGCAGAAATTTATCGTGCATGACAGCTTTCGCCAGCTTATCGCACAGTCCCGTGAGGGTAAAATTCATGCGTTGCAGATTGCCACAGAAAGCTCAATCCGCAGTATGCAGGAGCAGTCAAAGAAGCTGGTAACTGGAAAATTAAAGGAAGTTGCCTATCAGAAGATAGACGAACAGACCGAAGCGTTAGTATCTATGATTGGGGACAATCAAGTGGACTACCGCTTTTTTCTTGGCTTTAAGCTCATGGTTACGGAAGAACAGCTCAATCTGAAGAACATCAAAAAATCGGCGTGGCTGACGTTCACGGAATTTCTCCATGAAGTGAACCACACGCTGATGAATGACTTTGTTTCCATGCCGAATGATGAAATCAACCGTTACATGAAAATGGAAAAGTTACTGGAAAATAAAATCTCCCGTCGCTTTAAGGTGCGTCGCTTGGAAATCAATGATTTTGGGTATCTCATGGAACATCTTTACGGCAGGGACGGTATCGCTTATGAAGATTATGAGTACCAGCTACCAAAGAAAAAATTGAACAAAGAAACGCTGATAAAATACTACGACCTTATCCGTCCGACAAGGTGTGTGATTGAGGAAAGCCAGCGGTATTTAAGATTGGAACATGAGGACAAGGAAAGTTATGTGTCCTATTTTACTGTCAATGCG
>OJLA01001698.1_pt1 | contig 14210 bp, 12 predicted proteins | sample 1596611 | NCBI WGS metagenome assembly OJLA01 (sample SAMEA4350168, study PRJEB24818) | metagenome | biome: human; feature: gut; material: faeces | place: Denmark | collected 2013-09
TTCTTCCTTTCATACACCTACAAGAAAACAATTGATTAATAGTTATTAAACATTATTAAAAGACTAATTGCAACTTTTATATTTTTATGTTTATGAAGTTGCATTTAAGTGTTTAAGTAATAAATTAACATAAAATATTTGACTATTAAACAAATATATGATAAAGTTATATGGCAAGTTAAATTTGAAGGAGGGCTTATAAATGGCAATCAATATATCTAGTAGAAAACCTAATAAAAATAAAAGACTTCGTTCTCATGCTTTAAATAGAACTAATAGTACTCAAGCATTAAATTTACAAGTTGTTAGACTTGAAGATGGTACAAGAGTAAGAGTTAGTGCAAAAGAAGCAAGAACACTTAGAAAATCAGATAAAGTTGAAGAATAAAAAAAATGCTTACAATCGTAAGTATTTTTTATTTGTCTAAATCGATATCTTCTATTTCTTCTACTACTGCTAGTTGTTGTTCGACAACTAGTTTTAATTTTTTCTTAAATATTCTCATATTTCTTTCAAGGGTATCTGTCTTTAATTCTATTTTTTCAGCACGTAGTAAGGCATCATTTACAATTCTTGAGGCATTTCTTCTTGCTTCTTCGATAATAACATTCTTTTCATCATATGCTTGCTTTTTTATGTCATTACTTGATTGTTCTGCTTTAAATAAAGCACTTTTTAGATCGGTTTCGATCTTTTTATAATTTTCTACTTCTTTTTTTAGAAGTTCCAATTCTTTTTGCTGTTTTTTCATTTTATCAAGCATTGATTCAGTTTGTTTAATAACGTTATCAATAAATTTGTTAACTTCACTTACACTATAACCTCTTTCGGTTACTGTAAATTTGTCCATGACATCACCCACTTTTAGACTTTAAGAAATATTACCAGTTAAACTCGTCTTCTTCTTGTTCTTCTCCAGCTCCTGTTTTAACTTTTGCTGCTTGATTCTTATTATCTTTTGCTTTTACAGCTTCATCACTGATTTTTCCTTCAACATTAACAGTATTTGGAGTACACAAGAATATTCCTCCACCTAATTTTTGTAAATCTCCACCAATTGCATAAATAGTTCCACTTAAGAAATCTACTATTCTCTTTGCTTGATCAGGAGTTACTCTTCTTAAATTAACTACAACTGAAGAATTTCCTTTTAAGTAATCAGCAATTTGTTGAGATTCAGAATAAGCACGTGGTTCTAAAAGAATCATTGTGTTGTCTTTTTTTACCATTTTTGGTAAAGTATCATCTTCTTCAACTTCACCTATAACTTCTTCATCTTCACCATTTCCTGTTAATTTTCCAAACAATTTATTCAAAGCCATATCTATCCTCCATAGTTTATATAATTATTTTAGCATATATATTTTATTTTTTAAAGTATTTATTTACAACGCATACCATATTTTTGAAATGTCACTGTTGAAACTTGATGGTTGAGGATCTGGAATATCCATCTTTAAAGATACCGGAACTCTAAAGGCACTTCCAAACGCTATTGCACTTCCTGGTTGTAATGTTTTTAAAATTGCTAATATTTCATCAGTTACATTTGGTACCATTTCTTTAATATATTGCAAGTCTTTTGGGTGTAGTGTTCTTAATACCATGAAGTTTGAACACTGAGAAATACTTGTTTCACTTAGTTCACTAGGTCTTTGTGTGATAAGACCTAATACTACTCCATACTTTCTTCCCTCTTTTGTAATTCTATCAAATATATTGTATCCTAATAATTCTTGGTCTATATCTTTTTGAACGTATCTATGGGCCTCTTCGATTATTATATGGAATGGGAAAGATCCACGTTTTTCATTACTAACTGCTACATCAAATAAGATTCTAGAAATAATTTTTGTAATTGATTTTGCAGTTCTATCATCGATATAGTTTATGTTAAATCCAATTAACTGAGCTTTTTGGTTATTAAATGTTGTAAGTAAATCTCTTACATACTCGTTTTTAGTGACCATTTTTGGGTATTTGAAGTATTCTTTATAATCTCCACTAGCTATTGAGTGAAGTCTTACTGATAAGACGTTGGCATAGTCATATACCTTATCACTTTTTAAAACTCCTTCAGAAATTAATGAGAAGTCAAGAGCCATTTCAAGGTCATTTAAGTCATACATTACATTTCCTTTTGGTGTAGGAATTTCAAATCCTTCAATTATAAATGTTTGAATAAAGTTTACAACAAGTTCCATTTCTTGCATCTTTCCTGAATTATCAACATAAATACATTGTTTTAATGTTCTTACATATCCTGGTTGAATTATCTGACTTTCAAGACTTAATAAATCTGTATGGAATGTTGTTAAAACTGCTGTTATTTGGTCTCTTATTTTGATTGAATCTTTTCCACTTTGTAAGATATCTAGAATTGCTCTTGCAATAATATCATTTTTACATTTTACGGCTTCAGCATCTGTTCCTTTTATGATTGGTACTAGTTTTAAAGCTTTTTCTATTATTGGTAGCTGACTTGGATTATCTGCATTTAAAAGTAGTGCTATATCATCTACATCCATAAGCCATAAAGGTATTCTTAATAAATTATTTTTGCTTTTCAAGTTTGTTGTATATGCCTTGTAGTTTAACTGGTTATTAAAGTCATGCAAAAAAGAAAATGATCTTTCGTATTCTCCATAAGCATCAAAAACAAAGATACTTGAATTTACTGGCAAGTACTTTGATTTAGTAAATATATTTTGTACAATTCTTGCAAATGTACAACTTTTTCCACTTCCTGTATTTCCTAATATAGCAAAGTGATTACTAAAGAAAGCATTTACTCCTACATTTATTTTATAACCATTATATATTGATGATCTACCTAAGTATAAATGATCACTATCTTCTATTTCTTGTGGTCCTAAAATTAGTGCTAGTTCATCCTTATTTACTATTCTTACATTTGATGCAAAAGAAGGTTTAGAACTTACTCCTGGAATAAAATTGTTATTTTCAATTTCTCCTACTACTCCTACAACTATACTTTTTATTGTTACTTTAAGTATTTCTCCTACAATTTTCTTCGCACCATCATCAAAAACGACATGAACGTTCATCATATTTCCATATTTTGATACATCAAAATTAATTTGTATTGTTACATAGTTTCCATTAATATCAACTATATTTCCCAAGTTCCCTATCATATTCTCACCTATTCTATTTCATTATAACATATAAACGTTAAAAAAAAAGAGTATTATTGACTCTTTCTTAATTATTTTTTTATTCCTAACACATATGAATAATTGTCCATTAAGATATTATTTCTTACTTCTTCGATATCTTTAAGTGTTATTTCTCTTAATAAATCCATTTTATTATATATAACATCATCAAATTCTATTACATGATCTACAACTGAATCAATTACCCTATATGGTTTATCAGAATCTATAACTTGTAAAGCAATTTTAACTTTTTTAACTCTTTCAACATCTTCTTCTGTAATTTTTTTGTTTTTTAAATAATTGAATACTTCTTCTTTTAATTCATCAGGTTTCTTTGTTTCTGCTACAAATTCAATTATGAATAAGTTATCTATTATAACTTCAGAATAGTAAAAAAGTGAGTATGCTTCTTTTTTTAACATTTCTTCTCTAAATTCTGAACTCATACCAAATAAAATATATAGTAAAATATTTGAACTAAGTAGGTATTTATATTTTTCTTCTTTTGTTAATTCTCGTACTGGAGATTTAAAATTTAGGATAAATTTAGGTATTATTAAGTTTTTAATTTTAACTATTTTTTCTTTTTCATTTACCTCAAGTGGTTCATTTGATTTAAAAACTTGTACAGGTTTTAATGATGATTTGGAATTAAGCTTCTTATGATTTTTTATTAATTCAATTGTTTTTTCTGGATCAAGATCTCCTAGTATTACTAAAAACATATTACTAGGCTGATAAAATGTGTTGTAACAATCTGTTAATATTTCTTTTGTTATTTTCCTAACACTTGATGGTGTTCCTCCAACATCTCTTCTCATTGGATGTTTTTTAAACAAAGCTTGATTACTTTTTTCAAAAAGGACATTTTCTGGTTGGTCTTTATACATATTTAGTTCTTCTATTATTATTCCTTTTTCTTTTTCTACATTTTCATCAGTAAAATATGGACTGTTTACATAATCTAAAAGATAAGATAAGTTTTTTTCAAAATCATTAATTCCTTCAACAGTATAAGATGTAACTTTATATCCGGTTGATGCATTAGCATCTGTTCCTGATTCTGAAAAGAATATTAATGGATCCGTTCCATCTTCTTGTTCAAACATCTTATGTTCTAGAAAATGTGCTACACCATATGGTTTTTTAGTCTTTTTTCCTGTATCAACAGAGATAAATTCATCTATTTCTGCTCCATATTTAGAACAATATTCTATATAATAATTTTTTCTATCTTTATATGGTATTATATAGACACTCAATCCATTATCTAGTTTTTCATAGCAGACATTTATATCTAATCCTTTAAACTCTTTCTTTAGCATTTCTTGTCACCACCTAATAAATATACTGTATCAATATATATTTTATTTGCTAGAGCAACAATTTCTTCTTTTGTTATATCTTTTATTTTTTCTTTTCTTTCTTCAATAGAATCTGCTTTTAATTTATCTATGGCATAATAAGAAGCAATAATTTGATTTGGACTATCTTCTATTTCTTCTAGTCCTGATAGATAATATTTTTTAGCATTGATAAGTTCATCCTCAGTGATATATCCTTTTTTAATATCATCCATTTCCTTATCAATTAAAATAAGCATCTTATTATAGTTTTCTTTTGTTATTCCAGATGAAATTAACAATATATTATCAAGTTTATTTGCTCCTGTTGTTGCATAATAACATAGAGAATATTTTTCCCTTATGTTTTTAAAGAATTTAGAATCTGTAGATCCTCCTAAGATGGAGTTATATAAGTTTAAAACGTAGTTTCTTTCTTTATCAGTCATGCTTTCTATTCTACAAGTAATAGCAAGTTTAGACTGGTTAGTGTTATCTGTTTCAATTATTTCTTTTCTTTTCTTTCTATTGTTTAAAGTTGGAAGAAGAGGATATTTACTTTCTTGATTTTTATTTGTAAATTGAAATTTTTCTTCAATCATCTTCTCTACTTCTTCTATTTCTATATTACCAATTATAAATATATCTACATTGCTACTTTCTATAAATTTATTGTAATAAGAATAAAGATTTTCACTTGTTATTTTATTTAAGTCTTCCATATATCCTTTTAAATTGTAGGAAAACGGAGCTTTATCATCTGTTAATTCACAACATCTTAAAGTAGCATATCTTCTTGTATCTTCTTTAAACCTTTCAATTTGAGAAGACTCATCATTTTTTATTATATTGAAACTTACTTCATCAAATTTACCATCTGTTACATTGGGATTAAATAATACTTCCTTTAAAAACTCTAAAGATTCATTTAATAAACCATTTTCTGCATATTTATCATTTAATATTTGCATATTAAAATCTACATTAAAATTACTTCCTAATCTATAACTGTTTGCAAAAAGTCTTGCTGCATACAAACTTTCCATTTTTTTGGCATATTTTAGTTTGGTATTATACTTTTTTGTAGTAAAGGTAAGTATGGAAGATAAAAAATTAGTGATTGTTATATCTTCTATTTTTATTTCTCGTTCGAAGATAACTTCAATATTTGTTGTTTTAAATTTATCAGTTTTGATCATATGAAGATTGTAACATGGATATTCTTTTTTGATATATTTCATATTCTCACCTCTTTCTTAATATGCTCACTTCTCTTTTTTTTATAATTTTATACTTGTTTCAAGAGCTATTTTCATCATGTTAGTGAAGCTTTCTTGTCTTTCTTTGCTTGTTGTTTCTTCATGTGTTTCTAGGTTATCTGATATTGTTACTATAGCGCTTGCTTTTTTATGCAATACATTGGCATTGTGAAATAAGGCAAAAGTTTCCATTTCGCATGCTAAACATTTATATTTCTCCAATAGTTCTTTGTAGTTATCATTTTCCTTATAGAACACGTCACTACTATGTACTATTCCTTTATTTAATTTAATATTTAGTTCTTCGGCTGTTTCAGTTATTACTTTGTTTATTAGAGTATCTGAATACAAGATATTTCTTTCTTCATTTCCTTGAGTTTTAGCAAAAGTTGACTCGCTATAAGATCCTTCAACTAATAAAACTTCATATAAACCTAAATCTTTTGTGTAAGATCCTGCTGAACCAATTCGAATAATTGTATCAACATCATAGAATTTAAACAATTCATATGAGTAAATTCCTACACTAGGCATTCCCATACCTGATGCGAATACTGTTACAGGATGACCTTTATAAGTTCCTGTGTATCCTAGCATATTTCTTACGCCATTTACTTGTTTACAATTTTCTAGAAAGTTTTCAGCAATAAATTTAGCTCTTAATGGGTCTCCTGGCATTAAAACTGTTTTTGCTATATCCTCTTTCTTTGCTTCAATATGTGGTGTTGCCATAATTATTTCCTCCTTTTGGCATAAAATTAAATTCTTATTTGTTTCTAATTAATTTGTTCATCAGATGTTTGTTCCATTTTAACAAGAACTTCTCTTGGTTTTGAACCATTTTGTGGTCCTATTATTCCTCTTTCTTCAAGTAAATCTACAATTCTTGCTGCCCTATTATAACCTAATTTAAATCTTCTTTGTAATAAAGAGGCACTTGCTTTTCCAGTAGTTATTACAAATTCAACTATTTCGTCATACAATGGATCATCGTATTCTTCATCAGGAGAGTTTACTTCTCCTCCTGCATTTCCTTGTTCTTTTGCTGATTCAAGGTTCATAAATTTTTCTTCAAATTGGGCTTTTTGTTGTTTAGCTGTGTAGTCTACAAGAGCTTCTAGTTCTCCATCTGATACATAAGCTCCTTGAATTCTTTCTGGAGATGACTCACCCATAGGGATAAATAACATATCTCCTTTTCCTAGAAGTTTTTCTGCTCCAACTGCATCCAAAATAGTACGAGAATCGATTCCACTTGATACGGCAAATGAAATACGAGATGGAATGTTTGCTTTAACTACTCCTGTTATAACATCTGTAGATGGTCTTTGTGTTGCAACAATTAAGTGAATACCTGCTGCACGAGCTTTTTGAGTTATTCTCATAATTGAGTCTTCAACTTCTTTTCCTGCTACCATCATAAGGTCAGCAAGCTCATCTACTATAACTACTATATAAGGCATTTTAGGTATTTTATCTTCGTCACTTCTTACTTTGTTTTCTTTTTCTACCCATTCATTGTATCCTGCTATGTTTCTTACATTTTTCTCTTCTAGTTGGTCGTAACGTCTTTCCATTTCATCAACCATTTTTTGAAGAGCGACATTTGCTTTTTTACTATCTGTAACAACAGGCATTAATAAATGTGGAATTCCATTATACATTGATAATTCTACTTTTTTAGGGTCTACTAATACAAGTTTTACTTCGTCTGGCTTACAACGCATTAGAATTGAAGCAATAACACAGTTTATACATACTGATTTTCCTGAACCAGTAGATCCTGCGATAAGCAAGTGTGGTGTTTTATCGATTTCACAAAATCTTGCTTTACCCATTATGTTCTTACCTAGTGCTACTAAAAGTTTACTATTTACTTTGTTTTGTGGAACTTGCTCAAGTATTTCTTTTAATGATACTGGAGAAATTGATTCATTCGGTACTTCTATTCCTACTGTACTTTTTCCTGGAATAGGAGCTTCAATTCTTACGTCCTTCTTTGCAAGGGCTAAGGAAATTTCCTTATTTATACTTAGTAATTTATTTAATTTAGTTCCTGTTTGAAGTTCCATTTCGTATTGAGTAACAGCAGGTCCAGAGTTTACCTCGACAACTTTTCCAAAAATACCAAATTCTCTTAATGTTTTTTCTAGAGTAGAAATATTTTTTTCAATAAGAGCTTGATTATTACTGTTTGATTTCTTTTCAACATCTTTTAGTAATGATAATGTTGGAAGTTTGTAATTTGATGGTTTTGGTTTTGGTTTTTCCTCTTCTTCTACATATTCATCAGTTAATAAAGATTCAATATTTTCTTCTTTAACTTCTTTATCCATTCTTTTTAATTCATCAATACTTGATATAACAAGTTTTGGTTCTGTTTCTGGTTCTGTTTCTCTTTCTTTCGGTGCATTATTATCATTAATTATTACGACAGACTCTTTCTTTTCTTCTTCAAGACTTTCATCTTTATCACTATGTTTATCGTCTTTTTTATCTTTGTTTTCTTTCTTAGCCAATTCTTTTTTGGCAATTAAATCTTTACCTTTTTCTGCTGCAGTATCAAGAAATTCTCTAATTGAAAATCCAGTGAATAAAATAATTCCAACGATAATAAATAATACTGACACTATCTCTGTTCCTGTTACAGCAAATAACATATTAAATACTACTGCTAAAGAACAACCGATTATTCCTCCACCAGGAGAAGAAAAATCTTGCCCACTTTTTATCAATTCAAATGTATTTGATATATCTTTTAATGTTGCATTATAAATACCATTTACCCCTCCAGTTACTTCAGTTATGTAGTTAATGTGAGCAAAAACAAGTATTCCTAATGATACAAATAGAAGCCCAATAAATTTTTTTGACCAAAAAGATGGACTTTTTCCTTTAAATAACATATATATTCCAATACACAATGTTACTGCAATAAATAACCAATCAAGAGAACCAAATAAAAATAATGCAAATCCTCTTGCCATTTTTCCAACGTAACCTAATGGTTTTCCTGGACCATACGCCAAAATAGAAAGAATTATAAGGACAATACCATATACCTCAGGCCTTACTTCAAGTTTTGTTTCCTTCTTTTTTCTTTTTTTTCTTTTTGCCATTTTATCACTCCAGTCTACTCCTTAATTATAGCACATATTATCTTTTTTTCATAATAATAAAGAAAAAAAGAAATCTTTCGATTTCTAATAATTTGTTCTTAAAAATGGCGGAATGTCATATTTATTATCATCATTTTCTCCATCATTCTCATTTAAGCTTTCTATTTTTGAATTATCGATAACTGGAGTTTCTCTTCTTCTTACCATTGGTGCTTCTGTTACTGTTTCAATTTGAGGTTGAACCGGTTTACGAAGCATTTGTTCTTTTTCTTTCTTTTCTTTGCTTTTATCAAATCCAGTTGCGATTACTGTAACGATAACTTCATCAGTTAAGTTTTCATTGATTACAGAACCAAATATTGTATTGATATCAGTATTAGCTGCTGCTCTTACTACTTCAGCTGCTTGTTCTGCTTCAAACAATGTTAAGTTCATACCACCAGTGATATTGATAATTGCATCTGTTGCTCCTGAAATTGATGTTTCAAGAAGTGGAGATGATACTGCTTGTTTAGCAGCTTCGATAGCTCTTTCTTCTCCCATACCAATTCCGATACCAATGATTGCATTTCCTGATTTTTCCATAACTGCTTTAACATCAGCAAAGTCTAGGTTAACAAGTCCAACTACTGCAATTAAATCTGTAATTGATTGAACACCACGACGAAGTACGTTATCAACTTCTTTAAATGCTTCAAGCATTGGTGTTGTCTTATCGATTATTTCTCTTAATCTGTCATTTGGAATTACGATTAAAGTATCTACATGTTTCTTTAGTTCTTCTATAGCTACAAGAGCATTTTCCATTCTTTTCTTTCCTTCAAATGTGAATGGCTTAGTTACAATTGCTACTGTTAATGCTCCAAGACCTTGTGCTATTTCAGCAACGATTGGTGCAGCACCAGAACCTGTTCCTCCACCCATTCCACAAGTTATGAAAATCATATCAGCACCTTTAAGTGCATCTTCTATTTCTTTCTTTGCTTCAAGAGCAGCTTCTTTTCCTATTTCAGGTTTAGCTCCTGCTCCTAGTCCTGTTTTTCCTAACTGAATTTTAACATCAGCTTTTGATGTATTTAAAACCTGCAAATCAGTGTTTGCAGCGATAAATTCTACTCCCTTAACTCCCGTTTCAACCATACTATTGATAGCGTTTCCACCACCACCACCAATACCAATTACCTTGATTTTGGCTAATTGATCCATTTCTAGTGATCCAAACATTCAATTCCCTCCTTTAGTTATCAGTAAAATATCCAAATATCTTGCTAATAAATGTATCTTCCGATAAGTCTAGCATACTATGTTTGTTTTGTTCTATTTCTTCGATTTTATCATCACCAAGAAGAGATATATTCTTCTCTCTTAGTTTCATTTTTTCATGGAAATACTTAATTATTCCTATGGCACTTGAGAATTTATTGTTTCTTATACCCATTGTTGTTATATTTAGTGTTGTTGCATTAAGTCCTAAAATGTTTTCTACAACATAACTAAATCCAATTAATTCCGTTATACCACCTGTAACAATTATATAACTAATTTTCCTTTTTGTTAAGTCATTAATTTCTTTTTGTGCTAGTTTAAGTAGTTCTATTATCCTTGCTTCTAAGACTTCTGTAATCTCATATTGGTTAATTGACTTCTTCTCTCCTGTTTCATCTGTGAACTCTAATACTTCGTTACTATCTGCATATCTTTTGCTAGCTAGTGCAAATTTCTCTTTTAGTTCACGAGAAACAGTCTGATCAGTTCCATATATATATGTTATATCATTATCAAGATTTTTGCTACCTAAATTAAATATATTGTTTTTAATTAGTATTCCTTTATTGAAAATAGATACATCTGTTTTATCATTTCCTATGTTAACTATAGCACCTAAGACTTCATCAGTATTTTTTCCTCTTGCTTCATAGTAGTCACCAATACAGTTAAATGTTATATCTTCAACTTCTACTCTTGCATCTTGAAATACTCTTAAATAATCATATATCTGTTTTTTTGGTGCTGTTGCAAGTAGTGCTTTAACTGTTAATTTATCTACTGTTAGTCCAATTGGGTCTTTTGTGAACTTATTGTCTTCTGTATTAAACATAATTGGAATAATAGATATTAATTCATAGCCATTTTCTATTTCTTTTTCTGCTGCATTTTGTAAAACTGATACTATATCTTTTCCATTTACTGCTCCATTAGTATCAATTGTTCCACTTACAACCTTAATGCTTCTATTGTTTGCAGGAACTGTTATAATTGCTTTATCTATTCTTGTTCCTAATATTTTTTCAATATCATCTAAAGCATTATTTAAAGAATACAAAGCCATATCATGGTCTACTACTAATCCATTTTTTATTCCAGCAGATTGTGTGTCTGTTGATGCTAGAACTTGAAATTTATCTTTTACTAGTTCAGCAACTACAATTTTAATACAATCACTACCAAGATCTATTCCTGTATAAATATTTCTCATCTTCAGCACCTACTATTCTATTTTTATTATACTAGTATAGAAAAAGAAAAACAAGTTATTTGATTTACTATAGAACCTAAAAAGTTAGGAAAAACCCTAACTTTTTAATAATATAATTAATTATAACATACTACATAATAATATATATATCTTAGAAATGTTCCTAGATACGTTCCTGTATTGAATAATACTTTTACTAATACATTAAACATATACATAGCTATTGGAGATATCATTATAGCAAGTATCATTATTTTGTATTCATTTAATTTTTTTAAGATACTTTGCACAACTTATCCTCTTTTAATCTTCTTAAGGAACTTCCTAAGCTTCTTCCTACATCTAGAATAGTTTTAATTCCTTCTACAAAGGCATTAACAATTGAACCAGTAATAGAAAATCCCCCTTCTATTTCTCTTAATTCATTTCTTTTTAATTTTTTTATACTTCTTCATTCCTTCCTATTATTCATTGCATTTTTTTGGATTTACAAATCCATCAATTACTCCTACTAAGAATATACCAGCGCCAATAATTCCACCAATTCCTAGTAGTGATAATCCTCCACCATTCATTTCTTTTAGTTCTTCATTACTTAATTTTTTGATATGTCATTCCCCCTTCATCGTATTAAGCAAATACTCAAGAATACTTGTCTTATTAATTATTACTTTTAAATCAACAACATTATTATCCAGTAAATGTTTTTTATCTAGTTTATCAACTTTAATCTTAACTTCTTTATAGATATCATTATTCATAAGCTTATCGCTTATCTTTGTAACTTCATAAGTAAATATGTCTCTTTCTATTATTATTTTTTTGTTGTTTGTTACTTTATCAATATCATTTATATCTACAAAAAGAGTTAATTCTTTATCTTTTACTATCCCTTTATTTACATAATAATCTTCTATGTTGTTATTGAAAATAATTATTGATACAAGAATTCCTATAAAAATAGATACCACTAATAGATATGGCTTTAAATCTATTTCGTTATTTTTAAAGCTCTTTTGAAATACTTCTATATCCATAATCCTCCATATTATATACTTCATCATATAAATCACTATTATCAAGTCTATGAGAAATTACTATTATTGTTTTATCTTTAAATTGTTTGAAAATATTATTTAATATTAACCTTTCTTTTTTTCTATCTATTTCACTAAATGTTTCATCTAAAATGTAGATATTACTGTTTTTTAAGAAAGTTCTTGCAAGAATTATTCTTTGTCTTTCTCCTCCACTTATATTTCTTGCATTCTCTTCTAAAATCATATTATATCCACTTTTATTTTTACTTGTTATATCATCTAATAACATACATTTAGCTATTTCAATAATCTTATTTTTGTCACGTGCATTTCTTATATTTAAATTTTCAAACAAAGTATTATTGAATAAATATTCATCTTGAGATACGTAAGTTATATCCTCTCTTAAATTCCATAAATTAACATCTGTTATATCTGTTTTCCCAATAAATATTTTACCTTTTCTTGTTTCATGAAAACCTGAAATTAATTTTGCTAATGTACTTTTTCCACATCCTGATGAACCTGTTATCAGAATTTTCTTTCCCTCTTTAAAAGTTGCACTAAAATTATTTAATATATATCTATCACCATGTTTAAAAGAAAGATCTTTGATTATGATGTCACCTTTAACATTTTTTATAGGATTTAAATCTAAATAGAGTTTTTCTTCTTTTATATTAAGAAGTTCGTTTATACGTGAAATGACTATTTTTGTTTTTTGTATTAATACATCAAAGTTTAAGATGTTTTTTAGTGATGACATATTATAAAATATGATGCTGTTAAATGTTATTAAGCTTGATAATTTAAGTTCATTTTTAATTACTAGACTTCCACCCATTACTAGAATTATTAATGATACTAAACTTACTACTAAGTTATCTAAAGTTTGTTTGTTGTTTATCTTTTTAGTGAAATTATAACTAACATTTAGATACTTATTATAAATAAGTGAATATTCTTCTGTTATCTTACTTAATATGTTTAAACTTTTTATTGTGTTTATTCCATTAATTAGTTCAATTATTATAGAATTTACTTTAGCATTTTCTTCTTTTAATTCTTTTAGGTCGTCATTTAAATACCTATTGTAAAATATCATCAAAATCGAATAAACAACTATAATTGATAAGACAATAAATGATAAACTGGAGCTTATGTTAATAAGTGCAAAAAAAGTGACAATAGTTATTATTAAATCGATAAAAACTGTAGAAACAAAATCACATATCGTTTCTTTCAGTTCCCCTAAATCTGCTATTCTTGATAGTATTTCTCCTGTGGTTCTATTTTTAAAATATATATGAGGAAGTGTTAGAATGTGATTAAGCGAATCGTTTACAAGTATATAATCCAGCTTATGACTTATGAAGTATAATATTTTTTCTCTTGAAAACTCAATAATATTTTTAAGAGCATATATTGTAAAAAATATTAAAGACAAGACGAAAAGATTATTATAAGAACTATAAGTAATAACTCTATCTATAAGAAATTGAAAGTTAAATGAAATTATTATATTTATTAAAGTGAATAGTATGGATAAAAACAATATTACATAAAATGTATTTTTGTTATCATAAATAAAGTTTTTTATCTTATGTTTTATTAAGTCATTTTCTCTCATTATTGGAATAGTTCTATTTGGAGTAAAAAGTAAATAATTGTTTGTCGATATTGTTTTAAATTTATCTATATCCATCTTTATTATTCCTCTTGAGGGATCTGCTATTGTTATAATGTCTTTTTTTCTATCTATTTTGTGAATTACTACAAAGTGTTTATAT
>OJLA01001721.1_pt1 | contig 14113 bp, 12 predicted proteins | sample 1596611 | NCBI WGS metagenome assembly OJLA01 (sample SAMEA4350168, study PRJEB24818) | metagenome | biome: human; feature: gut; material: faeces | place: Denmark | collected 2013-09
TGCTTTATAAAGCTTCTTGAAATTGTCAAGATTGAGATTATCAACAACAGTATTAACTATGCGAACCGGATCGTTCGCTGCTATGTTTTCATCAATTCTTCCGGGAAAAAGAACTGTTTGGTTGGGAAGGTAAGGACGAAAATGTAACTTTGCCATAACGAAAAACTTTATGCCTAAAGATACAAAAACTTTGGGTAATAACAAAGCCCGGGCTTGTGAAAGTCTGGGCTTTGTGCATAAAAAAAGGTTGTGCCAGCGTTTTGACACAACCTCTTTTTTATTTTATTCCTTCGGACAAAAGGAAAAACACATAAAAAAACGGCAGACTATTTCCTGAAAAGAAAAAAGTCTACCGTTCTTATTATATAAGATTGCTTACTTCAATTTAGCCAATGCTTCTTTGATTCGGCGAATAGCTTCTGCAATATTTTCATCGCTTGTAGCATAGCTCATACGAATGCATTCGGGAGCACCAAAAGAAGCGCCGCCTACACAAGCTACATGAGCTTCTTCGAGCAGATACATCGCCAGGTCATCCGAATCTTCAATCTTACGTTCACCATTACTCTTTCCGAAGAAGTAGCTACATTTCGGGAACAGATAGAAAGCACCCTGCGGTACGTTCACCTCGAATCCCGGAACCTCTTTCGCCAACTTCACAATCAGGTCGCGACGACGTTCAAATGCTTTCTGCATTTCTTTCACCGGTTCCTGTGTACCTGTATATGCAGCTTCAGCAGCTTTCTGAGATACAGAACAAGGACCCGAAGTGTACTGACCCTGCAACTTATTGCAAGCTTTCACAATCCATTCCGGACCGGCGATAAAACCAATTCTCCATCCAGTCATGGCATACGCCTTAGATACACCGTTCACAATCACTGTACGTTCCTTCATTTCCGGGAACTGAGCGATACTTTGATGTGCACCGATATAATTAATATGTTCGTAAATTTCGTCGGCAATAACCACTACTTGCGGATACTTGGCCAATACGGCTGCCAATCCTGCCAGTTCTTCTTTACTATACACCGAACCTGTCGGGTTAGACGGAGAACAAAGAATCAAAGCTTTGGTTTTCGGAGTAATAGCAGCTTCCAGTTGTTCCGGAGTAATCTTGAAATCTTGTTCAATGCCGGCAGAAACGATAACAGGAGTACCTTCTGCCATCTTCACCATTTCCGGATAGCTTACCCAGTAAGGGGCCGGTACAATCACTTCATCACCCGGATTTACCAAAACCAGGATAGTGTTGCAAACAGATTGTTTGGCACCATTCGCACAAGAAATCTGAGCGGCAGTATATTCAAGACCGTTCTCTTTTTTCAGCTTCTCAACAATCGCATTGCGTAAAGCCGGATAACCCGGTACCGGAGAGTAGCGAGAAAAGTTATCATCAATGGCTTTTTTCGCAGCTTCTTTGATGTGATCAGGAGTATTAAAATCCGGTTCTCCTACACTTAAGTTAATAACATCAACACCCTGCGCTTTGAGTTCATTGCTCTTTTGCGACATGGCAAGTGTCGCCGATGGCGACAAGCTGTTCAAACGGTCTGATAATTGATTCATTTTGTATCTATTTTATTGTTGTTGAGTGAAAATCGTTGCAAAATAAGCGATAATATTCGATATATAATAACAAAATGGCATTTTACTTATTAAAATGTAAAGTATGTCCCATTCTTTCCTTCTTTGTTCTCAAGTATCGCTCATTGTAGGGGTTAGGAACTGTTTCAACAGGTACATTTTCCACAATCTCCAATCCATAGGCTTCGAGTCCTACACGTTTCACCGGATTATTTGTCAAAAGTTTCATTTTATGCACTCCCAGTTCACGAAGAATCTGAGCTCCTACTCCATAGTCACGCTCATCCGCCAGGTGTCCCAGGCAAACATTGGCATCCACAGTATCCATTCCGTCTTCCTGAAGTTTATATGCTTTCATTTTCTCCATCAAGCCGATACCACGACCTTCCTGATTCAGATAAACAATCACACCTTTTCCCGCTGCATCTATCATTTCCATCGCTTTATGCAACTGTTCGCCACAGTCACAGCGTCTGGAACCAAAGATATCACCGGTAGCACAAGAAGAATGCACACGCACCAAGATCGGTTCGTCCTCATTCCAAGTTCCCTTGAATAAAGCAACATGTTCCAAACCATTTGATTTCTGACGGAAAGGAATCAGACGGAACATACCATGTTCGGTCGGCATATTTACCTCAACACCTTTTTCTACAATCGATTCCTGTTTCAAACGATAAGCAATCAAATCATGAATGGAAATCAGTTTCAATCCATGTTCATCAGCCATTGCACGAAGTTCCGGCAGACGTGCCATTGTACCGTCATCGCTCATTATTTCCATCAAAGCGCCTGCGGGGTAAAGTCCGGCAAGACGTGCCATGTCAATGGTAGCTTCCGTATGTCCGGCACGACGAAGCACTCCTTTTTCCTGTGCATACAACGGATTGATATGTCCGGGACGTCCGAAAGTGGCCGGTGTAGAAGCCGGGTCAGCCAATGCCAGGATAGTGGCAGCACGATCGGAAGCAGAAACTCCGGTACTGCAACCTTCCAGCTTATCGATTGTCACCGTAAAAGGAGTACCCAATACAGAAGTATTATCACTGACCTGATGCGGCAAATCCAGTTCTTTACAACGAGACACAGTGACAGGAGCACAAAGTACACCACGTGCATGTTTCAACATGAAATTAACTTTCTCAGGAGTTATCTTTTCGGCAGCTATGATTAAATCACCCTCATTCTCACGATCTTCATCATCCACTACAATGACAAACTTGCCTTCTTTGAAATCAGCAATCGCATCTTCTATTCTATCCATTTTAATCTCTTCCATAACACTTATTTATTAATATTCTGTATGATGAATTGAACTTGTTCATTGTTTTTTATGATCCGCTCCATATCCTTAGCTAGACGAACACGGAATGCCCAGATACGGAAATAGAAAAATAGTCCGACAGGGAAAATAACCCCGGCAGCCAGATTCAGCCAATATATATGAAACGGGCGTATATGAGCAGAAACGGAAATAACCGGATAATTGTTTAATGTATTCAACAAAGTCACAGACTTCGTATTGGACATCTCTTCTATCAGTGTTTCCAACTTTTCATTGATATACATCACCTCATCGTCCTTCTCACCCGACATCCACAATTTAAAATAATTCGGAGCTTTCATCAAGCGGTTTTTAGCCACATACTCTTTACATTTATCAGTAAGCACCTGCAAGTCAACCGGTATACGATTATAATCCGGATCATGAATCACCACTTCTTTCTTAAATAGATGGCGTACGTTACGAATACCGACAATCTTCTTAAACCAGTTGATATATGCATCGGCGTTGAGCACTACAGAGTCTTTATTTGATTTATAAGTCAGGAAAGCACCCAACGGGGCAAGCACAGCGCTACTGGTCCACACTCCCATCCATACTACCCATCTGCCGTCACGCGCCATTTTATAGCCCGTATTATCTATAATATAATAAATGATGAAAACCATTACCGAAACGATAACCGGCATCCCCAGTCCACCTTTACGGATAATCCCGCCTAATGGAGCACCAATGAAGAAGAACAACAGACAAGAAAGCGAAATAGTGATCTTTTTATGCCATTCTATCTCATGCTTCCTCATACTATAATCATGGCTACCCATTGTGTAGCTTTTAAAGTTTATATCGCTGCTCAGATTTTCCGCACGACTTGTAGCAGCTGAAATGATCTTCTGCTTTTGCATCAAAGGAGCTACCTCATAAAGACTATCGATATTATATTCAGTAATATTCGCCTCCATAATCTTAACCGTGTCCTCTTTTGTCAGCCCATAAGTTGTACGGAAATTCCCCTCCGAAACCTCCCGGTAATATTGTCTTCCGATACTATCTCCCACCATTTTCATAGAGTCGATAGAAGCTTGCAGCATTGACATATCCTTGGCAGCGGATGTATTACTCATAATACTGGCATCTGCCATATTGAAGTCTGAGTCAAACTCAATAATCGTATGTTTTTCCCTGAATTCTTCACGACGATACGGCACATTCTGAGATTTCATATTCTGTGCTCTCAGGTTTTCAAACAAATCTCCACTATATAAATGCAGCCAGAGATGCTGTTTATCAGCAGTCATCTCCATTCGTCCGGAATCGGCATAAATAATATGTGCGTTCTCAAATCCGTCTTTCAGATTATAAATCATCACATCATACATCATACCTGTTTTTCGGTTTTTCTTAGCTATTTTCAGATTATAATCCGGTATTTCCGAATAAAACACTCCCTCCGGGATATCCAATTCCGGAGACTTTTGTTTCATCGAAATAATCAGTGTGTATAGTTTCGTCTGAGCAATAGGCCCCACGACATTCTGGAAATAAAAAGAGACAGCAACCAAACCACAGACAAAGAAAGCCAGCGGGCGCATAATTTTAAGCAAAGAAATACCCGCAGCTTTCATTGCAAGTAACTCATAACGTTCGCCAAAGTTGCCGAAAGTTATTAAGGAAGCCAGCAATATTGCCAACGGCAACGATATCGGCACCAATGTCAATGCGGAATAAAAGAAGAATTGAGCTATCACACTCATATCCAGCCCCTTTCCGACTAATTCGTCTACATATCTCCACAAAAACTGCATCATGAAGATGAAGAGACAGATGAAGAATGTACCTACAAAGAGCATCAGGAAGCTCTTTACGATAAATATATCTAATTTCTTTATGCGTAGCATCTTAATAGGTTCGTGCAATTAAGACGCAAAATTAGCACAAAAAAAGTAGCATAGAAAATTTTTAGTTGAAAGTTAACTAAAAACCACACGTTCTTCTCAATTTCGCCACTTGTGACTCCCACAATTCTTCCATATCATCTACTTCGTCCGCCTCTGCGAAATCTGTAATTTCTAATACATAATCACTTGTCAGCTCATTATAAGTCATTTTGATCTCAAAATAATCGCGCTCGTTTTCATCATCCTGCCAACGGAACCGGATAAATGAGAAAGAACGGATTGCAATAATTTCGGCACTTCTCTGTTCCGTCTTCCCCCAATGGAATTCTACGACTTTATCATCAGATATTACTTTATCAGCAAACCAGTCCTCCAACCCGGTCGGTGTGCTAATAGCTGCCCAAAGAATATTTTTAGATGTTGCATTCAACAAATACTCCAAATGAATCTTTTCTTTTTTCATAGCAATTTCGAATTGTTTTTACGTGTGCCAAGATAGATACTTTTTTCTAATTATGTGGCATAAATCAGACACTTTATTTAAAACTTATTTCTTTTCAAGGCCTCAAACTCCCTATTTATAGGAAAAAGAGAACCTCGTTCTAAAGAAAAAACACAAAAAAGTTATGAATTGTTTTGGAGATTACAGAAAAACATCTATCTTTGCACCCGCAATCGAGAAACGATGGCGGGATAGCTCAGCTGGTTAGAGCGCATGATTCATAATCATGAGGTCCCCGGTTCAATCCCGGGTCCCGCTACCAAAAGAAAATTAGCGTTTGGGAGGCTTCCACTCTTAGGCGCTTTTTTCTTTTTTACCTCCGGTTTGCGCTATGGTTTGCGCTAGCGTCAAATTCAATGTAACATGGTTCAACAAATTTTATCTCTACAAAGATACTATTTTACTTTCAAATTTTAATAGAAAAAAATAATAATACAATTGCACGATACTGCTATTCTATAAAAAAACAGCAAATGAATTTCTCCAAATGCTGCTTTTTCTTTTACTTTATATCAATGGTATCATATTCAGAAACACCATTATATCTTCCTTGCTTCACTAATCGTAATTTATCCTTTATCCTCTTATATTGTCTATACGGACGAGTGGGAATATTACTATATGTATCAGCATCATAATCTATAATCTTGGCTTCTATCAGTTCTAGTTGAGTGGATTTACTTAGCCTATCATTGCTTCCCAATATAGTTTTCTTGACTAAACCATATTTATAATATCCATCATAATAAACACTTCCTGTTCTTTTGTGTATCGTTATAGTTTTATTTACAGAATCAAACTCTGAATTATAATTGCTGATTTTTCCTGTTGGATTAACAAATGGTGCTTCTGTCAGTTGTTTCACTTCATTATTGGTTATCTTGTAAACATCATAAGTATTGCAATGTTTTATCCCACATCTCCAATTATTAATAATCAACTCTTCCTCTCCATCAAAATTCACGTCAGAGAAGAAGAATGGAGTGTTATGACTTAAATACTCATTTTTTGATTTAGGTGAATAATCTAAATTCAGCATTATACTATCTCTAGGTTCTTTTTTATTCACATAATAAAGAGTACTATCTGAAAAACATTCATTATAAACGCAAAATTCACTACCTTCCTTTTCAAAGTATAGCAATGCTTTTCCGCTAACTTCATTATCTCTTTCCATAAAATCTCCATTGGATAAACACATAACTTTTACTGCATAACCATTTATAAGTTGATTATAGGTAATAAAAATACGTGATTGACTAAAGTAATTAGAATCAGATTCATTATCTTCTGATTTATCCGTATCTTGCAATAAAGAATCCCATTTCACGAAAAAATTAGGAGCGTGCAATAATTCATCATAACTACAAGTATCAGATAACAAGCAAGAATAAACATCATTAGACATTGCCCCATATCCTGCAAAAGCATTTTTTAGCTGAATCAAGTGATAACGTTGTAAACGATAAGTTGCATTATCATACACCGTTTTTATTCTATCATACAATTTTCTCGAAATATTTTTCCTTACTCTCATAAGACTATTCCAAGCTTTCTGCTCATTCAAGAGACACGCTTTTACTTTTTCTTTTGAGCTTATATCCAAATAATCATAATAATCTTTAGTATCTATGGCGTGCAATATCGCATTATATTCTTGTGTGATTATGCTGTTGGGGATTGGCTTATAAACCTTATCAGGCTTATATTTCTTCACTTGTAATGCGAAGTATAAATCCAAAGTTCCTTTAAGATGTATAGCATACATTTCATCACACAATTGGCTATATGCAATAGAAGAAGCTGAACCACTATATCCAATAGAGTCAAAATAATTGATTTGGGCTTCCAATAGTTTATCTAATTCTTCTTGTTCAGTTTGTAATGATAATGAAATATTCTTTTTCTTCAACAGTTCTTCTAACAATTTCTCATAATGATAACGTAAATATTCCGTCCAAATTTCACTAATATTGAAGCTTGCATTTATTTGCATTTGATTGCCACAGTCCTTTTCTTGTTCTGCATCTGGAATCAGATTATTAGTGATGATACTATCTATACACTTATATCTATCCACAGGATTTTGAGGTAGTTGGATTTGTTTTGCTTCAATATAAGCTTGAAGTAATGCTGTAACTGCAATATCATTAGAATCTTTATTAACAATAGATTGTTGCATACAAGAATCCTCAATCGTATAATCTAGCCAAATAGCACAAACCGTATCAATTAAATCATTTTCTAATGGATATAGCTTCTTAAAAACAGGGAATGTTGCATATTCTTCCTGTTCTTCCAAATTAGAGGTAGCCAAGAAAGTGCTATATAGGGACTTTGCACATTTTATAAAGTTAGCTGCTGCTAACGAATCTTTTATTTCTTGTTCACTTGATTGTCTTTTCCTCTCACATGATAGAATAAAGCATAGGAACATTAGTAATATAAAATATAAGATTTTCTTCATTACCTTATTGGAATTATACTAGCAAAGAACTCCCAATACAAGAAACATCAATAATTAATGTCTTATTCTTATATTGGGAATTTACTACACAAACATAATCACCATTCCTTTAATGGAGCGGTATTATATATTGAATTTTCAAAGTTAGAATACGAATTAGGAAGATTATACCTATTTTCAATGACAGATAGCACAGAATTAAAATCTTCTATCTCCTGCATGGTTGGTATTTGGCTATAATTTAGTATAGCATATAATAACTTCCTAAACTCAATTTGATACTCTTTATCTAAATTACTTAACTGTTGAAAGTTAGCAAATCCATTTGCCATAGCAGGGGATAAACATGCTTGTGCGTCAATAATAGACAGATGAAGTATATCTTGTCCCCATCTAATCAAGCAATATTTATGATTATCATTCAATTCTTTCTTATTGTGGATAGCAACATCAAAAATTGTCCTAAATGCAGCTTTCCGTTGTTCTAATGTTGGCATATGCATTTTATTTAGATTTACAACCAAATACCAATATCAATACCTGTTTGGGCTTTCAGAACTCTAGCTTCATTGTTTAATCTTGCTTCAAATAATCGAAATAGAATTTCATTTCCATCATACCATTTTACTGTAATAGAGTTATATAAATTCCAATCAGTTCTCCCATTTGGTTTTAATAATCGCTCTAATGTTCTAACCTCATTTTGCAATGCCGAAGCAATGCCTTTTACCATAGGTGTAACTTGACCATTAGAAGAAGCATATTCTTGTTCTATTTGTCCTAAACCTGTACTTATTTTTAATGCACAAGATTGAATCTCGGTTTTACTATTATTTCCAAAATTTAAGAATCCCATATCTAATTATTTTTCTGTTAGTAAATCAAAATATAAGCTGCTCAAAAAATGAGTTGGCTACTTAAAAGATAGTAGCTAAAATTTGTTTCTTAATGTCTGATTCGTAGTTATTCGTTTTATGCATCCTGTCCCTTTAGATACTGTTATACAATAAAAAAGGTGTGGAACGTATTGTTTTATCTCATTCTCTGGCTCTCGCATTGCCTTTGGTACGGATAAAACAATAGCCCACACCAATATTGACAATATCTAAAGCCTTAAAGATATAAGGTAGGTATATATCAAATGGTGGGGTGCTATTGCTATCATCTTCGTACCTTTGTTCAAATTTGCGAGATTTGAGAATGGAAGATAATTTCAATAACACCTTTCGTAATATGTCCTTTCAGCCCTAACACATTAGGTATCTGAAATTGCCACAAAGTTACGAAAAGCGTTTGTAATAGCAAGAACTATTGTTTATTAAAAGTTGAGAGATATCTCTGCTTTGTAAATCTATGGTAGTGGAAAAATTCAAGACTGCCCATATAAAAACTAAAATTCTGAATTTTTCCACCCCACCGATATTTTATGCTTATAGCTTTATAAACTGATTTTTTATCCGTTGAACGGTGGAAATACCAATACTTTGTAGCTTAGCTATATTTCTGATTGAATAGCCTTTTCTTAGTAAAGCAATGACTTCTTTGTATTCTTCTTTCTTCTTATCATCCGTTTTGGTTGAACCTGTCTTTCTGCCAAGTTTGCCACCTTTAGCAATATAATTCGCTCTACCACTATTCAAACGGTATTGGATATTGCTTCTTTCGATATTTGCCATTTCTGCAAGTACTGTCACCATGATAGACGCTATTGGATTAACTTCCCCATTTGGTTGCAAAGTATATAAGCCCAAGTTCTGTATGTAAACCGATACTTTCGATTCATGCAATATATCTAAAGAGCGAAGAACCTGCAATGTACTTCTTCCCAATCTTGACAATTCAGACAAAAGTAGGATATTCACAGATTCATGTTTACAGTATTCCAGACATTCCCCTAAAATCTGTCTTTCCTCTATTTTCTTTGCACCTGAAATATGCTCTTGGAATATATTCACAATTTCTATATCCTGTGAGATAGCATATTTCTTTAAATCCTCTATTTGTCTACTCGTATCCTGTCTGTCATTACTTGAAGAAACACGAGCATATATTACGGCTGTTTTCATTTTATTCTTTGATTAGATTGATAACATGAAAGAATGTGTTCAAACCACCTTTGCAGATTTATTTGAACACATTTCTATTTTGAACACATAAATAACTAATTACGTTTGCCTGCTTCTTCGACATTCCACAAACCGACACAGAGAATAAGCCATATCAATGGAACACAACCACTGACAACAGCTAATACCAACCAAAAGAGCCAAACGAGTATTTTACAATAGAACATAATTCTTTGTTTTACGCAGTTAATAAAATAGGAGAATACCCATTACTGAATATTCCCCCTGTTTAATCAATCAATAAACCACTTATATTTGGTGTCTCCATGCAAAGCGGCATTTATTCCTGTTGCTATTTCAGTAGCATTTACCGCTCTATCCAAGAAGCTATCTATATAACTGCTCTTATTTGCTCCTGTCAATAAATTGTACAATTTCCACATACTTATATCATTACCCAAGCTCCCAAAATTTTCATCATTGATATATGCTTTTGCAACTGCATTTATTTGCGAATCAGTGATAAGCATTTTAGGAATATCTTTTTGATAGCCTTGTGGTAATGATTGATAAAGTCTCATTCTTCCAAGTAATTGGCAAAATTGATGTTCTGTGAGATATGAGTTACCAAGTGTTTGCATTAAGTGTATGTGTTTGGCTGTGTCGTATTTGTTGAACATCTCTAATACGGCTTGATATAAATCCCTTGTATTAGTAACTTCCAAACAAGTAAGAAAACCGTCTGTTGACACACACAAGTTTGTGCAAACCTTACAAATGAAGCCTATAAATACTTTAAATCGCTCTGCTCCTTTCTTTGAATAAAGATTAGTGTGATTATAAGCACGAACACCACCAATAGTAAGAGTTAGCTTATTTCCGTTCACCGTTTCGTAAATCGTAGGAATCTGAATAATAAAAGCACATCTTTCGTAGTAGATTGTTTTATCTGTTTCCAATAATTGATTTGCAGGTTTATGTACTGCTTCAGGTATTCTTCCCTTAATAATGTGGCTTACACGAATATCGGGCTTATCAATACTTTCACCACTGAAAAACGTATTTGCAGCATCATAAACAGTCTCTATAAATGCAGGATGAGGAATTGTAAGCTCATTATCCTTTGCAAATACAGGTGTAATACAATCATCTTTTAAATGTTGCATTGTTACCTCTAGTGTATTAGCTTCCAAGAAATGAGGATTCTCTTTCTTTACTTTTGGCTGTTCTTCGATAACTGTTGCCTCTTCTGCATACAAACCAAAGTTACTTTCTCTTTTTACCTGTGGCACATTACCAATAATTTGTAAATTTCTCATAACGAATAAGATTTTAAATGATTTATAAATTGATTACGTGGAGAATAGATATTTCACTTTTCTTCCAACTACCCTAAGGGGGTGTTAGAGGGTACTCTTCACGCACTCACATAACTTTCAATTCAGTAAATCATAGGAGAAGTAAGCTGACATATATTTAAGCTCCTATTTTTATAGGTAGGGGGTATTATATATAAGTACCTGTACTATATTGCGTACTCATGTATTACTATGTACTATAATAGAAAACAGGGTATTATACTACCATATAAAGATATACTAAGTAGTAATATCAGAAATAGAGAATTGTTTATTTTTTTACTTCATTTATAATGAGTAACTTTGGGTATTCATAAAAATCAAGAATAGTCTGTTTGCCAAGTATTCTACTCCTTGAATTTTGGATAAACCAAACAGGCTATATTTGCATTTTCCCACACTTCTATTGGGAAAATTAACTCCCATTTTTAAAATTGCGAACCGCTATATTCTCCGTACTTATGGAGATTTTAGTAGTTCAATAAAAAAAGCCGCATTTGACTGTTTTTAGGCGTACAGTCGCTTGCGGCTATTTTTGTATTTAGTTGGCTAGTAATACACTTTACTTATCATGCTTCCCGTATCGGTCTTATTTTGTCTTAGAGAAGCATTTCTTATGCTATTACTCTCCAATTTAGAAAATAATATATATAACTTTTAATCTTTAAAAACTAGGATAGCCAATCTGCCACCCTAAAATATTAGTTTTATGTGCATATAAAATTTGATTTCTTTAGTGGTAGGGGAAAATGTGTGTTATAATTTTTAATTAATATTAGATACTTTTTCCCCACTACCTTACCTATGTAAAGCTAAGAATCGCTTATGATACTGGCAACAACATTCATCTTTGCCTTACATCGAAAAAATCACTTTTATTGCATCCTATTCTGTAAAACAGGTAGGTGTAGGGGAAAAAGTACTGTATATTAATATATTGATAAAGAACACTTTTTCTCCTTACTTGGGAATTATGATATTCCCATTATCGTCTATCTCTGCTATTTTATTTACTTTCTTCATGGGTAGTTTTTTCTGCTTGGAAAAGTCGTTTTCTAATAGAATATTTTCAGTATGTAAAGTTAAGGGAGTAGTAATTGATACTAGATTAGCACCTGCAAGCTCTATAATATACTTTTCATAAGTTTTTTTATCTATTCCGATTACTTTGATTATATTTTTCTTAATCAGCTCTATATTGCCATATTGGGATAATAGAAGTAATTGGATAAAGAAACCTTTCGTTGCTGCATCCAGTTTGATTAATGCAAACTTATTGGAGATAGTGATACATTGTTCTTCCATTGCAGGAATATGATAAATATTGCGTCTAGTTGGATAATAAAAACCATTATCCACAAAATAAGGCTTGATGTCCAAATACTCTTTAAATTTCTTATTAAAACTGCTTAGTGATTTATCTCCACTTGTTCTTTTTAATTCATCTAAAGTAATCCTCACATTATACCAATCATCCCTTGAAAGAGACAAGCAGAAAAATCTATAAATATATGCAGGTTTGAATCTATTTAGAATGGAATAATTTACAGTCGCCTGATTTTTACAATTAGCTGGTAAAAACATTCTCATATCAATAATAATGTGTTACTTAATTTTAGTTATTTAATTTTAGAAAGTCCACCTGTCACATGGACTTTCCATTAGAATAGAATATGAGTTAGGCTGCCTTTCCTATAATATCATGATTCCTCAAATATTGGCTATACAAAGCTGAATATATTTCATTCAATTTATCAGTAGTTATATTTGATATGAATTTAACGGTATCCTCATCTAAGGACTTGACAATTTCTATAGTATCTTCAATTCCTATGGCAGCTTCAGCGCCTTGTGGTTTATGTTTGGCTAACAGAGTCATAGCATCAATCATATAACGTTCTTTGATAAACTTATCCTTAAAACCCTTAACTTTCAAAGTATCTATAATTCTATCACCAACTGATAAATCATATTCAAATTTAGTTTCAACCTCACCAATCATTGCATCATTCCAAACTTTTAGACTTAAGGTCTTCCCTTGATTATAATATTTAGTAATTACACTAATATTAGCCCTCAGTTCTTTAGCTTTTTGGAATATCTTTTGATAAAATTCATGTTGAGTAGCCAATGCCGCATTACCTGCTTTTTCCATGCCATTAAATCCTCTACTTAGTACATTATTTACCCCTCTATACTTTGCAAATTCTTGCAGTGATGCAAATTCTTTGATTCTGACATTTTTAACAATTAAAGCTGATTCATCTTTAACCACCCTATCAATATTGGCTTCATGATAAGTTTTCCATTGCCAATATCCATTTGCTGTATCAACAGGCACATAAACATTTGGAGTATTTTTAGGAATGACATTACCATTCAAGTCTTTCAATTCAATATCAGCCTCATAGAAAGTTTGGGCTGCCGTTACAAACAGAACCGTTTTTTCAAACTTATCATTATCAATCAAATCTTTTCCTAATTCAACATTTACTTTAGTCACAGTCATATTATAATCAGATACTGCAATAATAATATCCTCTTTTCTTTTGCTAATAACCTCCTTTTCCTCTGTAGATTCTTCCACTTGCCAAAACTCTACTGGAATAGTAGGAAATTTAACATCATGCAATGCAACCGCATAATCCTTTTCAGCCTTAGCAACATTAGTTTTAGCTACTTTTACAATATTGGTATCTGCATCTGCATTATCTGATAGATATTTTCTTTTTTCCATTAGGATTTTGCGAGCGTTTTCCAATACTTCGTTTTTTGAAAGAGTTCCTGTTTGAGTTTCTTGTTGCTTTTCCATATTATCACTATTCTTGAGTTCAACTTATAAATGCAACTTTTTGGGTGCGGATAATAAGCAATAAAAACATTTATTTTTCAGAGAGGAAAGAGAGACAATGTCCCCCTTTCTCTCACTCTGAATGGATAAAGTTTGCTA
>OJLA01001723.1_pt1 | contig 14077 bp, 19 predicted proteins | sample 1596611 | NCBI WGS metagenome assembly OJLA01 (sample SAMEA4350168, study PRJEB24818) | metagenome | biome: human; feature: gut; material: faeces | place: Denmark | collected 2013-09
TTTTCGATATTGATGTTTCGGCTTGCTTGCGCACTTTGTCAAGGATATGTGAATCAAGTTCCTTGTCTGTATAATAATGGAACTTGGATATGATATTGGCTTCTTGGTCAATGAACCCATAGATGTTGAGTTCAATGTCGCCTGTCATTCCGAAACCGTCATCGTCCATCCAATAGCGGCCGTCTGGAATAAGCTGCCATTGGACTTCCGCTATACCATTCCGGTATCCTCTGATAAAAGACGGAAATTGGAAAGAGTAGCTGCGAAGAGTTTTCTGCGCCTGTTCCGGCAGATCCTTCATGGATTCCCAGTCGATATGTTCTTCATCGACAATAGCGAGCTGCTCGTTTGGCCACATCCACTCGTATGCGGTCTTCAGATTGTGGTTGAGCAGAAAACGCGGTTTCCACCACCCCAAGATTACCTGATTCACCACTTCCATACCTTCACCGAATCTATGTTTCTCATACTCTCCGGAAGCATACTTATCCGAATTCAGAATCCGGTACATCTTTTCATCGTAGGTTCCAGATTCGTCAGCCATTGTGCTGATTCTGTCGTAGATATTCATATTTTTGTGATTCTTATTTGCGTCTCAGTTGGATGGGGAATGCTCCGTGATAACGGTAATGGTGTCGGCCTTTCCCTTGGTAGATTTTAATAAAGTCATAGTCAAACCAAGTGAACGGAATGTCAGGGAGCGGGTCTAACCCATTGCAGAGAGCTTGCCTGCATCTGCTGCGGTGGTAGCGATGCACAAGCTTTTTGCATTCTTTCCATGAAGTACGGGGATGGTCAGAGTACTTATTATACAAATGTTTCCGATAAGAGCGGCTCATATCAGGAGTCGGTATGGCATAGGATTGTCCTTGCAATCCTTCTCCTTGGCCAACAATAGCTCCGAAATTCTCTCGGGCAAAATTGGCCGCGCCTTCATAATGCCTTCCGGATCGGCGACATCCGAATACAAAAATCTCATCATCCTTCAGTTCACGAATCCAGCGTGGAGTAATGTTCATTATTTCGGGACGAGAATCCTGTCTTTTTATAAAATCCAATATGCTCATAACTTAGCGTCTTTAATATATAGGATGAAAAAAGCCCCCGATTTATATCATTCGGAGGCAAAAATTTCATGATGAATTTGAGGAGTTTTATATTGGCTTGTTCAAGTCCGTATCATCGTGCGACATACGGAGGATGGCATTGTGAAGATTTGCGACATTCTCATTATTGGGTTCCTGAGGCTCAAGCGGCGCCCATCCATCGGGACATGTGCCCAGGAGCATATCGGTCCTTTGGTTCCACGCCTCAGTCTCAAGCCATGGAAGCGGTTGCATTTTCGATTTGTCGTCAAAGCTCTTGCGTGCTATCTTGATGAGGTCCATATCCTCTCCGATGTTGATGTTTCCCAGTCCGGCAAACATCGGTATGCCCCGCAGAGGAATATGAAGGAGAAGAATCTAGAGCTGGTCTCCGACACGATAAGTATCGACCACCTTGAAGAATGAATTATAATCAAGGACATTGAGCCGCCATTGTTCAGCTTCCTCGTCACCCATCACTTGCCAGATTGGGCAGCATGAGCAAAACTAGACGACCAACTTAAAAAACTAGACTTCTGAAACTACACTACGCACCGCTACTCTATTCCCAGAAGATTTTTGGGTGACACGTTGAGGACATCAAGGAAAGGTGGCTAAAACGCAACATCTCCAAAATCAGGTAGATGAAATTTGCCATGTAAAATACCTTGTAACGTGGTAATATATGTATTACCTTTGTATATATCCCATTTATTCGATGACCCTGCGACCTTTTTTGCTGTAACTGTTTCAGTACGTGAACTATTCCCTACTTGATGTACTGTTATTTCTTTATCTGAACCTTGAAAAGAAACATTATATTCAGAATCCGATGAATACCAAATATCTGATGAACTATCGTTACAATCATATGGAACATCCGAAGAATAATTATTACCATCAAAGCCTTCTCCCATATCTAATAGATTATCGTCGAAATTGGCATAACTGAAATCTGACATATCCATGTCGAAAACATCCATTCCATTTACAAGTAAGTCCACCCCATCTATTGCAGCGACGGCATATGGCGCAACACACAAAGCGACTAATTTCACTCCTGTTTTTATGAGCGTTTTCTTAAGAATTTGTTTCTGCTTTGCTTCAATAGCCTCAATCTGTCGATTATTTACTTCTTCTGCTATCTTATATAGTTTCTCTGTTTGAGAAACTATTTTCGAATAAATAGCATTTAGTTTTGCATAGGATGATATGATTTCTTCATTATCAATACATCCTCTCCAAGGGAAGATGAAGTCATCTAATGATTCTTCTACTTTAAGAATAATCGCACTAGAACCAATGCGAGTATCTTCGTCTATTTTATATCCTTCAGAACTATCTTGCATATTATAAATAGAAGATAGAAAGGAAAATTTCGGAAGAATTTTTTGTACAACTTGAATTTTTGCCAATTCGTTTAAAAATTCAAGTTGTGGCACATATGCAATAAATAAGAATGACGTACGGGTAATTGGTACTAACCAAAAATTTTTATACTCCCCACTTTTTACCTTGATGCAAGCAGAATAAGTATTCTTGTCTTCAGCTATAAAACGTGCATTTATATGAGGATTATAAACTACCCTATCGCGCTGTGAACCATTGGCGTCCCACTGGTCAAGTTCATATTGTCCCCACGGATTATTTATTTTTTTTGTAATGAATGGCAACATGGCAAAAAGTTATTTTTCTAAGTCGGTTTGAACTCGATATAGCACTCTTTCATTCAATAGCTTATATGCGATTGGTGCAAATGGCTTGATATTTACTATGTTTGAATATAGAACCAATGCCACGCTGAAATCATCGCTTAACACTTTGTCAAGTTGACCGGATTCCAACAGTTCGTTTTCAATTACCTCATTCCATACATATATACGGTTGAATAATTCAAAAAAGAATATCCTTATACGGTCTACTGAATCACTTTCCTTTGTCTGAACAACCCTAAAGAATGTCATTTGATCGTAATACGATACAATAACATCCATAATCATATTACGCTGTTCTCCAAAATTTAGACTTGCAGGACAGTTCGCGATATCTTCATCGAAAGAATTCTCAAAAGAGATTTTTTTTGCCATATTCAAACAAATTCAGAGATGATAGAATCCGATATGTTAGATTTTGATGAAAATATAAGTTTTGGATTCATCCCATCATTTTTACCCATATTTTCAACTCCTATGGCATATTTACCTCCATATTGATACAGTTCCCATAGGGCGTAAACACATTCTCCATAGAAGAACATGGTAACTATAGCATCATAGTTTCTCCATTTGGTTTGAAAACGCTTTATAGTATCAGATCCAAATTTTTCTTCGATGTATTTAACCATTGCTATAATAGCAACGGCTTGAGTGTCTATGTCTCCGGGATAGAATGTCTTAGCTCTGTCTATAATCTGTTCGAAATCAGAAGCAATTGCGGGCATAATTTAAGCGTGTAGTTTTATTATTAATGTGCAAATATATAATAATAATTGTTTGTATCAAATTTTTCTTCAATGAAGAGTTCAATTTTTTCAAGATATTGTAAGATTTCCTGCGGAGAGGGCTAGAAAGGGACTATCAAGCGGGGGGACCCCCACTGGGACACCCCGTCTCCCCTGCGTATTCCCGGTATATACTTTGTCGGGAATAACGCAATATGAATGTTTTATCGGTTTATCCATTATAATAAGAGGTCTTTTATAATAAGAGGTCTTTGTTTACATTAAAAGGTTGGTGGTTAACATATCGTTCTTTCATCTGCTCGGTAGTGGGGCCCCTCCGAGGTTATCTGCCATCGAAACTATCAGGTCTTTCAGCTTAAGTGACTTTGTGAATTTCGCAGGAATGGCACTATAACCAAGAAGAGTTCCGATGATGTTGCCGGCGACAGCTCCGGTGGAGTCGCTATCGCCGCCATGATTGACTGCGCAGATCATGCAAGCGTTGAAATCATTGATGTGCCGGATGACTGAGAATACGGCAATCGCCAATGTCTCTTCCGCGACCCAGCCGCCTCCAAGATTTTCGATGATTTCCCAATCGCGAAGAAGGTTGTCTTCAAGTTGCAACGCTTTCCTGATAGGTTTTTGGAAATCTTCCATCGCGGGTGCGTCATTACCGTAAACTCTGCTTACTATATCAAGCGAATTCTCAACGATCGACTTGAATCGGTTGCCATCAACCTTTTCGTCTGCCAAGACACAAAGCTGAACGATTACTGCCAATGCTGCGGAAGGGTACGTACTGAGAGGATGCAAATGAGTCAGTTCTGCGACTTCTCCAGCCAATTTAGCAGTCTCATCAAGCGACCAACCATGAGTTGCTCCATAGATACCTATAGGAGCAACCCGCATTACACCGCCACATCCCTTACTGGAATTCATAGGTTCTTTCCCGTTGTTAATAGGAGCTAACGCAGAAAGACATGTATGGCCGGGAGCACGTCGCTGATTCAGCTCTTCTATCTTTGATAACTCGGAGTCATAGGCGGCTTTGACATCCTTACCGACCATGTGTCCATACCAAACAAGATAGGCATTGCAAATCATGGGGACTACAGCCTTGTTATGCTTTTCTGCCTCGAGCAATCCTTCGGCGGTATAAAGTGTCATCTGGGTGTCGTCTGAAAACAGGGCTTTATCATGTTTTACACTGGGACCGAGCCAAGGATAGCGAGTATCATATTCGGTTACTCCGTCTTCACTGTATTTAAATCGTATCGCGTTAAAGGAATACACAAACTCCACGGGATAGCCAAAAGCATCTCCGATGGCTCCTCCAATGAGTGAACCACGGCATTTATCTTGCAATTTACTTGTCTGCATTGTTTTTATTCTATTACGTTTATTTAGTATCAAAAACGATTTATCGCATCGCATAACAAGAACTTGCACAAATTCTTGTTCGTTATTTCTTTGTGAAATCATGTAATGCGAATAAATTATTCGTCAGCCTTATCAATCTCTGTTGAATAAGTGTCATATACATCATTCAATTCTGCATCCTCACAGTCGGAGAACATACTGAAAAGTTTTCCTCTGAGCCCGTGGACACGTTCTCTGCAATAAGCGCGGGTTGAGGCGTCTTCGCATCCACTTGCGGATTCCGCAAATGCCATGGCGCTGCGGGCAGTAGTTGCGGTTTCAATCATCGTGCCGGTCTTGCCACTGCTCTTGAAGGGTACGGAAATGCCGTTTGTCATCGCCGACAACTCTTTGTACCAGGGACGGCCGCAGATTGAAACGGTGTCGATTTTGATTTTCATGTCGGCGGCTTTCTTGGCTTCGATTTGCCAGTCAATCTGGTTGCCGACCACATAATCTCGATAAGTATAGCCGACTTCATGCGGGTCAGCATCCGCAATCAGTAGAATTGCCTTCGAAGAATCCTCTCGCCAAGGGGATTCCTCTATGATCTTCTTCAGAACCAACTCATAGAATTCATCGCCGTCACCGCCGCTTGTGTCTTTGGATTCCTTGACAAACTTGATGATGTCGTTTTCGTTGCCGGTCAATGGGACGCACTGATACGCATCACCGAAAGTGTCACGGTTCTCCATATCGCAATAGTCGCCGAATGCGACAATTCCGAGGCGCAGATCCTCGTTGTCCTTGAAGATACGCGGTATCATTTCGGCCACCTGATGACGGACATCATCAATATATGCTGCCATTGAGCCGGTTGTATCAAAGGCGATAACCATGTCAAGTTTGCCTTTCCCTTTGGGTGTGACTTTATCGTCAAGAGCCGGTGTTTCTTCCGGTTCGATATTCACTTTCACTTTAGTGGTAGTTTCGGAGGTAACTGTAGTCTTCATATTGTTTTGCTGTATGGTGTATAGGAATAGAGACGGTGCGAATGCAAAATCTATCTGTGAATATTTTTATTTCTTTGAACTTTCCGGATACATGACCAGCCTTAAACCGAGTGACGACGATTTTACATTACAATGGTCGAACTCGCGAAGCTCGTCATTGCATTTTCCTTTTTCTGTATCATAGCTTCCTCCGGCCACAATGAATAACGGGTCAGATCCGCTGATAGTCCATTCTGTGACATTCCCAAGCATATCATAAATACCGAGACTGTTCGGTTTTTTCTGCTTTACACTGTGAGTAGCGTTTCCGGAATTGTCCCTATACCATGCAAAACCATCCAATACTTCTTCTTTGACAGGAAGCTGTTTGCTCAAATAGCCGACATAGAGCCATTGTGGATACGTCGGAATGTAAAAATCCTTTCCTGTAATTGAATCAAGCTTGTTTACAAACTCCATACATTCTACAAGGTCAACATTCTCTACCGGCAACGAATCTCCAGTCTCATTAACAGAGGGGTTATTGCCCATTATTGCAGACCATAGTTCCTGAGTCACTTCCGTTTCGCCGACATAGAAATCATCCAGTTCAACGGTTTTCTTAAGGCCCTTGCAGTCGATTTTGCCTCCTTTCACGCCTATCATCTTAATCTCAACTCCATTGACACCGATGATAGTATCTTTTGGCGCAACACGACTCTCGTCAGGGTAAATCCTTGTTTCCTTAAAATCAGGGTTGAGCACATCCTTAAGAAGGAACACACCGACTACACAAGCGCAAAGCAATATTATGCCGCCGACAATCCACGCTGTGATTTTGTAAACACGCTTCATAATGTTTTTTAGCTAATTGATTCAACTCCGTTTTTCAGTTTTGTGATGATTTCCCGGCAGCCACGCTCTATGGTGTCGAAGCAGGTGCGATAGACGTGTTCTGTCTGATAATGTGGGTCCGGCAAATCCGATGACTCGCCGAAACAATAGTCATTGAAGCGCACGATGCGGTCCCAATGTGAATAAGTCAAAGCCGGGTAACCTCGTTGCGGTGATGCTCTGTCATCGCTATAATTCTGTCAGCAGAATTAAGGAGGGTCTCGGTCATAGTCACGGCTTTGCCGCCCATTTCATAGCCGTGCTCGACCGCTATGCGGCACATGGTCTCATCGCGGTCGATTTCGCCATAAAACTTCGTGCCACACGAAGCCGCCTCAACTCCATGTATGCCATTGTTATTGAGCATCTTCCTTAGAACGACCTCTGCCAGCGCAGAACGACAGGCATTGCCTAAGCAAACAAACAACACTCTTAATATCTTTTCCATATTAGCTGGTTATTTGAAAGCGCATATTTGCTTCTGAGAATTTCAAATATTTTGAGCGATCCATAAAACATAGCTAAAGCTGTTGCCGATTCAGCAAATGCTCTGCCCAACATTTCTTGATCTGCGCCTCTGAAACTACGTTTATTAAGAATCGACATTGGTAAGCCGTATTCATTCCACATGGCATCAGGAACGGTCAAGATTAATTCGATAACCGGAGAAACTATGCTATCCGTTGGCATTGCGATGCTCGGTACTTTATTAAACAGTCCTATCGCAATCCGTCGTTCTTCACTATCATATGCAGATGGCATACCTGAATTGGCAACAACATTGGGATATTTGCCAAGAATTTCTTGATATATAATCTGGATTTCTTCCATGATACAAGGTATTTATATCTTAAAGTCAAAGATTTCTTCATCATCGAGGCGGTGCACTTCGTCAACGCCGTCGATGGTGGAGATGTGGTTGATGATGGTTTTGAGTTCGGTATATGAATGGACGCCGAAGCGAATCTTGCAGATCACGATGTTGCGGTCGGTCTTTGTGTTGAACGACTCCATCGAGAGGTGGAATGTGTTGGTTATACAGTCCACAAGGTCAACAAAAAGATGGCTGCGGTCAACGGCACGCACTCTTAGCGTGACGGGATAGAGAGTCTCGTCGGCTTTAAAATCGACCGACACCACATCGTCGCCGTATGACGAGGCCAAACTGATAGCGTGGCGACAGTCGCGTTTATGCACGGTTATCAGCTCCGGATTGAAGTGGTTGCGAATGCCAATGACTTCCTCGCCGGGAATAGGGTTACATTCCGAACAGCGGCAGTAGGTGCTTTCAGGGACAGATTCCAGATAACGCTGTATTGACTTGCGTGCCTTGAAGGTATGAGCGAAAGATTCCCAATCCTGTTCGGGATGGCAATCGGGGTCAGTGAATATATCCACGACGTCACCGCGTCTGAGTATGGTGTTGACCGGTTCCAAGCGGCTGTTGATTCTGGCATACTTGGCGTGATCGCCGAGTTCGGTATGCACCTCGTAGGCGAAGTCAATCACAGTGGCGTTCTGCGGAAGGATGATTTTCTTTCCCTTTGGCGTGAATACCTGAATGTCATCGTTATAGAAGGCAGTGATGATGTCTTCCATGTACCGTTCGTTACGCTTCGGCCCGGAGATAGTGTCGTGGAGTACAGTGCGGAATTTCTCGATCCACATCTGGATATTGGTCTCGTTGCGTTCAGCCACACAACCGAGTTGCGACTGGCGTATCATAGCCTCGCTGCTGATATGCACTTCCTGCCAACGTCCGAAATCTGGCAACAGCTTCACATGGATGCTCTGATATCCGTTCTCCTTCGGAGCGTCGATGTAATTGCTCATGCTGCAATGCTTCTCCTTGAAACGGTCGGTAAGGATACAGTAGACTTTCATAGCCATCTCCTTCTCGCTGAAGGCTGTCTGCGTCTCATCGAACACCACTTCGACGAAGTGACGGTATTTCAGATGGTTGAAATCGTCGCCGTATTTCTTCATCTTGCGCCAAAGGCTGAACGGACGGCGATAGTCAACGTACACGCGAGCCTTGATACCGGCAGCCGATAATGTCTCAGCAATCTGGCTGCGGAAAGTCTCCAGATTCTCTTTGTTTGCCTCGACATGACTGGCAATAAGAGAAGAAATCTCCTCGTATTCGTCAGGGCAGCGGAATCGGAACGATAGGTTCTCCAGCTCTGTCTTGATATTGTAGAGTCCGAGTCGGTTTGCGAGTGGAGCATAGAAATAGTCGGTCTCACCGGCGATCTTCATCTGCTTTTCGGGCTTCATCGAAGCAAGTGTGCGCATATTGTGTAGACGGTCGGCAAGCTTCACAAGGATTGCTCGAATGTCATACTGCATCGAGTTGAGCAACTGACGGTAATTGTCAAGTTGCTTGGACAGTTCATAATCATGGGTGGGGTTCTTGGTTACAACTTTTACAAGGAAGGCCACATCATCTCCAAACCGCTCACGGATATCCTCGATTGTGTAGGGAGTATCCTCCACAACATCATGTAGGAAACAGGCAATAACCGGATTTGCTCCGAGCATCAGCTCCTCGGCCGCGATATTCGAAACTGCTATTGGATGAAGGATATACGGTTCCCCGGTCTTGCGCTTTTGAGGGGCGTGAGCCTCACGTGCCAGCACAAAAGCAGCACGGATACGTTGCATATCTTCTGCCGAGACACGCTTTGCCATGACCTCGAAAACGTGGTCTGCACGTTCCTGAATTATTCGGTTGTTATTGTTCTGCATGATAAATGACTATCTTAAGAATCAAAGTTACTAAAATTTGTTGATATAGAGGACTAAACACCTCCCTTCCTCTCATTTGTCGTGATGGAAAATCTCCCTGAAGAAGGAAATGATCGGCTCACGGTTGCGGTAGAGTATGTATCCTATAATCGCTATCCATACAAGTGCCATGATAACCTATTTTTGTAGAAGCCTTGCAGCACGTTTCAGATAGTCAGCAGCTTTTTCATCGGCATTTGCAGCATACCGCATTTGAGTTTTATAGTCATCCATAGCCCGATCAGCACGACGATTATAATCCTTTGCCCTGTCAGTATCTCCTTTCCGGGTATAATATGCCGCTTCTCGCTGATAGCCTTCCGCCTTCTTAAGATAGTATTGTGCCTCTCTGCGATAACCGTCGGCTTTCTTCTGATAGTATTCAGCCTCTTGAGTGTACCGCTTGGCTTGGCGGGTATCGTAATTATCGGTAGCTGAGAATGCCATAAACGCACATATTAAGGTGGTGAGAATAGTGATGAGCCGTCGCATATTAGCCCTCAATCATTTCATATTCCACATATTCAGGGAACCACTTGTCAAGTTGGGTATCCGCACGGGCTTCCATCTCCGGAGTGATATACTTCGACATCTTCTGCACAAGTACTGCGAGCGAGGCCACTTCGTCCAGCCAGCCTATGATGGGAATCCGCTTTGAATCGAGGATGTCAATCGGGAGGATAAGATAGGCAAGCGAGCCGAAGATTGCCCATTTGTCTGTTCTCGGAGTATCCTTGCTTCTCATCACGTACCACATAAGAAGGACAGGACGTGTCGCAGCGCGACCGGCTTTTCTGCTCCAGTTGCAGATGCTATCCCATAGAGCGTTGTAGTCAAGATTGAATATTGCCATAGTTATATAGGTTTTAGGTTCGACGTATATAGTATGAGATGTTAAATTCGATTTGATTCTATCTTGAAAAAGAAAAAATTTTTATTGATAGTTTTAGCTGAGCCTAATCCTCTGTATAGGCATGAGGACAATAATTACAATCATATTGACCCTATGTTTCACCGTATCCGAAGCACAGACCTTCCGAGGAGGTGAGATTTTCCGCATAAAGGACTCGGATGTTTATTGGGCTGCGGTCAAGACCTCGTATTTTCGTGAGTTTGTGGCCCGGCAGGAAGAGGATTGCTGGTGCTGGGCGGCATGTGTGCAGATGGTTTTGAATTATCAAGGTGTTAATGTAGATCAGGAGGATATTGTGCGTCGTGCCAAAGGACTGAGAATCAATGAAGGCGGTACTGCATACGACATCCAGAGGGCTGCTGACGGATGGAACACCGGTAGCCATGTCATTGCCGCAAGGGTTGACAATCCTTTCTATGTCACTGCCCAGACTTTCATTACCGACCTGATTGACAAATATCCGCTAGTCATCGGTCTCGATATGCCGGGGCAGACTATGGGACACGCATACGTTCTCACCGGAATATCTTTCCGAAAATCCGGGAACACTTATCAGCCTGTCGAGGTAATTCTAAGAAATCCGTGGCCCTCATCTCCTTCGAGGGAGAAACTATCTTGGAATGAGTTCCGGAGAAGAGTTCACACCATAGTTCATGTTTATCCTAAATAAGAAAAGTATATGACAATGAAGAAACTTTTGTTGATGACGGCATTGATGCTGTCGATGGCATTTGCCGCAAATGCACAGCTTTATGCTCCGTGCTATGCGAATTATCAAGGTGTAGGTTACTTCGTCCTGCCAAACGGCTACTACTACGGTCAGATCTACGCCGGCTATCCGCAGGGAGAAGGTTACTATTATTTCGTTGACCAGCAGATGGGAGCCGTATTCTACCACGGTTACTTCGACCGTGGACTCTGCAACGGGCAGGGAGAGGTGGTAAGCAACTCGGGTTATATCTGCGGCACATGGAGTCACGGAGATTTTGTCTCTCAAACCTATGTGCAGACACAGCAGATACAGCAGTCATACTATGACGTATGGTCTAATTACTGGAATTATTTCGCCTCCACGCCTTCATATACGCCAAGTTATGACTGGAATTGGAGTGCCTATTCCTATCCCGTCTATAACTACAATTACAACACTTACAGTTATCCTACATATTCCTATCCGACATACGATTATTCATCGTATTTCAACACGACACCGAACTATTCGACACCGTCGAACAACTATCATGCTTCCAATGATGTGAAGATTCCAGCCAACACGAAAATCACTCAGATTGACAGTGATACACAACTCGGACGTCAGTTACTCGGAAAAATCGGACGATGAAAACAAAGTTGCTCATTCTTCTCTTCCTCCTTTTCTCTCTCCTTACTCCGATGATAGGCTCGGCCGGACCACGGGGACAGATTGTCGCAATCGACAATTCTGTCTTCGTGGCAATGGTCGATACTTCAATCGAAGATTGTATCTGTATTCAAGAGAAAGAGAACTGGTGCTGGGCAGCCTGCGTCCAGATGATACTTCGATACAACGAGCAATACGTCAGTCAGAGTGATATTGCTGCGCGGGTATTTGGAGTCATCATCAACCGAACCGCCTCCGGCAAACAGATTGAATCGGCATTTGACGGATGGCGCGAGTATTCAGTCCATTCCTATCAATCCAAGAAGTCCCGGTATTTTATCGATGAGATTTCATCAGGACATCCGCTGATCATAGGCATAGGGGAACACGCATATCTTCTGACACACATCTACTACAAGAAAACCTCGAACGGACTGTTGCATCCATTCAAGGCTATACTAATCAATCCCTCCCTTGGTAAGGAAGAGGTCGTGGATTGGGAAGATATGTATTCCAAAGCAAATACTATCGTATCATTATATCGCTGATATCGTAAAACCGCTGGAGCGTGATATGAGATGTGTCGTTTTTAATACCATACTCTATAATCATACTCAATTCCGTTGTCTTCACATAGGTTTCGGAAATTACCTGTGTATGAGATTCCACTTCGACTTCGACACTTCTTAATGATACCGGAGATGAGCTGTGCAGATGATTTTTCGCCAAGTAAACTGCATAACTTCCCCGTATTGGCTTCATCAAGATAATAGTCACACTCCACCGTGCCGTTGCGTCGGTTCATCTCCCATTCACCGTAATCCTCGCGGTGAATCTGCAATTTGTCTTCTTCGACACATGCGACTACGATACAGAACAGTTCACTATTGTGATGTTCCTCACATAGTAAATTTCCGTAGTCCTTCAACATATTATTTCAATGATGCACTAACAATCAGGCCATTCTCAGTGAAGCTTATCTCATTTAATGCGATAGTCTCCACAAGCTTAGCCGTTTGAGGTAGTTTTGATAATTCAATTCGGATACAATGTCCATCTTCCGAGATAATGGCATTTGCCAGTTCCGGAACTTTTGCTTTGGGAAAAGATAGGGTTCCGGCTATTATCATGTCAATGCCGAAGCCGCCAGTGTAAGTTATGGCCACGGAATCTGCCTTGACATCCTCAACCTTAAGACTGACAGGAACCTGAATTGTCTTAAAGAATAGGTTTTGCGTGTATGACGCACATAGTTCTTTGTCAGAGACCTGTGAAAAGGTCATTTGCTTGTCATAATGCCTCTTGATGTAGTCGCTGAGTTCAGCAAATGAAATTAAAATCTTCATATTGAATTGTCTATTGTTGTTTGTTTTTAATCCATTTAGCACCGTTGCCGTCCGTACAGCGTGACACTCCGTACTGATATGTCTCTTTCTCACGGCTATAGCAATTCATTTCCACTAAGCGGTCCATCGCCTCCCTACGCAAACGGAAGTATTCTACCGGAATCATCTTTTCGTCAGAACCTTTACGTTTGCGGTTGAGCTTGAAAAGATATGTGTCCGTCTTGTCTTCCGGTTCGTCTTTTCCGATACGGATGAGAATAGCTGAATAGTTGTCATGGGCGTTTTCGGAAGCTATTTTCTCAATGGCACAAAGGGGGGATGAATAGACATCCTTTCCTTCGAGAGTATCCTTCAAAGCGCTCCATTTTCCATTTCCATATACTCCATCCGAACAAATGAGTATCATGTCTCCAACCTTCACATCTATCATCTTGATGTCAGGATTGTAGTTGTTCCGGCCGGTGAAGAAGGCTCGTGTGATGATAGGCCAGCCTTCGGGTGTAAGTGCCACATGATCGGTTGACTGGTATATGATTTTTCCATCGCGGACCATATATATCCGGCTGTCACCGCAATGTGCGAGAATCGCCTTGTTGTCCTCAATTGCCACCATCGCCATTGTCGTACCCATCTCTACGCGTGACTTATTGTCATAAGCAATCTTGGTTTCCTGACAGGCATCGATTATTTTCTTTTCGGAGTCCGGTCGTTGGGGATTCTTCTCCCAATATCCGCATATATGTTCAGCGACAAAGCGACTGGCCACCTCACCGCAATCATGACCACCCATACCGTCACAGAGAACGAAAACAACACGGTTTTGTTCCGGCATATATCGGAAATCAATGTAATCCTCGTTATTTCTGCGAGGACCGCATTCGCTGAATAATCCATGATA
>OJLA01001726.1_pt1 | contig 14072 bp, 12 predicted proteins | sample 1596611 | NCBI WGS metagenome assembly OJLA01 (sample SAMEA4350168, study PRJEB24818) | metagenome | biome: human; feature: gut; material: faeces | place: Denmark | collected 2013-09
AGTTTGTTCTTCTAATTTTGAAACATACACTTTAATTTTTTCATATTCTTTTTCTAAAATTTGTATTTCAGTATCTGTAAGTTGGTATTTTGCTTCTTTTATTGTATTTATATTATATTCTTGTTGATTATATATTTTATAATATTTTTCTCTCATTACTAAAATTTGAGGATTTTCTAGCATAGGTTTTTTTATTTCTTTTTCGTATTTTTCTAATATTTCCATTGGTACTTTAAATTCAACAGATATTAATTTTAAATCATATCCTAATTTTATAATTTTCTTTAGTTCCTGCTCTTTTAAAATCTGTTTTTCCATAATTTATTTTCCTTTTCTATTTATATATTGCTAATTATATAATATTACAGTTGGAATTTCAATAAAATCAGTAAATTTTAATTTTTATAATACATATGAAGTTATATTAAAGTATAACAGACTCCACTAGAAAAAATCCAGTGAAGTCTGTTACTTAATACCTACCAATTACTTACATAATGATTTTCTGTAACTCACGCAAAAACGTTTCTAAATCAATTGTCTTGTGGTTTTTTTCATGTTTTTCAACAAAATCGTTAATAAACTTTGCAAAGTTGAGCCTTGCAATACTTTGTTTTTCAAGAGGAATCTTTGTTTCTGGCATAACACGATTAATTTCTATTTTTTCATGTTTTACTGCCACTCTTGCAATCTCTGCTACCTCTTGTTGTTTTATTGAATCCAATTCATTCAATCCCATTGTGTCTAAAACATACTGCACCCGTTCTTCCACAGGTTGAGACTTGTCAACACGTGACAGAGCACTCTCAAACTCTGGAATTTCTGGCATACAATCCATTTTAACTCTAGGCATGGGCGTATTAAAAGGATATTTTGAATATTCTTTTAATATTTTTAATAACGTCAATATTGATACTGAATATTCTTTTAATTTATTCTTAACAGATTGCGCCATAATCTGTCGATCTGAAGCCGAAAACTTCACAGTTTCTTCAAGAATATCCCATTTAATCTTATCGATTTTTGTAGTTGCAATGATAAGACTAACAAAAATTCCCTCTCTATTTTTCATTTCTAACCATTTTGCAACTAATTTTGCAAAATCTTCAAAAGAATCTGCTTTTTTTGCAAATTCCTCCAATTCCGGAATTTTTGTTATTGGGGGTTCCTTAGCAGTTGCCTTCTTTGTTTTCTTAACTTCTTGTTTATCCTGTTTCGAAGTTGTATTCTCTCCAGTCTTTTGTTCAACCTGTTCAAAAGCTTCCATCTCATCAGACTTTTGCTCAACCTGTTCAGAAACTTCAATCGCTTCAGCTTTTTGTTCAACCTGTTCAGGAAATTCTTTTACATTAGTTGCATTACAACTAAGTTCCTTCACATCGCACCTTGCCAACGCATCGACAATAAATAGCGGTGGTTCTTCCTCAAAAGCAATTTTCAGTATCACATCATTTCCTTTTAAAACGATGCCACTTTCCTTATTGAAATTCCGGAAGAAAGCTTTAATTAAATTTTCAGCTTCATTATAGTTTTTATCCGTAATTTTCAATTTTGCCCAAATGATCATAGTATTTGTTCTCCTTTCATGTATGTATAATAAAATAGTTTTTTATATTGCACCACTCTACCAATTAAAAATCAGTAAATTAGCAATAAAATTACATTGTTACATTATTATAATACCATAAATCAACATAACATGCAATATTTTACAACAACTTTTCTTCAATTAAGACATTTCTTATTGCAATATTTACCAACAAATATATTGGAATTCTAAACTTATTTTTTAATTCATACAAACCATCAAAAACACTTCTTCTTAACAAAACAGACCTTGACACATAAGAATTATTTTTTCTTTTATATACATTTATATTTTCAGTTTTTATCAATTCTTCTACAGAAAGATTTATTAATTTACTTATTGAAGCATCATATCTTTCCTTTGATAAAAATTCTAACTTATAGTATAGTTCCTCATCTATTTCTAAAGTTCTACTAATTAATTCTTCTCTTCTATTTAATTTACCTAAACACGACATCTTTTTTCACCTTTTTTGTCCTATTATATGTCTAAAAAACAATAAATTTAATCACTACAAGTAATATTTTTTTCTAACTACTGGTAGTGGTTATTTTTTTAATGTTTATGAGTTATAATTATTTTGCAAAATATAAAGAAAGGAAATTTTTAAAAAATGAGCAAATTATATCAAACATATGCAGCATTAAAAATGCAAAATTCAAGCCAATTATACTTGTTTAAATCAGGTATATTTTATATTTTTCTTGACGAAGATGCAAAACTAATTTCTACAAAATTTAATTTAAAACTTACTAATTTAAATTCAATGGTTGTAAAATGTGGCTTTCCTACTTCTCAAATTGAAAAATATACTAATTTATTTAATATTGCAAATATATCTTTTAAAATAGTAGATGTACAAAAAAACGAATTATATTCACCAAAAGATTTTATTTTAGATAAAAATATTTTATCTTTTTTGCAAAAAATATCATCCACAAATGCCTATGATCTTTCCATAAGTGAAGCTTATGATTTTATAGAGTCTATCTCCAAAGAAAGTAAAATTTTTATAGGAGATTACAATAATGGAAAAAAATAATAGTAATTTAATAATTTATCAAAAATATATTGAACTTATAGAATATACCAACAACATTTTAAGAAAATACCCAAAATCCGAAACTTTTGCTTTAGTAAAAGAGTGTAAGTCAACATTATACTCAGGTTTAAGATTACTGATATATGCAATTAAATCATACCAGAAAAAGGATAAATTAAAGTATTTAAATGAACTTGATACAAATTTGCATATTTTAAAGGTACATATAAGATTATCTTATAAATTTCGATATATTTCAATACAAAATTATCAATCTTGGAGCAAATTAATAACAGACATTTGTAATATGCTAGGAGGATGGATAAATTCATGCCTAAAAAAATAAAAAATTGTTTTTATAAAAATTTAACATTCGAAAAATTGATGGCCGCACATAAACGCGCGCGAAAGCATAAAGCCTATAAAGATGAAATAATTGAATATGAGTTTAATTTGGAAAATAATATTACCAATTTGTTGAATAATATTAAGTCAAAAAAATACAGGTTGGGAAAGTATCGTGAATTTAAGGTGTATGAGCCTAAAGAACGTGTTATAAAGGCTCTTCCCTATCCTGATAGAATAGTTCACCAGTGGTATGTAGAAGAGTTTATAAAGCCATATATTTTGCCTAAATTTATATCTACAAGTTTTGCATGTATTCCGGAACGTGGAACACATAAATCAGCCCAGCAAATTGAAAAATATATGAGAGTTTTTAAAAGGAATTATGGCGATTTTTGGGTTTTAAAATGTGATATTTCTAAGTTTTTTTATAGCATAAATCCACGTACTTTATTTAATATTATGAAAAAATACATTTCTGATAAGGCTCTTCTTGATTTTACTAAATTATTAATTTTTGATAGTCGTGAATCTTTTGGCCAAGTTGGTATACCAATTGGTAATTATACAAGTCAGTTTTTTGCTAATATTTATTTGAATGAAATGGATCAATATGTTAAAAGAGTTTTGAAAATTAAATACTATGTTAGATATATGGATGATTTTATTTTTTTGTTAAAAACTAAAGAAGAATGTATAAAATTAAAGAAAAAGATTGAAATTTTTTTGGACGAACATTTAGGCTTAAAATTAAATGATAAATCGAAATATTATCCGTATAAAATGGGAGTCAATTTTTGTGGTTATCGTATTTTTGTCACTCACCGTTTGCTTAGATTAAATAGTAAGAAAAAAATTAAACGTAGTGTTAAAAAGTGGAATTATTTGCATTCTCATAATCGTTTACCGGTTTGGAATACTATTCAGAGTTTAAATTCTTGGCTTGGTCATTCTTCTCATTGCAATTCTTATAAATTGCAAAAGAAAATTTTGAATAGTTGTAATTTTTTGGTTTCTGATGGTATGTATGAGAATATTGAAAAAGAGATGATTGAATTGATTGAAAATGAAGAAAATAAAAATTAATAAAAGATATACATAGAATTTTTTAATTTCTATGTATACCTTTTGTTTTCATATTCTTAGATTTTCATCACTTTACTACTTAAATAAGAATACTGTTTATGTGTTTATGACATAAGAACGACGCATATGCCAAAGGAATTAAACTTCTTTGATACAAATCCAGTTGTCATACAATTTTAATATTGTTTTTTTATATTTGCATACACTCACGATTTTCTCCTTGAAGAAAACCCATCCGGGATAGAAGCCTCTATGCTTCTTTGTGTATCGAAGTGCTACTGAGCAACCAACACTGAGCGGAACCCATTATTGTAATTGCTATTGCCATCATTACGATTGAAATAGAACAAACCGGCTCCACTACGGTCCCAATAATTGCCTCCACGTTTGAAGAATGGATTGTACAAACCTGCAAAGTAAGAGTAGTAACAGTCTAATCCCTAATATATATTATTAATCCATTATTTATTTATATTCAGGGGTGCTAACGCACCCCATTCATTCTATATTATTGTCGGAAGTTCTTCGAACTTCCTTTAATTTATTATATACATTTTACAGTATTTACCCGTATTTTTCTTTTTTTCCTTGTTATAATTTGTGCCGATTAAAAGGGATCTAGGCACAAGGAATTTTCAAAGTGCTACTGAGCAACCAACACTGAGCGGAACCCATTACCGTAACGGCTAAGGCCATCATTACGAGCGAAAAAGAACAAACCGGCTCCACTACGGTCCCAAGAATAGCCTCCACGTCCGAAGAATGGACTGTACAAACCTGCAAAGTAAGAGTAGTCCCCATTCCATGAAGTATTTCCTGTACCTGCTGTAGATGTTTCTTTTATTGCATCTCCATATTTTGTATTCTTATTATAGTTTGCTTCATTTGTTTTTAATAAATTTCCATCTGTCCATGAAACTCCAGTATTGTCAACAGAGGTATCTGTTTCATAAACTGTTACATATTCAGAGCTTTTTCCATCTTTTAAAGAATACATCAACGAACTACCAAACTCATTTAATCTACTGTTACCGTTATTAACTAAAGAAGCAGATCTTTCCCATGTTCCACCAGACATATCATATATTCCGTATATTGTTCCAGTTGTACTTGCCAATTCTCCTCCAGTTTGACTCCAAGCTATCGCATCTGTATTTGTTGTACTTGCAGAATCTTCCTCTTTTGCTGCATATCCTGTCATTGCATATACAAAATTACTGTTATCTCCCATATTTACATTATTGATTCTAATATTTTTATTATACAATCCATATTGGCTTTGTCCTAAATATGCTACTGCTCCCCATTCACTGTTTTTTATTAAATGGCTATCTGTTGAATTACTTTTTAATCCATATACGTTATTAGAATCTCCTGCAATTGCCTTTGATATATTAAAAGCATCATTATGATTAATATAATTCATTGAATATTTGCCACCCTGAAATGTTGGATATTTTATTGCTGTTGTTTTTGATCCATAAACTCCATCAAGATAATTTCTTGCATCTTCATTTTTTCCTGCAGGAGTATATCCATATGTTTGTGAATAATTTACTGAACTTGAATATTTTTCTTTATCTGCATCAACTAAATTCTTATCAAAATACCCTGCTTCAAATTTTGATACCCAAATACCTGTTAATTCTTTTTTCCATCCCCCATTAACATAACCAATATTGCTTTCATTTGTAAACGCTGGATGTACTGTATATGCTTCACCATCTGTTTTTATTGTTTGTCCATTAGACGTTTGCCTTTGTGCTGTTTGAACTTTACCATCTTTATCATAATAATTATCTGATGTACCTATTAAAAAAACTATGTCACAAGTTTTCGTACTTTTATTAATTCTGTATGCATACCTTGGTATCCATACCCACATACTTCCATCTTCCGTTTGAGCATTTGCCCATTCTTTATCACTATAACTGTACCATTTATCTTTATCAGTATTTCCTACTTTTGTTGCTTTGTTATTGTCAAAATATATGGCACTCATCCCTGACATTAAATCCGGTTTATTTACCTTTCCATCCCATATACCTTCTGCATCTTGTTTTACAATTTCTTTTTCATATTCAGAAATTAGTTTATCCTCCTCTTTTTGTGCATTTTCTGATTTTTGTTTTGCCTCTTTTGCTTTTTCAAATATGCCAGTATTTGTCAAAGTCGATATTGATATTCCTGCCAATATCAATAAAATAATAATGGTAATCACTAGGGCCACTAGTGTTATACCTTTTGTGCTTTTGTACCTTTTAAACATAATAAAATCTTCCTTTCATTTGTATTTTATGAAACCATTCTACATCATTCAACAATTTTTGTCAACAAAAACTGTGAATAAAATTAATTATTTTTTATTATATTATTATTAATGTTATGTTTTTTAATTAATATTGCTCACTTTTTATTATTCTAACTTAATGATATTATTTTTAAAATAAGAAAGTAGGTGTTAAATTTGTTAATAAAAAATGATGATGTTTTAAACGTAATCGGGAAAAAAATCAAACAAATACGTTTATCAAAAAAATTCACTCAAGAATACGTTGCAGAAAATGTTGATATTTCTATAGACTTATTAACGTAATATAGAAAATGGAAGAAACATTGGAAGTGTTCCTACACTCTTAAATTTATGTAATTTTTTAAACATTTCTCCAAATTTTTTGTTTTCTGAATTATTAACTTTTAAAGAAGATACTTTAGATACTTATTTAACATCTTCAATAAAAAGCATTTCAAAAGAAGATAAAGAATTGTTAAAAAATATAATTATTCATATTGATAAAAACTACTAAAATATTACAATTCATGCCACCTCTCGTAAGCAATAATTTTAGGCGGTTGTGAATTGTAATAAAAAAGTTTTATTTTTTATTCTAATAAAAAGGGTTTATTTTTATTAAAAACTATTATATAATACACACTGAACGGAGAGTGAAACATATGATTAATCATGAAGAGAACCCTGAATATTTAAATTCATTTTTAGACTATACTATGACAATTTTAAACAAATCCCCTAACACAATAAAGGAATATAACTACGACCTAGCAATGTTTTTAAAATTTATAAAAACAAGATTTGGATTAACAGATGAAGAAGATTATTCCATAATAGAAATAAAAGATATTAGTCTTGATACCATAAAAAAAATCAAATTAGACGATATTCATGCTTTTTTAAGTTATCTAACAACTACGTACCACAGTAAAGCAGCAACAAGAGCAAGGAAGGCTTCCAGCATACGTGTGTTTTTCAATTATTTATGCGCAAAAGCAAATTTAATTGATAGTAACCCTGCTCAAAATTTGGAAACACCAAAATTAGATAAACGTCTTCCAAAATATTTAAGTTTAGAAGATAGCCAAAAACTTCTAGAAGTAACAGAAAATGAAGATAACAGAAATTATCAAAGAGATTATGCTATTATTACTTTGTTTTTAAATTGTGGTATGCGTTTGTCTGAATTAGTTGGAATAAATATAAATGATATAGATTTTTCTGAAAATAAAATGACCGTCATTGGAAAAGGTAATAAAGAAAGAACCATTTATCTTAATAAAGCCTGTGTAAGGGCAATTGGAAATTATTTAGAAGTTAGACCTAAAGATGGTATTAAGACAGACAAATTAAATTCAAGAAAAGCCCTATTTTTAAGTGAACGACGCGAACGAATTAGTAAACGAACTGTTCAACATATAGTAGACAAACAACTTATGGCAGCAGGACTTGATACAAAAAAATACTCTACTCACAAATTAAGACATACTGCCGCTACATTAATGTATCAATATGGAAAAGTTGATATAAGGGCTTTACAGGAAGTCTTAGGGCATGAAAGTATTTCTACTACAGAAATTTATACCCATGTTGCCAATCAGCAAGCAAGAAATGCTATTGAAAGTAATCCTTTAGCAGATTTCAATAAATAACAAGGTGCCCTAATTAAAGGACACCTTATTCTTTTATATATTAGGAAAACAAAAGGGCATTTCTAATATATAAAATATATTGCATAGATTCTACAATGTTTTAATACATAATTCAACGTTTTCCTTTAAAAACTGGGAATTTTTAATCTGTCTCCCTCTTTTAAATTTGCACTTGCTAAATTATTTACATTTTTTAATTCATTAACAACATATCTTATATCTTTACCTTCAAAGTATTTATTATTCTCTAATTCTTCTTGTGCTATTGACCATAATGTATCTCCAGTGCACACATATTCCTCTTTATATTTTGTTTCTACATTCGAATATGTTTTGGTTGCAAAAATTACTATTGAACTTATTAAAATTGCTAATATTACATTACTTCTTATAAATTTTGTTTTATTTACTATTCTCATTATAATTACCTCCAATTTGTATTAAGAATGTTTGTTTGCTTTGTAAGGTAATTATATACGAACATTTATTCTTTGTCAATAGTTTTTTAGAAAAAATGTTCGTATTATATTTATATATTACAATTCACGTTTCATAAAATTATTTTTTAAAATTAAATTTATAATAATATGGTTGAATATCACTAAGCAAATTATCCATATAAATCATATTTCCATCAACATCTTGGACTTTCAAATTTGGAAATGTTCTTAGCATTTTTCTATCTCCCCAATGTTTATAAACAAATTTAGATAATTTTTCATCACCATATATGTCTTCATACTTTTTAGCAACAATCTCTTTATTTGCTACATTAATATCATAATTGTAAACCATTCTAACTAAGAAAAATGATAGTGCTATTCCAGTTACAACGCAATCAATAAGTAATAATGTAGTGACAGTTGTTGTAAGAATTTTTAATGCATTTACAGAAAGTTTGCTTTTTATCCAATTTATTAATCTATCTATTCTTGGATTAAATGACGCTATCAAGTATAATGCCAAAAATCCCCAAAATATTGAAAAATATACACATATTCTTCCATTAATATTAAGTGGCATATTTGAATAGTCCCACCATTTTACGCCTAATAGCATCTCCCCTATCCAACTAACTAGATATTCAACAATTGAACCTACTATAAATCCTCCAATAAATAATCGTGTATAGTTTTTGGAATATTTGTGTAGGAATATTATCATTATTGCTGCTCCAAGTCCATATATAGCACAAAATGGTCCATATAAGAAACTTTGTCTACTTTCCCATGTTCCTTTTGTTATTATTCCAAATATTGTCTCTATTATATACCCTACTACACTATATATTATGAAGTATGCCAATATTCTCCATACGGACAACCCCATAATTGTAAATTTTTTCTTTTGTTCTGTGTTTTTATTATTTATTTGTTCTGCTTTGTTTTTTGTCTCCGCTTCTCTATTGCTTTTTTTTAATATGTTTTTTGTCCCTTCTTCTATATTGCATTTTTTTACTATGTTTTCTAACTCCACTTTTTTATCGCTTTTTTCTATTACATTTTTTATTTCATTCTTTTTCATAATATATCGTTCACTCATTTCATTTATTATTATCTATTTAATATCATTTTAGTAACCGACGTCTTAAAGTAACATTTTTAATTCTTTTATCTTTTGATTATAAAAATCAATAGCACTCTTATATGTGTCTTTGCTTTCTAAATCTACATCAACCATTTTTAGTAAATCAATTGATTTTTTAGAGCATCCCTGTTTAAGCATTTCAATATATTTTTCAACAAAACCTGGTTCTTTACTCAATATTTTAGACGCAATAGCAATAGCAGAAGAAACACCTGTACAATATTTATATACATAAAAATCACTATAAAAATGAGGAATTCTTGCCCATTCATATTTAATTTGTTCATCTATATTAACATCAGGTCCAAAATATTTTTGGTTCAATTTATAATATATATCATTTAAATCATCTGCAGAAAGCATAACATTATTTTCAATTTTATCATGTACATCTTTTTCAAATTCTGCAAACATCGCTTGTCTAAATAAAGTTGCTCTAATCATTTCTAATAATTCATATAACAATTCTGCCTTTTTCTTATTATCTTTTTCATTTTTAATTTGATAATCACTTAATAAAATTTCATTAACTGTTGATGCTACTTCTGCAACCATTATTGTATAATCAGCATTTATAACATTTTGTTCTCTATTTGAATAATATGAATGCATACTATGGCCTAGCTCATGTGCTATAGTACTTACATCTCTTTTACTATTTACAAAATTAGTTAACACATATGGATGTACTCCATATACACCCATACTATATGCTCCTCCTCTTTTATTTGGTTTCGCATATACATCTATCCATCTATTATCAAAAGCCTCTTCTAATTTGTTTATATATTCTTTACCTAATATTTTTAATGCATTTAAAACTTCTTGTTTTGCATCCTCAAATGTTATTTCATTTTTTCCTTGTTCACATGGATTTACATATAAATCATACATATGCATTTCATCTAAATTAAGCATTTTCTTTTTTAATTTTATGAATTCATAATTTACATTCATATCCTCATTAACCGCTTCTATTAAGCTTTCATATACTTTAAGACTTGCATCATCATGTTCAACAGCTTCCTCTAAACTTGAATTGTACTTTCTTAACTTTGCAGTTGTAGCTTTTGCTTTTACATTTGAAATATACATTTCTGTAATTGTATTTATAAACTCACTGTATTTTTTGTACATTAAATCAAAAGCTTGTTTTCTTACATTTCTATCTTTATTTTTTAGGAATAATGTATATGTACTATCTGTCATTTCAACTTCTTTTCCATTTTCGTCAATTAAAGTACCAAATTTAAACTCCGCATTTGTTAATGTATCAAATGTGTTTTCTGGAGCAGATACTGTTTCTGAAAAGTTTGCAAGTATATTTTCCTCTTCTTTACTTAGTACATGTTTTTTCTCATTAAGTATATCCTTGATATCTCTTTCATATCCTTTTAATCTTTCTTCTTTGATATACTCTTTTATTGTGTTTTCATCTGCATATGTTATTTCTGGTGTCATAAATGATGTTGCAACACTAAATTCTGTTCCAAGTCCTTCTACTTCTTTAAATATTTTTATTCCTTCTTGGTTTGACATGTCTAAATGATATTTTAACATTCCATATGCATATACTTTTTCAAATTTTTCTAGCGCTTGTTCATATAGTTTATAACAATTATATAAATTATCTGATGTATTACATAGTACCCCTTGATATTCTTTTATTTTTTCTAAAATATCCGTTATCTCTCTTTTTTCTTTTTTGAATTGCTCTTCGTTTTCGAAGATGTCTTGTAAATTCCAGTTGAATTTTTCTTCCAATTTTATCATCCTTTCTTTTGCATTTTATGTTTGCATTGTATCACATTATTGTTTTGTTTACTAGATTTATTTTATAATTTTTAAATTATCACAACAAAATAAATTTCAATTTCATATAATATATAAATGTCGAATGAAAGGAGGTTTTGTATATTTTGGAATTAGAACATAAAAAAATAGGATTTGTTTTAACAGGTTCATTTTGTACATTTAGTAAAACAATTCCTAAAATAAAAGAATTGGTTAAAATGGGTGCTGAGGTTATTCCAATTATGTCATATAATGCTTACAACTTAGATACTAAATTTGGAAAAGCCGAAGATTTTATAAATGAAATTGAAGAAATTACTGGTAAAAAAATTATTCATACTATACAAGAAGCGGAACCAATTGGTCCTAAACATTTAACAGATATTATGGTAGTTGCTCCTTGTTCTGGTAATACAATGTCTAAACTTGCAAATGATATTATTGATACTCCTGCTACTATGGCTGTAAAATCTCATTTAAGAAATAATTTGCCAGTTATTATTGCCGCTTCTACTAATAACGCTTTGAGCCGGTAATGCTTTTAATATTGGTACTTTACTTAATAGAAAAAATTATTATTTTGTTCCTTTTAGGCAAGATAATCCTATCACTAAACCACGTTCTGTTGTTTTTGATTTTGATTATCTGATAAAGACTATTGAGTCTGCTTTAGATGGAAAACAGATTCAACCTATACTACTTTAATTAAATTTACATTATTATGAATAATATTTAAAATAATGTATAAAATTTAATTAATATATGGTATTGACAAAATTTAAAAAATTATTAGAATACATAAGCTAAAATAATTTTAAGCCTATGTATTCCGTTTTTTGTTTTCAACATAATTCATAAAATTTTAAGTCAACTTCTGTATGTCCCTAATGTCCTAAAATTTCCTTCAATTCTTCATTACGTTTAACTTTCTTAGTAGTAGTCTTAATAAGTTCTTTATCAGTCAAAATCATATTCATAATATGTTTATATCTAGGGACAGTAGTATTAACCTCATTCTTAATTCTATTCCAAATAATATCTCTAATCTCATCAAAAGAAATATCACCATACTTTTGTTTTACTTCATCTTTATTATAAACCACCTTAACAGAAAGTTTAACATCATTTTTATCAACTTCATCTGGCATACCAAACACCATACATTCTTCTACTAAATCAATTCTATTAACCAAAGTTTCAATTTCCTCTGGGAAGATTTTTTTACCATTTTTAAGAACAATCATATTCTTTTGTCTACCTGTTATAAAAATAAAACCATCTTTATCAATATAACCTAAATCTCCAGTGTAGAACCAACCATCTTTAAGTACTTTATTTGTTTCTTCATCGTTTTCATAGTAACCAAGCATTACATTAGGCCCTTTGGCACGTAACTCCCCTATTCCATTATCGTCTTTATTTACAATTTCAACAGTCACATTTTCCATTGGAACTCCTATTGAACCTGTTCTTGATTTGTACATATTTTCCGCTGCTATAACTGGTGATGTTTCTGTTAAACCATATCCTTGTGCTACATTTATTCCTAAATCTATAAATCCTTTTTGTATTTTAGGGTCTAATGGTGCACCACCTGAAATTACAAATCTCATTTTTCCACCTAATTGATCAATTATCGGTTTGAATAATTTTCTTCTAATGTCTATATGTAATTTTAATAAAAAGTTACTAACTCTTATAGCATTTTTTATAAGTTTTGTTTTTCCTTGTTTATCTATTTCTTTTACAACTTTATTGTAAATTGCTTCTACCAATAGTGGTACACCGACAAATAAAGAAACCTCATATTCTTTTAAGTTTTGTGCAACATATCTTAACCCATCTGGAAATGATGTTCTAACACCACATGCTAACATTACAATTAGACATGTTGAACCAAATATATGATGCATTGGTAAAAATGCTAAATTTGAATCTGTACTTCTGATGTCTTCAACTCTTTGCATTGCATACACATTTGATGCAATATTTTTTTGTGATAACATTACCGCTTTTGATTTTGATGTAGTTCCTGATGTGAACAATAAAATGTTCATTGCATTTTCATCTATTTTTGCTGATATATATTCTTTGTTTCCTTCTTCTAATAATTTTTGTCCTTCTTCTTTTAATGTATGTATATCATCATATCCTGCTAGTTTTGACATACAAATATATTCTTTTACATTTGTATTATTTCTATTTTTTATTTCTTCTATTTTTTCTATGTATTTTTCGTCGAAATAAATTGCGTCTGCTTTACTTCTTATTAATGAATTTTCTAGTTCATCTACTTGTAAATCTTTGTCTAATGGAACTGATATTATCCCACCTAACAAACTTGTTAAGTGTCCTAATGTCCATTCATATCTATTTCGTCCTAGAATGGCTATTCTTTTGTTTTTTAATCCCATACTGTATAATTTAGTGCCTAATGCGTTTATTTGTTCTAAAAGCATTTTATAAGTTATATTTTCGTATGTTTTGTTTTTGCCTTCTTGGTGTTTTACTACAAATGCTATATTGTTTGCATATGTTTTTGCTGAATTGTATATTAGTTCTTTTATGTCCTTGAACTCTTGGACTATTTTTTCTTTTTTCATATTTTTTCCTTTCTCAAAATATAAAATTTGCCAAAATTGCTTTAAATAAATTTTATATTATTTTTTAGTAATTGCATTATAT
>OJLA01001729.1_pt1 | contig 14057 bp, 10 predicted proteins | sample 1596611 | NCBI WGS metagenome assembly OJLA01 (sample SAMEA4350168, study PRJEB24818) | metagenome | biome: human; feature: gut; material: faeces | place: Denmark | collected 2013-09
GGATGCTTGACGTATAGCGGTGAGGCAGTTGCGCATGTGAAGCGTAATCTGTTCCTCGGTATTCTTAAAACCGACGACTTCATCTCCCGGCAACGGATGGCAGCAGGAACAACGCTTATACTCCATCTTAGGACGGTCGGTGAAGAAACTGCCCAAACTGCGCTTTGCCTTATAGGTCAGCACATGATTCTGCCAATCTGCTTCTGGTACTGCATCCTCTGCAGTACCTATCTCTACACAATCGCCACGATGGAGCACCGTCTTCACAGAGGACAGTTTACCGTTGATACGTGCATAAACGGCATGAAGTCCAACTTCGGTATGAATTTCGAAAGCAAAGTCGAGTGCTGTGGCATACTTGGGCAGTACGATACATTTGCCCTTGGGCGTGAAAGCCATGATGTTATCATGGTAGAACGATGCCGTCACACCATCCATATAGTCCATTTCGTTGGTGTGGTAGGCTATATCCTTGAGCACAGCCCTGAACTTTTCCAACCATGCCTTCAGGTTTTCCTCCGTGCGTTCAGCAGTACAGCCAAGGCGGTTGTTGCGTATCATACGTTCAGACGAGATATGCACTTCCTCCCATTGTCCCTTTGGATTGAGAAACTTCACATGGAAACTCTGGTAGCCGTTCTCCTTCGGGGCATTGATATAATTGACCACAGAACAAGGACGCTCCTTGAAACAGTCGGACAACACGGCATAGATATGCAAGCCCTGCTTCTTCTCCTCCTGCAAGCCGTCAGCCTTGTAGATGATACGCAGGTAATGCTTGCTGTCGATATGTTCGAAATCACAACATTTGGACTGCATCTTGCGCCATATGCTGTAAGGTGAGCGCATACGGAGCTCGATACGTGCGTCAATGCCGTTAGCTTCAAGTATCTCCTTAGTCTTGGCGATAAAGACATCCACATCTGGTTTCTCCGACAGCTGAAGTTCAGCCAATTGCTTCTCTATTTGTTCATACTCACGTGGACAGCGATAGCGGAACGACAAGTTTTCAAGTTCCGTCTTTACGTTATACAAGCCAAGGCGATTGGCAAGAGGGGCATAGAAATAATCTGTCTCCGAGGCAATCTTCATCTGCTTGTCAGGGCGCATACTGCTGAGCGTGCGCATATTATGAAGTCGGTCTGCCAATTTCACAAGTATGGCACGCACATCAAACTGTACAGACGATAGCATTTGGCGGAAGTTATCCACCTGTTTTGACTGGTCATACTGAGCTTTCTTCTGCTTCGTCACGACACCGACAAGAAATGCCACATCATCCCCGAAACGTTCACGAATCTCATCTATACTGTACGGACAATCCTCCACAACATCATGTTGAAAAGCTGCCATGACAGGGTTTGCTCCCAGCTCCAGCTCTTCTGCCACAATGCGTGCCACGGCAACAGGGTGACTGATATAGGGTTCACCAGACTTGCGCAGTTGGTCTTTGTGGGCATAAGCGGCAAAGTCATATGCTTCATGCAGCAAGTACATCTGTTTCTTGTCCACTCGTTGAGCCATCAAGGTGAAGATAGCGTCCACATCGGCTTGTATCTTCTTTTCATACTTCTCATTCATAGTCTATTTATTCTTGTTGTTCTTTATAATGTGTCAATTATGACTCGTCCTTCTAAAGCCCCATAAATTGCCCAAGAAAGATGATGGCGTTAAAGCACTCGTCTATCAGCATATATATGAAAGGACGATTGGCATGAAACTCCACTTCACGATATTTGGGAGAATCTGGAGCAGAGCCTAATAAGCAACACCGAGTCTCGGCGTAAGCCTCAGTTCCATATTCGTTGACATCTACATATGCCTTTTGCCGAATGTCGGAAACAAATAGCGGGGCCTCTGACATATTGCTGAAGTTTGCCTTTATATCATCAAACATTGACGATGCTCCAAGTGTCCGTATTGCTTTGCTTAGACTTACATCTGTGTCGATTCTAAATTTGGGAATCTTTAGTTCAACCTCGCAAATGTCCATTTGTGAAGGGATGTATTCCAACATTTCGTTGCCGAGCATGTCTGTTATCTTTGCGATGTCAATATTAGGATTCGGCAATATTATTCTCATGCAATAGCGACCTCCATGATATGGTAAATCAACAGCCGAATAGTCTTTGTCGGACATGTAATAGAACAAATCACGTTGTGACATCATATTGACATTTTCATTGCTGGCTTTGCCGTTAAACGTTTCCACGGCAGTATACTCTTCATCGAAAGCTTTCATCCATTTTTTGCAAAATCGTACAGAGTTCGTCAAAGTGACTCCATCAATGTTTAGACCTTCCGTGATAGTTGCTTTGTATGTCTCTTGCATTACATTAATGAAATCATCAGACAGTTTTATTCGATTGAAAACATCAATATGGTTGCTGATAGTTAAAGGCAATTCTTTTATCAAGGTTTTGCAAATAGCATTTAAGTCTTGAACAGAGAGTCCACTTACACCAAGCGTCCTCATAATATCCTTTTTTGTTTCACCACTCGCACCATTTGCTAACATGCTCATGAGTAGCATTATGCTTATGGGGGACATTGTTGTCGACTTATCGCCATTGTATTGGCGGTAAAGGTCAAACATAAATGGTTTTGTCCCACTTATGCTTTTCTTAATTTCTTGATCTGTCATAACCATGTGATTTATTGGCGCACCCGACAAACCCTGTGGAGGGCTGTGCAGATGCTAACCCAAAAACTATGTTGCCAAACGATACATGATTGTCCAAAAGTAGTACCTTTGCACTATGAATCAGAATGACAATATAAACATGTATGAAGGCCTCGCCTCATATTTCCTCCCCGAAGGAGTTCTTAAGTATTTTGAGGTGACAGACTTTGCAACACAGCGTACTTTGGACAAGGATGTTCTTTACACAACAGAGCTTCACATCTATCTGGATGAGCGCGACAATCGCACACCAGACATGAAGGATTCCGTGAGCAATGGTTTTGGGGAAGAATCATGTTTACTTGACTATCCAGCCCGAGACAAGAAGGCGGTACTTCACATACGAAGAAGGCGCTTGACAATGCCGGATGGCACAACAAGAAGTGTTGACCTTGACAAGGAGTTTGAACTGAAGCATAAGGGCACTCGATACGCGAAGGATTTCGCGCTTTTTTTAAAGAGGGCGAATGGACTCTGAGACGATAACCGCTCGTCAGATTGGTTATACGTACATGATTAACAGCTCCACGTTTGCCAAAAGATACAAGGACACCCTGAGTAACTTCGAGACGTGGGAGCAGAAGGATCACGCATCCAAGTGGATTCTTATTCCGCAAAACGTAGGTAAGGAGCAAGGCATAGACGAGACCTCCCTCCAGGGCGAACTGTACACTATCGTTCACAACAAGGATGCCCATGGTCGCCAGGGTGCAATCATAGCAGTAGTCAAGGGAACGAATCCTGCTGACGTACTGAAGGTTCTCATGCAACTACCTGCAGATAAGCGTGAAATGGTTGAGAATATCACGATGGATCTCTCAGATTGCATGCGTGTCATAGCCCGAGAGGCATTCCCTAAAGCCACAGTCATACGTGACTGCTTCCATGTCGTAAAACGCGGTGGAGAGGGCTGCGAAGAGATACGCCTGCGCCTGAAACGAAAAGCCGTAAAGGAGGTGAACAGACAGAAGGCAGAGTTTCGCAAATACCTCGAAAATCTGGCAGCGCAGAGAAAGGCTTACCGCGAGCGAATGAGGAAAAGGCATGGGAAGAACTGGAAGAAGAGCAAGCGCGGAAGAAAGCCTATGAGGCTGAACACTCGCTTTGAGCCCAAAAGACTTGAAAATGGCGAGACTCTTGTAGAGGCACAGACACGATGTCGCAAGCAATTGTCCATGAGCCGAGAGAAGTGGAGCGCAACGCAGAAAAAGCGTGCGAAGATACTTTTCGCACTCTACCCAAAACTTGAAGAAGCATACAATCTGATCAACTCCCTTAGAGCCATATTCAGAAACAAGAAACTCACAAAGGAGACTGCCAAACAGAATTTCAAGGGGTGGTATGAGAAAGTGGCTTCATGCACTCTGCGTGAAATCAAGTCCGTACGCGATACCATCAGATTCTATGAGGATGAAATCCTGAACTACTTTGACGGACGTAAGACTAACGCTTCAGCTGAATCGTTGAACTCAAAGATCAAATGCTTTCGTGCACAAGTAAAAGGAGTCATAGACATACCATTCTTCATGTATCGTTTAGCAACAGTTTTGGGTTAGCATCTGCACGGCCTACTCCACAGGGTTTGTCGGGTGCGCCGATTTCTTATGAAATTCCTATATGGCTTTTTGCCGTCTTTTACCGCCAATTTTACCGTTCTAATGACCTTATTTTACATAATTAAATGATCAATAATCGGTATATCCTGAAATTCTTTCTTTTCTGATCGGTTAATTTCATCTTTTCTTCTCTTATTATTCTGCTTACTTCATACTAAAATCATCTGAAGTTTATAAAAAAGGAGTGATATGATAAACTTTTCTACTATCTTCGCGTACATAGTGCCATAATTAATAAAAAGGTATTTTAATATGGGAAGAATTTCAAGGCTTTATCCGAAAGGACGATTGAGACTGCGTATACCAAAGATGGTGCAGTCTGGTAAAAAGTATCCATTGTATATAGAATACAATTGGCATGCTGATTCTATTCGTAAATCAACTGGTATTAGTGTGTCAGTAAAGGAATGGAATGAGAAAGGCTATTGCGGTATTGGTGAAATACGTGCCACGACCGATATTGACTATAAGTATTATAATCATGCTCTTCATAAGCGTATCGAAGATATAGATGTGAAGATACATAAGTATTATGAAATGCATCAGCATATTACTTGTGATGTGATTCGATCTTTTCTCGAAGACAATGACAATGCTTTGCGACCTGATGAAGGAAAAGACTTCATAGAGTTTGCTAAAGAGTTGATGGAAAAACGTTATGAGAAAGGTAAGATAGGTTTCAGTACTTGCAAGAATGGTATTTCATATCTCAATCAGTTTGAGGAATACCTGTTGCTTGAACACAAAGGTACACATGGTGAGCATAAGGAATTCATTTATGTCTCTGATATTAGTGAAGACTTATTGCTTGACTTCCGTAAGTATCGACTCTTGGCAAAAAAGAAAGCAACAACAGTCAACAAGACTCTATGTCCGATTCTTCAGGCGTGTGAATATGCTTGTCAGTTAGGTTATATCTCTCATCAGCTTAATGCATCTCTCCAGGACTTGTATATGAAAGAAGAGGACCGGCTTGATGAAGAAGAGAGGAATATCAAGTATCTCACTGAAGAGAGACTTGCTGAGTTGGTGTCCGTTTATAATAACATCGAACAACCTCGACGAAAAGAGTTTTTGGAGATGTGGCTGTTTGCCTTCCATGCTTGCGGTATGCGAATGGTTGATGTGATGACGCTCCGATGGAAAGACATTGATTTCAACAAGAATTTCATCAGTAAAGTACAAGTCAAGACGAGAAACCGAAACACCATACCTTTGAGTGAACCACTCATTCGTATTCTTGAAAAATGGAAAGGTAGAAACAAAGTCTTTGTTTTTGATCTATTGCCAGAGAACTTCGATATAAATGATCATGAGGCGATATACCGTCGTAGAAATTCCTGGAATAATACCATCAATACTTCGCTTCGCTGTATATCTCATGATTTAAAATGGAATCAAGACTTGACTTTCCATGTATCAAGACACACTTGGGCAGTTTTAGCGCTTGCACACGGAGCTGAAATCAGTGAAATAAGCAGATTGTTAGGTCACGCTTCAACAGGCGTCACAGAGCGAGTTTATGCAGAATTCTTGCCAGACAACCTTGCGACTGTAGTAAGCAAACTTGGCTTCTGCTTCATTCCTGATATGAATGCCAAACAAAAGAAGGTGGTATCACGCTAAACAGCATAATACCACCTTCCATCAAATTTGTAGTCTTTATAGTCGAAACTATCAGAATATCTTGAAGTCCTTGCCTGTAAGGTTCGATATAGGCTTGAATAAACGCAATAGGATAAGTCCTACCACGATACAAACTATTCGGACTATAACTGAGCCACCCATCGTAAAACCGTGCCATACGAGATAAATGGGCGAACACATAAGGACTACGATGATTAGGCATATCAATGCTGCCAGAAATGTTTTTGGTCCCATACGTCAATAATCTAATGGAGCTATGAAATGATCATCAGGCAGGTCGTGAAAATGCTTGCCATCTGCATCATTAGTCACATATGTTTCGTTTTCTGGATCTTCTGTAGCGAAATAGATTTCCAAATCCTTGAAACGATTTTTGAGAAGAACGCGGAAGTCAGTAATCAATGCGAGTTCTTCCGCTTCTATATATAGAAAGCCTTCTGAAAGTTCGCATTTCTTGATATTACCACAGAGATTGCAAGTCCCATAGTCCACACCAAGAGCTAAGATGATGTTTCCTTCCCAATCATCGTCCTCGTCTTCTTCCATAGCAGGGCGTTCTTTCTGTATGAAAGTCTGATAGAGGTCATATATCTCTTGCAACTCTTCTTGTTTTCCCACAATGTGGTAGCGTACTTTTATATTATGCATTTGGGATGCAAAGATAGCTAAATCTGATTCCATGTCTTGTCAATCGATTTCACTACTGTCCAATAAAAAAGGGCAATTCGATCTTTGAAACAGTTGAATTATAGTCTTTTATGCAGTATTTTGCAATGAAACGGACTTGATTTTGTACAATAGTTCGTTAATAATTCAATAATGTGCTAAGCAGCTATACGCTGTAAGCACGAGAGATCTTTGAAAATCTTGCTAATTAAAGTTCGGTTCGGGATGTACCCGCATGCTTTAAAAATTCGTCTCACCAGATAAATGTTGGTCATCAGTGACTTGAATGAAGACATAGAATATTCCATTCCCATCTCCTTCATAGTTACCTTGGCAACATTTAGTGATGTGAACGAAGCATTGAAAGCAAAATCGAGTTTCCACTTATCGCGAGCCTGGCAGTCCATAAGACCAGTATAGCCTTGGCGTCACGAAAGCAAAATTCGATCTGAAACCTGGTTCTATAATAAAGAAGTACCTCTTCACCCGAAAGTGAGGTGTCTGTAGAGAAGAATAGTTTCTTCTTGCCATTCGGCATCTGCCAGATGACAAGTCTAACTTTACACTTGAGTGCCTTGGAATAGGCAATCAAAGTATAAGCTGTTCCTTCTATATCTTTCATCTCCATCTTCTCCATTCGAGTGAGGTCAAGATTCTTCATATCAATCTTGCCATCCTTGGTCTTGGGGCGATCACGTTTTCCTGTACGTGGACCAGTATAGACATAAAAGAGACAAGCATTGTCACGAAAGCGGCTTATCAAAGAGAAACCTTCTTTCTTTATCCCATTAACAAATGTACTTGTAGAGAAGTAAGCATCTGCAACTATGAGGGTTGAGAGTTTAAGAAGTTCCTTGCGGTAACGCTTAATGACGCCGATATAGAAATCTACCATAGTCTTGTTTCTAAGACTCAGTTCTTTATTACTTAGCGACTGGTGTGCTTTTAACATCATGCAGTCTTTGGCATCAATATCAATGAGACCAATACCCATGATTTCGAGACCATGTTTAACAGACTGTGCACATCCCGACCAAAAACGACCGATATGTGGAGTCTTCTTGCCAGCTTTGCTGATGTAACTGGGATCAATGGCAATAGCCCATCTTCCCTGTTTACCAAAGAAGCGCTTGGCAAGTGAGACATTAAGTTTGAGCCAGTCAATGCTTTTCGACTTTTTTAAGCCGAATGCGTTGCGATAGGTTTGCTCAACATGCGAGCCATACCTCCCCATTTGGGTGAAATTTATCTTTCTTGGTATTACCATGAACAAAATTATCACCTCGATGAGTATTTTCTCGAAACTTTTTGTTATCTTTGCAGCTGAATCTTCAACTGCATCTTTAAAGATATCCATATATTGGTCAAGTCCTGTATTCATGTAATATTGTATTTGTCGTGATCTACAAAGTTACTGAAAATCAGCGACTTGACCAACTTTTTACAGTTAAGTTTTCATAAGCACTTCTTAATATAAGTTATTGATTTACAGACGATTAAATATTAATTTAACGCAGTATTGATTAATAAAGAATATACTACCGCTGATATATGCGCAACAAATTGTGACGCTTGTGATTCATTTCCCTTGAAATCCTTAACAAATACAGCTAAGGTATAGCAGACCTTATTAGGCAGACATATATAGGCTACATCATTCTGAGCTGCAAGAATACCATTTTCATTGACATAACCAGAACCTGTCTTATGTGCTATTACAACCCCTTCTTTATCAAGAAGTGGAGCTACTATCCTATCTATACCTGTTTTACATTCTTTCAATGCATTCTTAATGAAATCTTGTTTCTCATTACTGATAAGACTTTCTGTAAACAAACGATTCATCAACATTGCAGCACCAAGAGGAGATGTGTAATTAGAGTAAGCTTTGTCATGGTCAGCGGACATTTCCTCTTCTGTATAAGCTATCTGAAAACTCGAATGTGGTATGAGTTTCGCTATAAAACTGTCTGTTTGTGCAGTATTGAGCATATTCTTAAACATGATATTGCTTGCATTATTGTCGCTCTGGGAAAGAGTATAGCGCAACAGATCTCTTACTGTCAACGATATAACTGGTGCTGAATAATCTTTCATCATAGGGCTCCATGTCTTTGGATCAAGTTTTTCCCTATTTATCTTTACCAAGGTATCAAGGGAAAGGCCTTTTTTGTCAAAATCATTGCAAAGAGCTAATGCCTGATGAACCTTAAATACACTCATCATAGGATAAATGCTTTTATTATTAACACTAACCGTATCTGTGTTATTAATAATAACCGCCACACCAATTTCACCAGGACAAGCCGAGACAATCTGAGAAATGCTATCAGTCAAAACATCTGTTAATGGAGGATTCGCGCTACCTTTTGTAGCTGATTTATGGGACAATGAGAACACCAAGATGAAGATGCAAACTAAAGCTATACACAAAACTACGATTTGCTTTTTTCTGTTTTTTTTCATGTTCCTTAATTCCGCAGCACTATAGTTTAACATTATTTATAAGTGCCTGAGCAACAAAAAGTTACCCAGGATTTTGCCGTGTCAGAATTTTCACTTACCTTAGTGTTGCGAAAAGAAGACAAGCAAAACTCTAATATGACATGGCAAAGATACTGTATTATTTTCAAAGAAAAAAGTGTCAATAAAGAATAATAAGTTTTATTTTTAACTTTTATATGTTTTTATACCTTTATGGGGGCTACTCGCCCCAAACCCCTCGTGTTTTCAGGTATAGATTATTATTTTTTTTCAAATAAACGGCAATTTAGTTGTTTATCTCCCAGATTCCTAGTAATTTTGCACACGACGAGTGAAGATACCTTTTTCAGGTACCTATCACGCTGAGGTTGGAGGCATGTCAAACCGCTCCAACCTCTTCCTTTTTGGCTGGGGCTATGGTCTAAGTGCTATTCCTTGTTGTAGTCCTCACTGTATGCTTTGTTGCTTTTCCAAATGGCGTATATCAGCAGGAGCAGGCGTCGCTGCATGGCGGTTACTGCTATCATCTTCTTATCAGGGTGCTTGGCGACGATTCTCTCGTATGCGTCTTTCAGGTGTTTGCTGCGACGCTGGCACTGCACGGCAGGCATATAGAGGATAGCCCTGATACGCGTGTTGCCTCGCTTGGAGATTCTGGACTTGCCCTCGACCGTGCCAGACTGGTTGTCCTTGATATCAAACCCTGCATAGCTGGTGAGTTGGTTTCTGCTTTGTATCAGCGCAAAGCCGTTGGTCTCGGCAATGACAGTCACGGCCGACAGGAAGCCGACGGAAGGGATGGTCATGATGTTCTCCACCTTCTTGGCCAGCACTGCGTCCGAAGCCACCTTTTTCTTCATGTTTTCAAGGTTCTTCTCAATCCGCTTGTCAAGTGCATCAACCATTGCCTCATAGTGCTTGATGACACTCTTTTCTGGCTCATGGCTGTGGCTCAATGCCTCCAGATGGTTATTCAATTCGGTACGCAACACCTTTGCGTCCTGGGAGAATCTGGTCATCATGCGCAGCTCACGATAGATTGGACTCGTTGGTTGCCATGGGCGCATACTTCTCTTTACGCAGCCCACAAGGGCTAATACGCGGCTGTCGATTGTGTCGTTCTTGCTAATCATACCCTCCCAGTAGGCAAACTCCCTTGCCTTCTTGGGCATCATCACGATGGTCGTGCAGCCTATCTTAACAAGGTGGTTGGCAAGATGCTCGTGGTACACGCCCGTTGCCTCCATCACAAAGCGCAGAGGCAAGTCCTTCATCGCCTCCTTGCGGCTCCACTTCACCAGTTGGTTGAAGCCTGTCTTGCTGTTCTCAAACTCCGTGGCCCTCGAATAGACGGCTTGCTCGGCAAGGCTGAACATGCACATCGTTGCCACTAACTTCTCCTTGGAAACGTCAATGCCTACGCACTGGCTGACCACATAGTCGATTTCCATAAACAAATTTGGTCTCATAATGTAACCTTTTAAAATTTATAATGTTGACTATAGACCAAATCTCCCGTCGTCTTAACTCTTGAAATCTACACTGGATCACTTTTATTGTCCTTAGATACTTTGTCCTGACTCTAGAAGATAAAGAAAAGGAGGACGGTCATTTCTTTGCCACGATATGGTGAAAACCTACCTAATACAAATTGATCTCGCCCTCCAAGGCCCATTCTTCTAGCAAAACTACAAAAAACAAACCTTATCCCAATGTTAATTGAGATTAATTCTATAATCGGGTGCAAAGGTAAGAGAATACTGTATTCCTGCTTATGACAGCTCTCATCAGAAACTTCTACAAAGCTATTATGCAGAGATTGAAAACCCATGAATTTGGATTGCGTGCCACCAGCAGAATCAAGACCTTTGTTTTCAAGTTCATCTCTGTTCCTGCGAAATGGATTAAGACATCACGTAGGCATGTATTGAACATTTACTCAGACAACAATGCTTATGCCAACCTGTTCAAGACAGACTTTGGTTAAAGACCATGCTTTTCTGGTTAAACCAGCGTATTACCTCAAGTCGCTTTATGGGGTAAGGGGATTTTGTGTCTGCGACATTTCTGTTGTGCAAGAAATATGTACAATAAAATGAATTTTGTCGCTTTGCAAGCAAAATCCCACTAAACCCTATAGGTTGCGGATTTGAGGATAAACAAATACCAGTCTTATGCGATTATTGTATGCTGTTAGGCTAATATACTTCAAGGTCCGATGAAGTATAACGTCGACAAGCAATGAAGTACTACTTCGATGGTTGATGAAGTAATATTTGTTTTTTACGGGATGTATAATAGTTGAAGTTCTGTCATTCTTCGCCTTTTGATGGACGGAATGCATTTGCCTCTCCATCTGCAAAAGTCAAGGTAGTCTTTCTCAATGTCACGCATTCCTCGCTCAATCTTTTGCAGGAGGCGGCTCTTGGGAAATCTTTTGTTCCCTAATATCTTATAGGGTCCGACATTGTAGGCAAGTACGGCAAGGAGTAGTGAGTCCTTGCCATACTTACGGAACATAGCACATAACTTGGTGAGGTCGGAACGTAACAGGGAATCGGCTTGCTGATAGGTGAGGTTCATTTTGAACTTCTCATGCGGCAAAATCCGATGTCCCCATCCGATATAGGGATAGTTGCGCTTGATGTCGTGCCACCCCTCGTAATACTTGATGCAGCGCACGGCTCGTTCAAATGGTGGCAATGTGAAGATGCCCAAGTCTCTTTGGCTTGGGCTATCTGTTGTGGGTGTCTTGTTCTGTGCCATGATATTCTGGCACAGTAGCAAGAGCGTTAGGAGAATGTATGTCTTTATCTTTTTTATCATGGACGTTGTTTTTGTTTTGGGGATGTCATTGTTTTGTCACCTGGCATTCTTCTTGTTGAATATCTCCGCTATCATGGCTTTCACGTCCTCCCCAACCTGAACGAAGTTCTTGTAGAGGATGCGCTCTCGCTCATCACGGCTCTTGAAGGTGTAGAACTTTGGCAGTGGCATATACTCGCTTTCCTCCTTCTTGATGTCAGCCATATTGAAATCGGTCTTGCAATAGAACTTACTGGTCTTGAACTCGTCGCTCTCCTGTATGTTCATGCTGCCATTCATGCCGGTCTTGGTCGCCACAAAGTCTCTTGCAGTCTGACCACAGATCCATCCTGTTGGCATATCCGAGATTTTACTGGCTGGCACAAGACTGTCCATATTCTCATTCAGATTGATGCTCGTCTTGTCTCTGTCGATGGTCACGCCTTTCTTCAGCTGTACCACCTTGCCAAAGATGTCGGAGGATAGCCATTCCAGTGTTTCCTTGCTTCGTGCCGAACCGCTCACCACGTTGCCTACGGTGGTGATGATCTTCTGCATACCCACCTTTCCATAGTCTGCTTCCAACTGTGGCAGTTCCTGAAATCCCAAGGCTACGCTCACCTTGTTGCTTCGGGCTGTACCTATCAGTCGGTCTATCTTATGGAAGTAAAGTGTTGGCAACTCGTCCACAATGATGCTCACTGGGATGTTCTTGCCTTGTCCTGTGTTCACTCGTGTCACCAGTCGGTTGAGGATTAGGGCGTTCAATGCTCCGATGATGCTCTCCATCTCTGGGTCATTGGCTATCAGCAGATAGCTTGGGTTCTTCGGGTCACTGACCTTCAGGTCGAAGTCATCACCGTCCTTATGGAATATCCAATAGCTTTCCTTGGTGGCAAGGCGTGAGGTATAGACACGCAATGTACCAATCATACCCTCCAATTGCTCCATCGCCTTATTCTTCAAGGCGGTCTGGAACGGTCCCAACAATGGTGCTACCTCATTATCGGTCTCCAGCACATTGAAGATGGTCTGGTAACTCTCATTCAGGAAACTCAGAATATGGGGCATATCGCTATACTTGCCTAACCAATAGGCTGGTTCCACTTCTTCTCCTGCATGGTTAAATACCTTTCCGGTTGGCTTCATCTGCATGGTCTTCGGATCAAGTACTTTCTCTGCTATCAGCATCTTGCCATCCTTGTCGTATGGCTCTTTGCCATAGTTGATAAAGAAGTAGATACAGGCGGCGAGGAAGTTGACGGCTGATGTCTGGAAGAACTGGTCGCTGCCGCCACCGCCTTCTTTCTTGCCTTTTTGCAGGGATTCAAGCAGTGTCTCTGCGGTCTCACTCGCTGCTGCCAAGTTATTGATGTACTTCTGCTGTATCGGGTTTACTCGCTTGGAGTATTCCACATCCACGAAGTTGATGATATTGAACTTGCAGCCTTCTGGCAGTTTGCTCAGCTGTTGGTTCTTCTTATAGTGGTAGTACAGTTTGGTTGCCAAGGTTGGGAACTTGTAGTCGTAAACGACCATGGCAAAGCCTTTTGCACTGTGCTGACGGATGAACGGCTCGATGATGGAGAATGTCTTACCGCTACCAGGAGTACCCACAACCCATGTACCTCGGAAAGGGTTCACGATGTTCACCCATCCCTTGCGGAACTTACCCTTATAGTAGTAGCGCATGGGGATATTCACGCTGTACTTGTTATATTCCTCCTTCTGACACTGCTCGAAACTCTCGTTCTCAAAATTAAAACGGTCTTTCATCAGTCCTTCCTTCAGGAACTTCGATATATTATCCAAGGCTACATGCACCAGTACTGTTCCTATGATGGTTGCCACCATATAAAGAATGGTGTTCAATCTTAGGGTATAGAGACGAGTGTCCATCACATAGCCAAAGAGCCACACGGACAATACCAACAGCAGCACGCCACTCACCAAGGGGTACAGCACCTGCTTTCTGGCATCAAACTCCAAGTGTTTCTTGTTTCTCGTGCCTACACAGGTGATGCACACCAACAAGAATGTCACCACCTTGCTATACACCAGGTTGCCGTCATGGTAGATGAACCACTGCTTGATGCGGTCGTGCAGGTCGCACACCACACCGCCAAAGCCGTCTATCGCCCTTGGGTCTATGGCAT
>OJLA01001733.1_pt1 | contig 14007 bp, 11 predicted proteins | sample 1596611 | NCBI WGS metagenome assembly OJLA01 (sample SAMEA4350168, study PRJEB24818) | metagenome | biome: human; feature: gut; material: faeces | place: Denmark | collected 2013-09
ATCTAATGTAGATGTCAAAGAAATTTTTTCTAATTCTATTAATTCAGTAATGTTTTCTTTATCTGAAAAATTTATCATTTGTATCCTCCAAACTTATTTTATCTTATTATAACATTCAAAATTAAAAATGTAAATATTTTTTTTAAATCATCTAGATAAAAAAATAATTATGAAATATAATAAATTTAGCATTATTATTGGAGGAGTAAAATAATATGAGTAAAATTGATGATAATGGATTAGAAGAAAATAAAAAGTCTTATATTAAATATGGAGGTAATTTGCCAGGAGGCAAAGGACATTTCTTAACTTCTGAGTCATTGACAGATGATGAAATTGAAGAAATACTTAAGCATGGGGAAGAAGTAAAAAAAGAAAATGACATGATACTTAAATCAAGTTATGGACATAACTTTGTTAATGTAGAAAATCTTGAAAAGAAAAAAAGTCATAGCTCACAATTTATTTGGAGTCCATTTGTTGCTTATTATGGAATAGATCCAGAAAATGAGCAATATTTTAAAAAACAAGTAGTTTCTATCCATCACGTTGAAGGAAATATACATGAGTGCACTCCTGACTCTGTTCATTATAGAGGAACTACTCATTGGTATGATGGTTTTGCATTTGAAATCAAAAAAGAAATTAGAAATAGTTATTCACTAGAAGATTTAAATAAAGAAAAAGATGTAACGACAATTAATTGAACAGGCGTTAAGCCAATATAGGATGTTTGGAAAGGAACAAGCAATAAGTGCAACTGAACCTATTGATAGAGAACAAATAATGGAACAGTTTGAAAGAAATGTAAGTTTCACACAAAATTTTAGTCATCCTAATTGGCAAATATATATTAATCAAAAAAGAGAAGAATTACTTAAGGCAATAGAGAAACAAGAACGAGAACAAGAATATCAAAGAAGAGCAGAGCCCTTACTTAAAGAAATTAATGAATTAAAAACTCAAAATTATAAATTACAAAAAATGCTAAATACAGCACTTACTTTCGCACAAACAGTAAGTAATAGTCGAGTAAGTATCAAAATTTAAAATCATTTTTTATTCTTGCAAATCATCATTCATATATTGTTTGTTTAAATAACCTCATAAATTCACTTAATTCCTTTGGTAAATTTGTAGAATCATATCTTGACATGATATAATTTAGTCTTATCTTTTTTTCATTACCGTCAATCTTTATAATAATTTCTTCATATGAGCCTTCTCCATATACGTTGTACTCCTTTTCCAAATTCATATAATCAATCTCTCTTAACTTTTCTTTAAGCATTTCTAAATCTTCTGGCGATATCTGTTTTTTAGCATTTCCACTTTCTACTGATTTAGCCCAAATACTACCATCTGCATAGACATCAATATCACTGGTGCTAAATGATGATGGCAAAATGTCAGAACGATATCTTATAAATATTTCATTTGTATTTAAATTGTTATTGCTTTTCATTACATAAATTATTATAAAGGTTATAATCAATATTATTGCTAATATTATTATAAATATCTTTTTCTTTTTCATTATTAGCACCTTTCATTTTTTTGGCATTTAGGACCGGGTATTTTTTGTCACCGTCTCATTTGAGAGCAGGTATTTTAGGTTCCTATCTCATGTATAAACTTTCACTATATTTTAAAATTTTTTCAATATCTACTAATGGTGCTATTTCAATAGTTTGAGATTTCTCGTCTATTAAAAATCCCCAATTTTCATTATGTCTATCAAAATTTCCTACAAGACTATCAGCAATAAACATATTCCAAAAAAACTCTTTTACATCATAAACTTGTTGTCCTTCTATCGTTTCTAAAACTTCTTGAATCTCTGTTCCATAACCATTTTTTAAAGTTTCTATTTGGCTATTTTTCAACTCTGCAAATTGTTTGAACACTTTTCCATAACTTGTAAAATCTTTACAAGCAACTACTATTTTTTCTCCACTTGGAGTGTTATACTTTCCTAATATAGTATCCTGCACTTTCAGTCCTAATGTTTTTATTATTTGACATGCTATGTGTTCAGATATACAACTATTTGAATATATATGTTCTAGTGTTCCGTCCTTTGGTGTTGAAAATTTTAACATATATTCTTCATCATTATATATTATACAGATTTTTCCTCCATTTTTTCCCCATAATATCTAAATTTATTTATTTCACAATCAGTAAAATCAATTTTTCTATAAAAAATAAAGTGAATTCAAAAACTTTTCTATGTAAAGCTTAATAACCCTAAAAGGCAGATAATTAGCAAGAATTATCTGTCTCTTACTTCTATCTCTTTATCTAAATAAGTAGAATATATATATACTTTATCAACATTTCTACCCAATGCTTGTATCAGAGCCCTTTTATATAAATCCAACTGAACTTTGTATTTATCTATCAAAATGCCTGCATCTCTATTTTCAACATAATCAGTCTTAAAGTCAACCAATACAAGTTCTCCAGCATTATTGATATAATACAAATCTATAATACCTTGTACTAAAACATTTTCCTCTAGTTCTTCGTCATATATCTCTTTAGCAGGAATGTTAATATAAAACGGCTTTTCTCTTTGTACTTCTTTAGCTTGTAGCATCTCACTCCATATTTTTGATTTTGTAAATTGATATACTTTATTTATGTTTATTGCTTCTGCTTCTTTTGGAGTAATAATTTTCTTAGTCTCCAATTTAGCCACTAATTCTTTTACATCATCAAATGTATATGTTCTTTTCGTTAAATCAAGTTTTTGCATACATAAATGTATTAATGTTCCTTTTTCAGCATTTGTTATTTTAATTTCTTCATCATTTTGCAAAAATTTGGGCAATTGGGGGTCGGTTCTTTTTTTGCCCTCGCGGCAATTTGGGGTCGGTTCTTTTTTTGCCCCACGGCAATTTGGGGTCGGTTCTTTTTTTGCCCTCGCGGCAATTTGGTGCCAGGTCTTTATTTCTGTTACAGAAGTTTTAGTTGGAATAGTTGTGGCATTTTTATATTTATATTCATATTCCAAAGTCTCTACTATCTTTTTCTGTTCTTCTTTATTAATTGAAACCTTAGCCAACTTCTTCAAAATCTGTTCATATATATCCTTCTGCATTTCTTTTTCAGTCGCACTTTTAGACTCACACATTTTTAATGCTTCATCTTTATTATATATTTGTACAGTTGCAAGCTGTTCCATTTCTTCACGATGATAAACATATACTAATTTTATCCAATCCAAATAAGACTTATATTTTTTTAGCAAGATGGGATTTAACTTATCATATTTATATACAATTTCATCAATCTCTTTTTGCTTATCAGTCATAGAATACCCCGTAATTATCAACTTTTCTTTTGCCCTTGTTAGTGCAACATATAGAACTCTCATTTCTTCTGACAAAGTTTCTAACATAATTTGATTTTTCATAGCTTGTTTTGAAAGTGTATCATATTCAATCTGTCTATCATAATCTATGTATTTTACTCCTATTCCAATTTCTGGATGTAATAAAATTTTGTTATTCAAATCTTGCATATTGAAGTGTTTTCCTGTTCCTGATAAGAACACAACTGGAAATTCAAGGCCTTTACTTTTGTGAATACTCATTATTCTGATTACATCGTCATTTTCTCCAATCACTTTGGCAGAATCCATGTCTTTACTGCTCGTTTTTATTTTTTCTATGTAATTTATAAAATTGAATAGTCCTTTAAAACTGATGCTTTCGCATTGCTTTGCACGCTCAAATAACATTTTCAAATTTGCTTGTCTTAGTTCTCCATTTGTCATAAGTCCTACATAATTGTAATATCCTGTATCATTATAAATCTTCCAAATCAACTCGTCTAAGCTCAAGTATTCTTGTTCTTTTCTCCACATTTCCAGGTTGTTTAAAAATGTATCAATTTTGGTTCGTAGAATATTTCCAGCATCTTTTTTAGCTTTTAAAATTGTATTATAAAAATTGTCATATTTATCACTTAATCGTATTTCGACTAATTCATTATCTGTAAATCCACCTATCATAGACCTCATTACTGCAACAAGTGGAATTTCTTGTAATGGATTATCAATAATTTTTAACAAACTCATTATTGTTTGTATTTCTATGCTCTCTAGATATTCTGATGATGAATCACTAAACACTGGCATTCCTAAATTCAAAATTTCTTTTTCAAATATAGGTGCTGGTTCTTTTGTTGACCTTAGCAAAACCACAATGTCTTTATATTTGATGTCTCTTTTTTCTTGCTTTTTTGCATCATATATTTGAAATTTACCATCTATTAATTGCTTTATTCTGCTTGCTACAAATTTTGCTTCTAGTTCGATGTTTTCTACTCTTTCTTTCTCCTCTTCCGACTCACTATTGTTTCCATTCTCCACTGTAAAGTTACTAGTTTCAATCGCCACTTCCTCATCTGATTCCCCAACATTTAATATATCAATTTCAGCTCTCAAATCTTGATTTGTATCTTCGTAACTCGCACCTAAATTCAAATATTCTTCTATAGTGTAATTTAGTTCGCCAAGCTCTTCACTCATAATATTTGCAAATATCATGTTTGAAAAATCTAAGACCTCTCTCCTACTTCTAAAGTTTCTAAATAGTTGAATTTTTAAATCATCATCTTCTGTTTTATAATATTTCGTTTTATATGTTTTATATTTTCCTAAGAATAGGTCTGGTCTTGCCTGTCTAAACTTATATATACTTTGTTTTACATCACCCACCATAAAAATATTGTTTCCTCTTGATATTGAAGTTAATATATATTCTTGCACTAAGTTACTATCTTGATATTCATCTATTGCAATCTCTTCAAATTTCTCTTGATATTTTTTTGCAATTTCTGATGGTCTTGGTTCTCCATCATCTTCTTTTAATAAAATTTTTAATGCAAAATGTTCTACATCACTGAAATCCACAATATTTTTTTCTTTTTTTCTTTTAGTAAATTTTTCTCCAAACTCTAATATTACTTTTTCTAATTTTGTTAAAACTTCATACATATCATTTATATCTTCATTTGCCTCTTTAGAATCAAATATCAATATCTTATCTAAAACTTTTTTTAGACTATCTTTTACTGCATCTCTTGTAGCTTTTGCTATATCTTTTTCTTCGAGAGTTATTTTTTTATCTGCTGCCCATGTTTTAAATTTGATATTTGAAGCTATTGTGTATGCTTTATCCCAAGAGTCCAAATTTGCTTTTAACATTTCTAGCTGTTCAATGTCATCATTTATTATTAAAAAATATTTTTGCAACTCTGAATATTTTGCTAAATTATTTTTCTCACTTTCTAATTTGATAATCCCTTCTTGTAAGATTTCATCTACTTGCTTTAATAATAGTCCCCCCCAGATTGTTTGTGCAAAATCATTATCCAATTTATCAGACAAATTAAACATTTCTACTTTTTCATCCAGCCATTTTTCTGGAAATGGATTACTTTGTATATATGTATATATTTTTAAAATTAGTTCTTTCAATGGAGTATCATCTTTATAACTTGTATATGTATTTATTAGCTTTATAAAGTCCTTATCTTCTGCTTCATACTTTTCTTCAAATAAATCTTCTATTACATCTTGTTTTAAAATCTCTATTTCTGTTGTATCTCCAATTCTAAAATTCTGTGCTATGTCTATTTCAAAAAAATTATTTCTTACTACATCTAAACAAAATGAATCTATTGTACATATGCTTGCTTTATTTAGCAAGGTTATCTGTCTTTGCAATTTTTCGTTTTCTGGCTCTTCATCTATCTTTTTATAGATCGCATTTAAAACTCTTTCTCTCATTTCCGATGCTGCTGCATTTGTAAATGTTACTACCAATAATTTATCTATATCTATATTTTCGTTTATTATTTTATTTATTATTCTTTCTACTAATACTGCAGTTTTTCCACTTCCTGCAGCTGCTGCAACTAATATATTATTTCCTGCTTCATATATTGCTTGCTTTTGTTCTTCAGTCCATTTCACTTCATTTACCATACTTTTTTCATTCCTTTCATATGTCATATATTTTTCTGCTCTAATATTATATGCATTTTATCATATAGAATAAAAAAAGTACACATATTCAAATGAATATATGTACTTTATATTTTAGTATGGTATTATTCTTCTTTATTATCTTCTTTAATCTCTTCTTCTAAGATATTTTCCTTACTTAAGTCTACTAAATCTTTCATTGTAAGATTAATTCTTCCTTGATCATCAATTTCAATTACTTTAACAGGAACTTTATCTCCTGGTTTAACATAGTTTTCAACTTTGTTAACTCTTTCTTTTGCGATTTTAGAAATATGAACTAATCCTTCTTTTCCTCCACCAATATCAACAAAAGCTCCGAATGAAGTTGTTCTAGTAACTGTTCCATAGTAAATTTGTCCTACTTCAAATTCTCTAACAATATCTTCAATCATGTCTAATGCTTGATATGCTTTATCTTGGTCTGGAGAATAAATCATAACTTGTCCATCATCTTCTATATCAATTTTAACACCTGTTGCATCAATTATTTTATTAATTGTTTCTCCACCTTTTCCAATTACATCTTTAATCTTTTCAACTTTGATTTGTGTTGTAACTATTTGTGGTGCATATTTTGAAAGTTCTTCTCTCGGTGCTGAAATTACTGGTTTCATTATATCATCTAATATATATTGTCTTGCTTTTCTTGTTCTAGCAAAAGCTTCTTCAATTATTTTATATGATAATCCATCTACTTTGATATCTACTTGAATAGCTGTAATACCTTTTTCTGTTCCACCAACTTTGAAGTCCATATCTCCAAAGAAATCTTCAAGTCCTTGAATATCTGTTAACATTACATAATCATCTGGATTTTCTGGATTTGTTACTAAACCTGTTGAAATACCGGCAACTGGTCTTTTAATTGGAACACCTGCATCCATTAATGATAATGTACTTCCACATATACTTGCTTGAGATGTTGAACCATTTGAAGATAATACTTCTGATACAACTCTTATTGCATATGGGAATTCTTCTTTTGATGGAAGTACTGGTATTAGTGCTTTTTCAGCTAAAGCACCATGTCCAATTTCTCTTCTTCCAGGTCCTCTTGAAGCTCTTGCTTCTCCAACACTGTATGCAGGAAAATTATATTGATGCATATATCTTTTTTCTGTTTCTGTATCTATTCCATCTAATTCTTGTTCTTCGCTTAACATTCCTAATGTTACTATTGACATTACTTGAGTTTGTCCTCTTGTAAATAATGCACTTCCATGTGTACGTGGTAATAATCCAACTTCACATGATAATGGTCTTATTTCATCAATTGCTCTTCCATCAACTCTTTTATGTTCATAGAATATCATATCTCTAACACATTTTTTCTCTAATTTATAAATTGCTTCACCAATTTCTTGTGCTCTTTCAGCAGCTGCATCTTCTCCTAATTTTTCTGTTACTGCTGCTGTAATTTCGTCTGATAAAGCTGCAACATTGTTATCTCTTGTATCTTTATCAATTTCTTGTACTGCTGTTTTCATTTTTTCTGTGAAGTTGTCTTCCATAAATTGATATAAATCATGATCAACTGCAAATGATTTATATGCAAATTTTGGTTTTCCAATTTCGTCTTTCATTTTTTGAATGAATTCACATATTTTCTTAATTTCTTCATGTCCTTTTTTGATTGCTTCTAACATTACATCATCTGGAACTTCATTTGCACCGGCTTCAATCATTGCTACTTTTTCAGCAGTTCCTGCTACTGTTAATGTTAAATCACTAACTTTTCTTTGTTCCTCTGTTGGATTTATAACAATTTCTCCATTTACTAATCCAACATTTACTGCTGCTGTTGGTCCACCAAAAGGAATATCTGAAATTGATAAAGCTGCAGAAGCACCTATCATAGCTGCAACTTCTGGTGAATTATCTTGTTCAACACATAAAACTGTTGCAACAACTACAACATCATTTCTAAAATCTTTTGGGAATAAAGGTCTTAAAGGTCTATCAATTGCTCTTGAAACCAATATTGCTTTATCACTTGGTTTTCCTTCTCTTTTTGTATAAGATCCTGGAATTTTTCCTACTGAATACATTTTTTCTTCAAAATCAACTGATAATGGGAAGAAATCAATTCCTTCTTTTGGTTCTTTAGATGCTGTAACATTTACCATTACAACTGTATCCCCATATTTTACTACTACGCTTCCATTTGCTAATCCGCATAGTTTACCTGTTTCAATTACTAGCTTTCTTCCAGCTAGTTCTGTTTCATAACTTTTAAACATAAATTTTCCTCCTTGTTAATTTGGGGTCGGTCCTTTTTTTCGCATGCGAATTTAGGGTCGGTCCTTTTTTTCACACCTATGCAAGTAAACTTATTTAGATTGTAACCTCTATAATATCTTACACATTTGAATAAAACATTATACAAGCTACTTTTCTAATTCAGTTTACTTGCTTTTATTAACTACTTTATTAAAAAGAGACGTTAGCAATCTTGTTGCAAACGCCTCTTACAACTTATTAACTATTTTCTTAGTCCTAATTTTTCAACTAATTCTTTATATGCATTTTCATCTTTTTTAGCTAAGTAGTTTAATAAATTTCTTCTCTTTCCAACCATTTTTAGAAGTCCTCTTCTTGAGTGGTTGTCTTTTTTATGAACTTTTAAATGCTCTGTTAATTCATTAATTCTTTCTGTTAAAAGAGCGATTTGTACTTCTGATGATCCAGTATCTTTTTCATCTCTTCTATATTGATTAATGATTTCTTGTTTTCTTTCTGCTGTCATAATAACACCTCCTATTTCTTTTTCTCCTTATACCGAGCCTCAATAATAGGTGTCTTTTATTGTGCTAAGTTTAAGGAACATTTTTTACATAAACTATTGTACTATATTTTCCTAAAAAAATCAAGCTTTCTAGTCATTTTTCTTTTAAATAATGTTTATATATAATAATTTTAATTATTTTTTGGGCTTCTTGGTATTATTTTAAAATATTATACTATAACTTAAATAATATCTCTTTTATTGAAACTATCATACATGGTTACAAGCATTAAAATTGCACACACTCCTAGCACTCCAAGAGAAAATATAAGTGATGTATTCTGTACAAAAGTATTTGGAGCCGAAATTGTCATTGGACTTGTGAAATTTGTAAATATTTTGCTAGCAATATCCAAATTGTTAAATGGTATAAATTTTATCCAATCTTTTTTTATGTAAGTATTTATAATTAGCATCATTATTCCATTTCCCATATATGTTGCTATACTTAAAGCTATTGCTACTGAAGTGTTTCTTGTAACAACTGAAAGCATTAATGCAAATAGTGCAAATATTATAATTGGTATAATTTTTGCAAAATAGTATTCTATTATAAATGCTGTATTTCCTATTTTTTGTACAACTCCATCTTTTACAAATAAATATGTATTTCCTTCTGTTGTAAAAAATATCTTTCCACAAACTAATGTTAGTAATGCCATTATTAAAGTTATAACTATTAAATAAAATAACAACGATAATATTTTTGCTGTTAGTATCTTCCATCTTTTATTAGGTGTTAATGCCCAGAATTTTATTGTTCCTGTTGAAATTTCTGTCGCAATTGCACTTCCTGCAACAATTATTACAAATATTGCTATAAATGCTGTTACAAAACTTGTTGCAAATGATTCGAATGTCATTTTATAATCTGAAGTTGAATCTGCTTTTTCTATGTTATTTTCTATTTTGTATATACTTATTTTAATATCATCTTCATATTGTTTCTTTTGTTTTTCTGTTAATACCTTATTTGTTTGACTATCAATTCCTGTTCTAATGCTTTTCTGCTTCTGACGAATATCACTAATTACTTGTGCTCTGTAATCATAAAATATTTGGGAATCATCTTTAGAAATTCCGTATTTTTTTTGCAATTCTAACAATATTTTTTCATCATCATATTCCTCTTGTGAAATTTGTTTATCATCAAATTTTTTCTTTAATTTTTCTTGCTTTTGGTCCATATATCCATCAAAATCATTTTTTTCAACAATCTCTAAAGTTTTATCATCTATACTAGTATCTGATAATGCTTCACTTCTCCAATCTGTTCTATAAATTTGATTTTTTATTCTTATTTCATAAATCTTTATTTGTCTCTCTATTTCCTCTTTTTCAGATTTTGAAAGTGTATTATCTTGCAACTGTTCTTTTAATATCTCAATTTCACCTTTAAATCCTTCTTCTGAACTTGAAACAAACCTCTCAGAATTTATATCATTTTTCTCATCTATATATTGTAACAATTTTGATAAGCTTAATGCTCCCAATAATGCTAAAACTATTAATATAATTGCCAATTTTGTTGAAAACTTTTTCCAAGTTTTAATATTTTCATCTACAAATAATTTATATATCTTACTCATTTTTACCTCCTTCTGTTGCATCAAAGAATATTTCCTCTAAATTATGTTCTCTTGGAATAACTGCTTTTATTCCAACATCTTCAATTGCTAATTCTCTTACAACTTCTGGAACTTTTTCTGTTTGAATTGTAACTAACAAACTATCTTTTTCTTCTTTAGCATCTACCTCAAATTTTTCTTTTAAAATTTTAATTGCTTTAGTTTTATCTTTAATTCTTAATTCTATAGTTTCAATTTTCTCTTCTTTTGAATTTGTTATCTGTTCTATTTTTACAATTTTACCATTATCTAATACTGCTACTCTATCACACATTTGTTGCATTTCTGTCAATATATGTGATGACACAAATACAGCGACATTTTCTTCATGAGAAATTTTCTTTAAAATATCTCTCAATTGCTTAATTCCTGCTGGATCCAATCCATTTGTAGGTTCATCTAATATTAAAACTTTTGGATTATGCAATAAGGTCAATGCCAATCCTAGTCTTTGTTTCATTCCTAACGAATATTTTCCGACTTTGTCTTTTGCTCTATCTTTTAAACCTACCATTTCTAATACTTCATTTATTCTTTTTTCATCTATATTTCTAATTCTTGCATGTAACTTTAAATTGTCTATTCCTGACATATATTTATACATATCTGGATTTTCTACAATTGCTCCTATGCATTCCATTGCTTGTTCAAACTGTTTTCTGTTATCTAAACCATTTACCTTGATTTCTCCATCATCACTGTCAATTAATCTTAATATCATTTTTATTGTTGTAGTTTTTCCTGAACCATTTGGTCCCAAAAAGCCAAAGATTTCACCTGAATTTACCTTAAGGCTTATGTTATCTATTATTTTTCTTTTTCCAAATGATTTGCTTACATTTTTCAATTCTAATACAGTATTTTCCATCTTTTCATCCCCTTCTTCTAAAAGATAATATCATCACTATAATATCTATTACTTCCATCAAATTGTAAGTTTGAATATACAATTTTCCATTTTCCATCTATTTTTTGTAAAATTATTTCATCATTTGATGCATCAAAAGTCTCTGTTTCTTTGGTTGAATCTATTTCATCAAAAACTTTTGTAACTATTTCTACTTGATCTTTTAATTTTACAGTTACTTGATTTCCGTCAAATTCATATCCATTTATCTTTTTGATTTTTCTTGACATTTTAATTCTTACATCAAGAGCATCATACCCATTTCTCAGATTGCTCTCAATTACTTGTTTTTGAATTTTTACCGCTTCTGTATTAGATATCATTACTTTTTCTACATCGCTTTTCATTTGATTAACATATTCATTTACTTTCTCTTCTGATACTTCTGATTTCTGCATATCCTCTGGTAATACAACATATTTATCTGTTAATAATATAAAATCCTCACATGCTTTTCTTATATCTGGCTTATCTGCATTTCTTTGCTTTTCTACACCTGATATGTATATCAACAAAGCTGCTAATACTATTATTGTTAATATTAATCCCTTATTTATTTTCTTTAAAACTTTCATATTATCCTCCTTTTATCCATTTTTTATTGCTAATATATCTTCATCTTGCTTTAAATTTGGTCCTAAAAATTCATAACAGTTTTTATTTACTTTCATAGCAGCCATTCCAATTTCTTTATCTTCTCTTAGTCTTCCACTAGCATATTTTATAATAATAGGCTTATTGGTTACAGCTTCCATAACTACTTCTTTATCATCTCTCATATCCTTTGCTGCAAAATACAATATCTGCCCAGTTACTTTTAATCCAGCTAATAATAAATCTCTATCTTCTAATAAGTTTTCTTGTGTATAACAATATGTCCAACCAACTTTGCTTACTGAATCATATACAACCTCTCTATCTCCTTTTAGCCTATCACTTGCAAATTCTAATGCTTCTGGATTATTGTGAATTGCTTCTAACACAACTTCTTTGTCATCTCTTAATTCATCACTTGCAAACTCTAGCAATGCTCCTTCTTGTTTTACATTTTCTAATACATATTCTCTATTTTCTGAATTTTGCTTCATTCTTGTTATTTCTATTCTTTCTGGCATTTTGCTCTCCTTTCTTACAATCAAAAAAGACTGTACTTTTAATACAGTCTCATTATAACATTATTAACATTTTTTGGCTACATCTTTTTCTTAATTCTTTCTTAATTAACTCACATTCAGCTGCGTTCCCCCCACGGTTTGCCCACTCCACCCAATTGCCAAGTATAACGTTCGATTGGAATTCAAAAATAGAAATTATTATATAAGAAAATGAGGAATGTTCACGGTCAATCTGTAATAAGTAAGTATTTTCAATATATCCCTCGGCTACCCGTCATAACGTTAACAAATTCTAATGCAAAAGCTATAACTATACCCGAAGACAGGACCCTTTATAGCTTTTGCTAAGAATTTGTAACACTATTTTGGTCACATTCGGGCTATATTTCAAATACTTACTTATTACAGATTGGACTGAGTGAAAGAGGCTCGTTTTCTTATATTAGAATTTCTTTTTGAATGCAATGAGTAGTTATACTTTGCAATTGGGTGGAGTGGGCAAACCGTGGGGGGAACGCAGCTGAATGTGAGTTAATTTACTGCAAAATTAATACCCCTAGCCACAATATCTTTCATATTCTCAATTAAATCATCAATCTCTTTTGGAGTAACAATCATATTATAATCCCCAACATTAAGAGCCTCTTTAACCTCTTCATACTTATCATTCTGTTGCAACTTATTTAAATACTCATTAGACTCAGCTTTCTCTTGTAATCTATCAATAAAAATATCAATCCCATCAGAAACAAGAGTAGCAAGTTCAACAACAGTAGGAATTCCAATTGAGACAACAGGTATACCTAAAGAATTCTCACTAATCTCCTCTCTTGTATTTCCAACACCTGCACCAGGAACAATTCCAGTATCAGATATCTGAATTGTACTACTAATTCTCTCAATACTTCTAGAAGCCAACGCATCTATTACAATCAGCAATTTAGGATGAATATTTTCAACAATTCCTTTCAAAATTTCAACAGTTTCTATTCCAGTTGTACCTAACACTCCTGGAGAAATAGCACTAACTGGTCTTGTACCTTCATCAACATATTGAGGAAGATATTTTATTATGTGTCTTGTAACATCAATCTCATTTATTACCTTTGGTCCTAAAGCATCTGGAGTCACATAAATATTTCCTAATCCCACAATTAAAATATCTTCTTGATTATTTACATGCATTTCTACTATTTTTTTCAATTCATCTGTTAAGACTTCTGATGTTTTCTGAATTTCTTCTTCTCCTGCCATTTTTAGTTTTTTTACATCAATGGTAACATATGTTCCTATTGGCTTTCCTAATGCTTCTTCACCTTTAGAATTTGTAATCTTTACTCTTGATACTTTTATATTATCATTAATCTCCTCTTCTGTGCTTTCAACCCCATCTATTTGATTTAATTTATTAGCCTTTTGATAAATATCTCTTCTTTCAAGTGCTAAGTCGGTTCTAAAATTATACATAAAAAAAACTTCCTCCTCCAAAATACTTTTTGTTAGTATTTCTAAGTTCGGAAGTTTTATTC
>OJLA01001768.1_pt1 | contig 13804 bp, 24 predicted proteins | sample 1596611 | NCBI WGS metagenome assembly OJLA01 (sample SAMEA4350168, study PRJEB24818) | metagenome | biome: human; feature: gut; material: faeces | place: Denmark | collected 2013-09
GACAGCCTTTTTGGTAAGCCGATCTGCGAACCGCTATTCGGCACGATGAACGTCTACGCGCTGGCAGACGGTCTTCCGGTCTGGTGCAATTTGATGCTTGCCATCATTGACCAGATCGACACGCGCTCTTTGCAGGAGCGTAAGGGCACCAGCGCAAGAATCGAACAGTACACAAAGCGTTGGAAAAAGTGACTTGCGGATGGGGCTCCCCGGCTTTGGAGAGTCCCATTTGTGCAATGAAAGTGAGGCGATAGCATGAGTACAAACATGACCGGGGGCGCGGATGGCGGCATTGCCATTCAGGTAAGGCTTGATACAAGCAAAGCGTCCAAAGAATTAACCCGGCTTGAGCAGAAGATTCTCAAGCTGCAAGAGGAAGTAACCGTCGGCAAGACGAAGAAAAGCGCCCTTGTCGCGCAGTTGGAACAGGCGAATGCGGAACTGACAGCATTACAGGCGAAGACGAAGATTGACGGAAAGAGCTTCGTCATTTCCCCCGAGGACAGCAAACGTATTTCGGATTTGAAAATCCAGATCGAGCAGACGCAGACGGCAATCGAGCAGCAGAACAAGGCACTTTCCGACGCGCAGCTGACCTTAGAGGGCGTCAAGACCCGCTACGGCGAGGTTACGCAGCAGGCGCAGGCACTTGCCGCAGCAGAGCAGGAAACCGCCGGAGGCTCCATGCAGGAAGCTAGGGAGCACGTAGAGCAGACGGCAGATGCTTTTGCACAGGCGCAGCGGAACGCCGAAGAATTAAATGACACGATGGACGGAACGCAGGGCTCGGCGTCACGCATGGAAAAAGCGGCGATGAAGGTACAGAAAAGCATGGAGCGTATCGCAAAGCGCATCAAGTCTCTGTTCGGTCAGGCGCTGTTCTTCGGGCTGATCTCCCGGGCGCTGTCAAGCTTCCGCGACTGGCTCGGCGAGACGATCCGGCAGAACGACGCGGCAACAGCGGCGCTCTCCCGGCTCAAGGGCGCGCTTCTGACGCTGGCGCAGCCGATTCTGGGCGTGGTGCTTCCGGCGTTCACGGCGCTTGTGGACGCATTGACAAGGGTCGTGTCGATGGTCGCAGAGTTTATCTCCATCCTGACCGGAACCAGCTTTTCTGCGTCGAAGGACGCGGCGAAGAACCTGAACGAGGAAAAGAAGGCGCTCGACGGCGTGGGCGCAGCGGCGGCAAGCGCAGAAAAGAGCATGGCGGGCTTCGATGAGATCAATAAGCTCACGGCAAATAACGCCTCTGGCGGCGGAGGCGGCGCGTCCTCTGGCATTGCAGCGGAGTTCGATTCCCTGACGTCGACGCTTCCAAAGTGGCTTGCGAACCTTGCAAAGGCGCTGCACGACTTCGCGGAAGATATCGTAATTAAAATCCGCGAACTGAAATTCGAATGGGACAAGGGAAATATCCTCAAGAGTAAGGATGCATGGGTGGTCATGCTCTCCGGGATTCTCGGCGCGGTAATCGGCGCAGCGTTCGGCGGCTTGAGCGGCGGCGTCATCGGTTTGCTGCTCGGCGTCGCAATCGGCATCATCGGCGTTACGTGGATGGACAAGCTGAAAAATCCGGGGCAGGCAAAGAATATTGCGATACTTGTTCTGTCCGGCATCATCGGGGCGATGCTGGGCGCGATGTTCGGAGGGCTTGCAGGCGGCTTCATCGGGCTTCTGCTCGGTGTGAGCATCGGCATTGTGGCGGTGCGCTTCACCGACGATAAGTTCAGCGAATGGACGGCAGAGGACACATTCAACACGGTGATGACGGCAATTCTGTTTGCCGTTCTGGGCGCGACGTTCGGCGGACTCAAAGGCGCGGTGCTTGGGCTTTTGTTCGGCGTGACCATTTCGCTGATTGCCATCAGTTTCAAGGACGAGCTGAAAGGCATCGGCTCTTCGACAAACGGCTTCTTTGACCTTCTGAATATCCTGCTCGGCGTGATCATCGGCGCGCAGTTCGGCGGTCTGGCCGGTGGTGTGATCGGTCTGATTCTCGGCGTGAGCATCAGCCTTGCGAGAATTGCATTCAGCGACGAGGTTTCGGAAGCCTCGCGAAAGCTGGCGGCAAGTGGGCTGAAAATCATTCTTACGTCGCTTATCTTTGCTCTGATCGGCGCGGCATGCGGCTTCGGTCCTGCGGGTGCGATCGTCGGCGGCGTCATCGGTCTTGTGGCGGGTACGCTGATTCAGATCCAGGCGATCAACTTTGACGATTCTATGTCGGAAAAAGAGAAGCAGAAGGCGACAGGCATCCTGAAAACCGTGCTGTACGGCATCATTGGCGCGTTGATCGGCGCGGCCATCGGCGGCGTGGTTGGCGGCATCGTCGGTGGTATTGTGGGTATTTCTCTAGGCCTTGCCATCCATTGGAGCAGCATCACCTACGACGAAGTACCGAAAAGAACCGCAGGCGGCGGTTTCTCGGGCGGCGGAGGCTTCGGGAGCCGGACATCCAGAGCCGCATATCAGAGCTTGCAGGTTCCGCCCGTCAGCTCTGTAGACCTTCCACGCCTTGCATCCGGCGCGGTCATTCCGCCGAACCGGGAATTCCTTGCGGTTCTGGGCGATCAGAGACAGGGCACGAACATCGAAGCGCCTGCGGAAATGATTCGTCAGATGGTGGCAGACGGTATCCGCGCGGCAGGAATCGGAAGCGGAAACCGGTCACAGACGGTCATCTTGCAGGTTGGCAGGCGCGAGCTTGGGCGCGTGGTGTATGAGCTGAACAAAGAGGAGACACAGCGTGTAGGCGTGAGGCTGGCGGGTGTAAAAGCGTAGCTCCGGCTAATATGCGAACGTTCGTTTGCCACCAGAGACGCGCAGAGGAGCACAGGCAACCGTAGATGATTCATCCGACATCGTTATACAGAAAACGGAAAACACCGTCACAAGCCACTGAACGCCTCAGAGTGGCATAGCAAAACAGGCCGTGGGGAATTATCCTCACGGTCTGTTGCCTGTTCAATCATCGAATTGATACACGAAGTCAGTCGGAAGAAGGTTGACCACCTGACAAGAGGGGATTACGCAGTCAGGAAGCGGGCACAGAAAGCAACTTTCACTGTAGGGACATGTCGTCATATTTGCGTTTTTCCTGGGCTTTTTCGGTGACCTTGCTGCTCTGAGAAGGTTTGAAATGGTGGCGTGGTTTTTTTAAGCATGGAGGCAAGGGCGGCGGGATTGCCTATCCTTTGTTCCCTTGCGAAGCCCTGACCGAAGTACAGCGGCAGGCAGCGCCCTAAGGAACCCGGGCGCGGGGAGTGTGTAGTAGTGCCATAATCTCCATATACAACACAGGAGCCGCCTTGCTTTTTGACGGCTCCTGTGTTATTCTGTCAATAGCCCGTTATGGGCGGGGCGCTGCACAACGGCAGGCGGTTAGTCACAAACCCCGAAAGGGGGTGACGCCATGCGAATTACTCTACATATCGGGCCTTTTACGGTTACGATCATTGTAAAACGCAGAAACCGCCACCCGGCACGGTGACGGTTTCCATTTGGAAATTGATTTACTGACGGGCTAACCGCTTGTCGCAGCGCCCTTTTTCTATCTCCATTATAGCAGGATACGAACCCTTGTCAAGCCTCGGATTTATCCGGGGCTTTTTCTCTCGGCTTCATCGCCTGCATGACCTTATCGCGCTGCGCCTGTGTTTCAATCGCTCGACCAACAAACGCCGGGATAGTCTCTCCAACCCTCTGCGCCGCCTCCTGCTGGCTTCTGTGGGCTTTCTCCCATAGTTTCACCAATGCAAGATAAAACACAGTCCCGCAAGACTGCATTGGAGGTCTTGCCGATCTCCGCGCAATAGGCTTTGAACCGGTCGGCATGATCTTTTTTTACCTTGCAAGCAAGCGTAGCCATGTTTTCACTATCCCATTTTGCATTCGCCTTTTTCTTTGCATCTGATACTGCCATATATTTTCCCTTCCTCTTTTTCGTGTGCATGGGGTGTCGCGTTTCACGACACCCCTTTTCTACTATCCATATTGTAGCACATAATAGCAACACGGTAAACCGTGCTAGTACCATCTTTTTTGTCTGACTGCGCAAAATTGTGCGGTGAAAAAGAGAGGGCGGTATGTTTACGCCCTCGCCTTTTCATGCGCTCAGCTGCGACAATATGTTGACGAAAAAAGGCAGCGCGGGGATAAGTCCCCGCGCTGTTGTTATTGTGCCCTTGTTTCAATTTCCATAATATCCCCGGGCTGAACGCCAAGAGCATTGCAGACTTTTTCAATTACTTCCGTTGTTACGGTTTCGCCCTTTGATAGCTTTGCAAGCGTTGGGGCAGAAATTCCCGCTAATGTTAAAAGGTCTGTTTTTTTCATTCCACGGCGTTGCAGTATGTCAAACAATCGGTAATATTTAATCGGCATTCGGTTCGCCTCCTTTCAATATAAGTATACGCTAATAAGTGCCATGTGTCAAGAAAAATAAATAAGCGAAAGCTTAAAAAATATTTGCAATAGCTATTGACAGCGCAATAAGCGTATGCTAATATAATATCAGCGAAAGCGAATATAGTAAAAGCAAACGCTAATAAACTTTGGAGGTAAACACAATGGAAGAGAAGAAAATCACGAACCCGGTCAAGGCCATTCGTGCCAAGTGCTTAGACTGCTGCTGTGGCAGTAGTAACGAAGTAGAGTTATGCACCTGTACCGGGTGCGCCCTCTATCCGTTTCGCAGAGGAAAGAACCCTTACCGGGTGAAACCAGAACTGAGCGAGGAAGAAAAAGCCCGCCGTGCTGAACTTGCCAGAAAAGCTACAGTAGCACGAATGAGAAAATCCGAAACTGTTTAGGGGTATAAACACACTACCTAATTCGGTTTATCCGAAAATATACGTAAGATACACGAACAGAACGGCTCAGAAACGATTTTAACAATAACCAGCCACAACGAAAGGGGTATTTCCATGAGCAACACAGAAATTCAGAGCAAGGTCAACGAGCTTCGCGAGCTGCGCCGGATGGCAGACGAGCTTGCCGCCGAGATCGAAGCCGCGCAGGATGCCATTAAGGCGCACATGACGGCGATTGATGCCGACACGCTGACCGGCATTGACTACAAGATCACATGGAAGAGCGTGACGAGCAGCCGCTTTGACAGCACGGCGTTCAAAAAGGCAATGCCCGAGCTTGCCGAGCGCTTCACCCGCTCGACTACTTCACGAAGATTTGTTGTAGCGTAAGGAGAAAGATTATGGGCAATCATCAAAACAGCACAGACCCGCTGCGCGAAGAATTTGAGACTGCTATATCAGAACTGACGCCGGATGAGAGGGCGGAATTGCTGGAACAGTACAAAGCCAAAAAAGCACAATCTCGCGTGGTCAAAGAGAATGGGAGAGTTAATAAATGAACGATATCAGAAACGAAGTGCGCAGACAGATTCTTTCTCTCAGTGAGGACGAATTACTCGTTGCAACCGCTATCTTGCTGAGCTTGCGAATGAAAGACACTGGCGATGTTGATAAATATGGAACTGTACCGGAAGGGCTGACAAAAGCACATTGCAAGCGCCTAATCAAAGCTATGCGCTCAAAATGCACTACGGAATCCGCTAGTGTGCGTGAGACTGGCGAGTGTGCCGTCGACTACATCCGTAATGTCTGGATTCCGCAGATCATGCAGGTGAAGAGCAATGACAAAAAAGCAAACTGAGGTCATGCGGCTGTACCGGCAGGGGCTCAGCACCTGCGAGATTGCCCAGCGGCTCGGCGTGACAAAGAGCAATGTCCGCTACTTACGCGCCGCAGCCAACGGCAAGAAGCCCAAGTCAACGTACCGGTATCGAAAGCCCCGCACGGTCTGTCCCTACAGCGCCAGCTGCTTCACCTGTCCGCTCCCGGATTGTGTAATTCCTGCCTGCCAGATTGTCAACCTTCTGCCGGAAGGCTTTGCGTACAGATTTGATGATTGAAAGGAGACTCAATATGCTTACTATGAATGAAACCGAAGCCGCTTATGCGCGCTTCCTGAGTGAAACCAACTGCAAGCGCCTGCCGAAGACCGCGGACGCGCTGTTCACACAGCTTGAAAAGCAGCTGCGCACCCTTGACGAAAACAAAACCGACGGCTATTTCCCCGCCATTGCCGCCGCCCTGTTTCGGATGGTGAAGGCCGTCAGCCAAAACCGCAGTCTGCTTGACGAATACGGCGCGTTGATGCGCAGTTTGGCAACGATCTGCGAGAAGGGTTCGGAAGAAGATATCAGTCTTTTGCGAATCTTCGCTTCCTCGTGGGCGGATTCCGTTAAAAAACGGCGTTGATTTTCAACTTGTGCGCCAAGAATGTGCGCCAAAAAAACAGATGTCAAACGAAAATGACTAAATAATCGGCTATTTTAGGCGAAAACGGATAAAACAGCAACCGAAACTTTGCAGAAGATGTGCATTGTAACTTTGAAAGCAAGATTGTATAATAATCTTGCAGAAACCGCCGGACAGTTGCGCTTTCAGCTTGAAAACGCGAATTTCCCCGCCGAAATGTGCGCAAAAGCTACAAGCCGTTTTCGCCTATTCGCCGAAATTGTGCGCCAAGTGTGCGCCAAAGAAAGGAGAGCAGCGGCGTGGTAAAGCTGATAAAAGGGCAACTGTGGTATTGCTGCCCGGTCTGCGGTCAAAAGCTGCATAAGCTATCCCCAGATGCCGTTTGCAATGGCGTAACGACATTTTGCAAGAAATGCAGATGGGAGGGGGTAATAGTTATACGGAAAGGAGAATAAGCAATGGCAAGTATTAAGAAGATTGAGGGCAAGCGCGGAACATCGTATAAAATCACAGTAACAATGGGGCGCGATGCCCTCGATCGGCAAATCAGGCATTACAAGACATGGAGGCCGGACAAGCCCATGACTGCGCGGGAGTTGAACAGGGAGCTACAGCGCGTAGCGACAGAGTTTGAGCAGGACTTGTTAAACGGATTCCAAGCGGACAACCGGCAAACATTCGCGGAGTATGCCGCTTACTGCTACGAACTCAGGGAGAAGCGCGGAGACAGGCCGCAAACACTTCACCGCGTTCGTGGCATGACCTCGCGCATTAACGAGTATATCGGCGGCATGGAGTTACATGACATTCGCCCAAAGCATCTAAACGCCTTATATACAGCACTTTCCGAGCCTGGAGCGTCGCGGCACAACCATAGCATGAGACTAGCCGCCGGCTTCTACGGGCTTTTTGGGGATGGCACAATTTCCGATATTGCCAAAAGGTGCGGCGTTGGGCGCGACACAATAACCCTTCTGCGTGACGGTAAGCCGATAACGGTGAAGAACGCGCAGAAGATCGAGGCGGCTATGGGCGAAAAGGAATTATTTGAAGACACTATGAAAGATCGTTCCTTGTCTCCGCGCACGATCAGAGAATATCATTCCATTATTTACACGGTATTCGCCCAAGCATACAAAGAAATGATTATTAAGTACAACCCCGCCGACCGCGTAACACTGCCCAAGATGGCGAGAGTGCGAGAAAGTAAGACATTGCAGCCGGACGAACTGCAAGCTGTCCTCGCCGCACTGGAAAGTGAGCCGCTATCATTCCGCGCATTGATTACCCTTTACATTTCTACGGGATGCCGCAGAGGTGAAGCCCTCGCGCTGACATGGGATAAGGTGGACTTTGCAAAGCGGGAAATACTGATAGACCGAAGCATGATATATCTACCAGAAACAGGCATAAAGAGCGGGGCAACGAAAACAGGAAACAGCCGCCGCGTTGCTATCCCCGCAGAAACTGCCGAACTTTTGCGCAAGCTTTGGGCAGATCAGGCACTCGAACGGTTGAAGTTGGGCGATATGTGGGAAGATAACAACCTTGTATTTTCTCAATGGAACGGGAAACCAGTTCACCCCGCTATTGTGAATAGGCGCTTAGATGAGTTTTGCAAGCGCCACGACCTCCCGCACACCAACCCGCATTTATTCCGGCACTCTGCCGCCTCTGTGTTGCTTGCAAATGGCGTTGACGTGCCCACGGTATCAAAGATGTTAGGACACTCTAACATAGCAACAACACTCAATGTTTACGCGCACGCAATCGACGAGGCGCGGCACAAGACAGCGGATTGCATCAGCGAAACAATTTTCAATAAAAAGCAAGCATAACTGTTGCTATACAATCGTTTTTGTGATATAATAAAAACAATCAATGAAGAAGCTTAGAGGGGAGAAATTCCTTTTTTGCGTGTGCCTTTGTGCCTATCACTTACGCATGGTAACAGTGCGTAAGCGGTGGGCACATTTTATTTTTTAAAGGAGCTTATCATGGTACGAATTAGAACTATTCCGAAAGCAGTTGCAGAGATCAAGGCGCAAGACCCCGGAACTTACATCAACGAACGTCTGCTGCGCAGATGGGTCAAAGACGGTACAATCAAGCCCGTAAACGGAAGCTATACGTTTACGCTGATCAACCTTGACGAGCTGGAAAGGTTCCTGTCCGATGAAAATAGCTGATCTTCTGCGCTACGGGCAGGCTAACGCCGTTCCGCTTCGAGACTTGGCGGGAATAACCGGCCTTGACGGTCGAACCGTCCGCGCTATGATCTCCGCCGAGAGACGAGCGGGCGCGGCCATACTGAGCAACAACCAGACCGGCTATTACCTTCCTGCAAACGAGGAAGAAAAGGCGCGCTTTGTCCGCTCCATGCGGCCCAGGGCTAAAGAAATTTTATGCGCGGCGGATGCCGTGGAAAGGAGCCAAAGATGCTGACGGGGAAATATGCTGACTTTGCAGAATATTTTGGGGAAGAGCTTGCAGAGACATTTTTTCAGGCGGACATTACAAGGGCGAAAAAGAAAGATAAACTTAAACGTTTGAAAGAAAAGCTTTTAGAAATGCCCGCCGAGGATGTCGGGGCGGCGTATAAGCACATTGTTGCATCGGATGTGGGCAAGAAAGAAGACATGAAGACAGAATCTTCATGGAAAGCGGAAAACATAATTTTAAGGATTCAAATTCTGGAAATGGAGATTTAAGCGAATGGCAGAAGACAAGAAAAGATTTTGGTGGTTGAAACTGAAAGAAGGGTATTTTAATTCTGAGGGAATGCGCCGATTGAGAAAACAGGCAGGCGGGGAAGTTTTCACAATCATTTATTTGAAAATGCAGCTTGCAAGCCTGCGCACGGATGGCGTTCTTTCCTATAACGGATATGATGAAACCTTTGCAAAAGAAATTGCATTCGCTATCAATGAAGATGTGGACAACGTAGCAAACACAATCGCAATTCTGCGCCGCTATAAGCTCGTTGAAGACATGACAGACACTAGCTTTTTTATGCCAGAAGCCGTAGCAAATACGGGAAGCGAAAGCGATTCAGCGGCAAGAATGCGGCGATTGCGAGAACGCAAATCGTCACATTGTGACGGCGAGCACTAAAAACCCTGGTCACTGGTGTAACATTGTGACGGCAAAACGTCACGAAGTTACTAAGAGTAAGAGTAAGAGTAAGAGGAAGAGTAAGAAACAGAGCGAGAGAATAGGAGGGAAAACTTACGTTTTCACACAGTAGGAGGGAGGACGCTGGCGCGTCCCCACCCCCGCTCTTGAATCGAGGAAAGAGAAATGCTTTTTGATTTTGACAAGTTTTCAAGAATTGCCGCCAGTGTATACCCCGGAGGGGCTTACAGTCTTGAAGAAACGCTAAACGTGTTTCGCTACTTTTTCGAGAAATACGAAGAAGTGCGAGGGGAACCGCACCCGCCAATCAGGGCAAGCCAAATTGTCCGCATTATGCTTGATATGCCTTATGTGGAGCAGCGCGACAGATGCGGTTCAATCGCAGACATTGACCCGGATTGTTACACGATGCTGATTGACAAATATTTTCAGACACCATTCAAAAATTGCAACTATCGGATAAATCATTTCTTTTCCGGACGGATTCGGGAACTAAGATTTTTCGAGGAGCTTTTTTAGAGGGGGTGAACGAACTGAGCGGGAAAAGATCACAAGCGAAAGGCCGCGCCGGGGAGCTGGAGCTTTGCCGCCTCTTGCAGGAATACGGATACCCCGTGCAGCCGGGCGAGGCCGTGAGCTATGGCAGTACGCCCGATCTAACAGGGCTTGACGGCGTACATATTGAGTGCAAGCGCGGAGAAAAGCAAGCGCTCTATGAGTGGATTCAGCAGGCGCAGAGAGATAGCGAAAAATTCAAAGATGGTTTACCGGCTGTCTTTTGGAGAAAAAACCGTGCAAAGTGGCTTGTTTGCATGACGCTTGCGGACTGGATGAGTTTATATCAGCAGTTTCATTGTAAAAGTTCGTGAACCAGAAAAGCTGATTGCCCGGCGCTTCCGGGTGTGAAAATAACGAAAAATTTGAACAATGGAGGAAAAATAATGTTTTATATCAAGTCAAGAGGCAGAAAGATCAACTTACGAAACGACAACGTTTTTACACGCTGCCCTGTCTGCGGCAGAGAACACGCCATAGACATCGTGGAGATCTTCCGGGGCGGCTTCGCGGATCTGTACGGTACAAGTGTTTACTGCCCGGAGTGCGCGGCAAACCTTGTCCGGGTGACGAGGGAAGAAAAATAAGAAAGCCGCCCGGGTGGGCGGCAGTCCTCAGGTGGGGTGTGCAGATGGTAAATTTAATTTACCACAGGAGGACGTATTTTGCAAGTGCTATCCACACAGGGCGAGCGAACAAATGACATCGCCCGAAGCGTTCAGAACGGAGACACAGACATTCTGGTTCTCTGGCTGGCGTGCTGGAGGCTTGTGATGCAGACGGCGAGACGCTGGCACAGAGCCTTCAACGGAAGCCGGGGCGTTGTTCTGGACGATCTCGAGCAGGTGGGCTTTCTGGCGCTCACGAAGGCGGCGGAAACCTGGAATCCGGACAGCGGCGCGTTTTCCACATGGCTCACGTTCCAACTGAAAACAGCTTTTGCGGCAGCATATTTTATGCGTACCGAGCGCGACCGGAAAGACCCGCTCAATGACGCGGTATCGCTGGACACGCCGCCCGCAGGAACAGACGAAGACGTTATGCTGCGCGACATCATACCGGACGCGGCGGCGGAGCTGGCTTTTGAGGACGTTGAGCACAAAGACCTTTGCAGCGCCGTACAGAGCGCTGTTCTCAGCCTGCCAGAAGACCAAAGAACGGCAATTATCCAGGAATTCTGGTACGGGCAGAAGCCAGACCCAAAGACGCGCAGCAAGGCGATGAAAAGCCTGCGGCGTCCGTCTGTGAGCCGAGCGCTCAGAACGTATTACTGACTGAAAATGAACCAAAACGGTGGAAAATGGACTATGGGAGGGGGGATTTACACTGACACAGAAACAGACGCGGGCGCTTGCAGCTCTTTTGACGCAGCCCACACAGGCGCAGGCGGCACAAAAAGCAGGTATCGGGCTTACGACCTTGAAACGATATCTTGATGAACCGGAGTTCCAGACGGCTTACCAGGAAGCTGTTACAAAGCTTTTGGAAGAAGCGTCCGTGCAGGCAAAACAGGGACTGAGTCCTGCGCTTTCCTGCCTGCGGGAGATCGTGGAAGACCGGAAAACGGCGGCTACGGCAAGGATTCAGGCAGCAAGAAGTTTGCTTGAATACGGCCTGCGCCTGACAGAAACGGTGGACGTTATGAAACAGCTGAACGAATTGGAACAATGGAGGGACAAGGTAGATGGCAACGATTGAACGGAGACTTGCAGCTTTACGGGAATATCTTAAAACAATTTCGGCGGATGAGACAGTTTTCATTGTCGAGGGCGGTAAAGAGTTTCACACGAAGCAGGACGCCTTTACCTACCTGCGGGAACATGGCGCTTACACGACAGACGGGCGGCGGATTGTCTTATATCCGCACCCAATAAAGGGCGTAGACCCGTTGAGCCTGTCTCTCTATCAGATGCTCGACGAAGCTGTTGAGACGGGTCATCTAAATTTGCCGGAAGAATTGGAGAGCGATCCTCTATGAGTAATCTGAAAGCGCGCATTGAGCACATCCGCACATTCATGGAAGACTGCCTCGGCAAGCAGCTGATCTTCCTGTACAGGACACCGGACGGCAAAGAAAAGCGCGGCAATATTGACGATCTGATTGCAGATAACGGCGAGTTTTTACGCGTCCTGTCTGGGAACCGGCTGGAAGATCTCGACAAGATGCTGAACTATGAGAGGGGGAAAGTATGACGGATATTTTGAAGGAGTATCCGCTTGTTGATGAACATGGCAAGCGGTACCGGATATTTGGGCGCGGATGCAGGGAGTATGCACCGAAAATTGTAACCTCTGGCGGGGAATTTCCGGTCGGAGCGGTAACGTATAGGAAGCCGAAGCTGGAGACGATCGAGCAAAGGAAGACGTGCCCGTTTAAGGGCGGCATGCAACCACACTGCACCGAAGACTGCGCTTTCTATGCAGACGGATGCAGCCTCGGAACGGCGCAGGCCGGCAAGCGCTGTCCTCTCCCTGCGCACCATATGTGCGGGGACAACTGCATGATGTACGAAACTGGGCGCTGCACCCTCTTTGCAGCAGAAAGGAAACGAACAAATGAGCAAGTTTAACCATTTTGCAAAAGAACTTGATGAGGCTTTCCGCGCCGCGAGGGGCGAATATACCGCCGTATATAGCGAGCTGACCAAAGCGAAGGAGCGCGCAAGCGAAGCGGGCTTAGATGCCGTAAAGCAGCAGATTGCAACGCTTCAGCTCCAAGAGGCAGAAAACAAGATGAGAACGGAAACCAAACGCATCTGGGCGGCGTTCGATGCAAAGGCCGCAGAACTCCGCAGCGCATTGGCGAACGAGGTACAGGCGAGCAAGTGCGTTGACCCGACCGCCGTTGATGCCGCGGGCGTGGAGCTGATGAAATCCGGTATCATGACCGCCGACGATTATTTCGCCCTTGCAACAAAATATGACGGAAATTCAACGATGCTGCGACTTCTTTCGAAATACGCAGCAAACGCGGCGGCAGATGAGGACAACCGAAAAGACCGCGCCGCTCTCATTACTCTTTCGCGGGACTGCGCCAACGGCACAGGAACGACGCTCAGAGCATGGGACGATCTCATGACCGCCGTGAACTATTGCAGCGGGCGCGGCGGTACTGGTAACAAGCGACAGACCCCAAGCGTTGTTGTAAGTATGGGCGAATGGTGGGATCAGCTTTCCGGCGAGATCGTCGAGAACTTTTAACCATACAAAGCGCAGTGCGGGAGGGATTGGTGCAGGCATTCAAACAGGCTATGAACGAATCCGGCGGACGGTCGCAGACAATCATCTTGCAGCTCAACGGCAGAGAGTTTGCACGGGCTGTCTATAAGGCGAACAACGAAGAAACGCAGCGCGTGGGCTTAAAGATTGCAAGCGCAAGAGCGAAAAGCCACCAACACCATGTTCAATGCCATGCTGCGCGGAACGCTGTGACGTAGCATCGGTAAAACATATTTTTACAAAACGAAAGGAACGAGCTATGGAAAAATTCAATTTTGATACCGGCATGAAGGAGTTCGAGATCAACGACGCTGTTACCGTGTCATTCAATCCCACAGACCCGGAAACGATCAAGAAAATCTTCGACGTCTTTGATTCTCTGGATGCAAAGCAGGCTGCTTACAAGGCAGAAATCGCGCGATGCGGCGAAACGAAAGAGATCTTTGACATCGCCCGCCGCCGCGACGCGGAAATGCGTGAGGTGCTGGACAGCCTTTTTGGTAAGCCGATCTGCGAACCGCTATTCGGCACGATGAACGTCTACGCGCTGGCAGACGGTCTTCCGGTCTGGTGCAATTTGATGCTTGCCATCATTGACCAGATCGACACGCGCT
>OJLA01001771.1_pt1 | contig 13791 bp, 16 predicted proteins | sample 1596611 | NCBI WGS metagenome assembly OJLA01 (sample SAMEA4350168, study PRJEB24818) | metagenome | biome: human; feature: gut; material: faeces | place: Denmark | collected 2013-09
ACAAGACCATAGAGCGGTTGCAGGGTGCGCTGAAATCGAGCCGGGATATTCTGAATATCATCGCCGATATTCTCTACAAGGCAAGCGAGGTGTTCCGGCGAGCTATTGAAGCGATTATCCATTTCGCCACGGAACGGCACAAGTCAATCTTCTCTCCCTCCGAAGCCGCCGACATCAAGAGCGTAATGCAGAGCTACGGAGAGACCACCGAGCAGCAGAAAGCGGTCGGCACATGGCTCTGTGACTATGCGGAACACCGACAGCCCTTTGATGAAATAAAACACCGCCACACACTCAACGAGGTTGGCGATGTCGCGGAAGGTCGGTATGATTGGAAGATTGACAAAGGTTATGCTGGTGGAATGGCGAGATGAACACACAGACTGGCAAACATTATACCTGCCAGTAATTTCAATGATAAATTCCTCATAACTTCAATGCTAATCTTTGCCTATGGTGAAATGCACTTTCTGGAGACCGTAACCTCTGATATTTGCAAGCACAAGACCGTATTCAAGTGTTTTACCACTTTCATATTCCGATGAAATCTCATCGTATAATTCCTGCGAAATAACATCTTTGAGATATAACGATCCGTCTGTCAGATAGACCTTTTCAATTTTGTCCGTCAACGGTGAGAGCACATAAGCAGTGTATGCCATTTTGTCGATACGATTGAACTCAAGGAAATCCGGAGAACTCTTTTCAATGGCAAATTCCAATCTGACGGCAGCTATGCTCAGATCAAAAACCGCACTGCCTTCCTTATAATTAGCATAGTGCATCTTCCCGTTGCCATCGATGACAAAGGCATCTTTGTAGAGATTGTAAATGTGATAAGGACACTTTTCTTCATAAGGAATATCCTCTTCCTTATTGACAATTATCTTGTGATCTTCTTCGGACTCTTCCGGCCAAATCCTATCCTCAAGAATTGCAAGGAGACGGTATGTGTATGCGCTTGCATCTGCCGGAGGATTAGCAAGAATGGTACGACGCACTTTCAAGGTGTACATGTGCCCCGGTTCATAATCAAAACCTTCAATGGCAGACATGGACAGGTTTCTCCATTCGCCGGGAAAATCCTCGTCCATGACACGCATACATACCATAGGATACTTTCCTTCAGAATCGAAGAGATCATACATTACGCCCGGTTCCTCCGAAACTGACATAATGATGTCTTTTGTTTTGTCTCTCGGTTCATCATCGCTGCACGCTGTAAGTCCAGCCAATGCAAGTATTGCGACCACGAAATTACATAAAAGTTTGTTCATATTTCATTAGGCTCTCTTACGGCTCTATGGAGAGATTAGTTATAGTGAAGAAAACGTGAGCCAACTATGCCACGTCTTAAGTGAAGGTCGTAGGAAACCATTTGAGCAGATGTAACAATAGCAGCCCACGCTATATGCGTGAGAACCACTATGCTATCCTTGCTCGGTCGAAAATTTCCTACGTTTTCACTTACAAGATAAGCATAACGCTTCTTATTATTTCAAAATATCGTGGAAAGAGTTGCCTCAATCCACATGCAAAGATAATACAAATCCCGTAAAAAGCCATCGCTGACATGTGAAAATCAGCGTTTCAAAACTCATTTTCCCACTTTTTGTACCGCCATTGTTTCTCAAAGCGTCCAAAAGCCTGTTTTATAGCAGTGAAAAATAATTCCTTGACAACTATCTTGCGACTTCACCGCCATTCTCGCTAACATCCTCAACAACCTTTCATTCTTTCTCCGCTGACGCTATGAAAGCGCAAAACGATAGCAACATATGGTTAGTATAAATCAAATAAATTCAGATAGTATAATTTTCAAGTAAAGGATTTTGCATTTAACAAAATCATAGGAACGTAGATAGAGAGTATTGTTTTTATTCCAAAAGATTGGGTCAATTTGGTCTTCTTCGGTTAGACACATACAATACTCACCGCTATACATTTCATTACTGTATGTTTGAATTTTGCTAATTCCATTTTCTCCAATTTGGAAGAAATGCAAGTCTAAATGAATGTCGCAATCTTTACGGACTTGACAGACGAAAACTCCGTTTTTGTTAATGGCTGACGGTTCAAGGTTTGTATCATCAACCCATTTGCCTGATGTGGAATCATACCACCACATACTATTGTTATGATAGTCAAGTGGTATTCTTAGACCCAACAATTTCAGTTCAGGATAATAAAGCAAATTATCCATATTAAACAGTTCTTCATTCGTTACAGCCTCGTATATCGCACATTTATCCAATGAATCCAACCCGACTATACGTTTTTGTGTGTCTTGAAAAATTTTATTCAAAACATCATGTTTGGCTATCGAATCAATACGTTGTGGATAAATATTATAATCAGATGCTGTGCTATTAGCATGCATATATTCTTCCTCACTGATTTCTTGAACGCAGAAAATAGCGTTTCCAGCAGATTGGGCAGTATTAGCAGTTTCTGTACCAAGTTTTGATGATTGGTTATTACAGGATATGGCAATTATTGAAATCATCAATATCCAAAATCTCTTATCTGTCAGCTTCATAATCTTCAAGTTCTTTGATTTAGTTGATTACACACTTTGCCTTTATTATCTATAAGCCCAGTGTTTAGATATTCGTCAGCCCTAAACATATTATCCAAGAAGTGAGCTTATATATGTTTACTTGGCTTGCATACGCAAAATTACACATTTCCGTTGACATACAGCGTATTCCCTTGAAATTTCGTGTATCTTTGCTTTTAATCCTAAATCATAAAAATATCTATCAACTGTTAAGATTTAGTTAAATCTTTCTCTTAAAACACACTCCTTTTCTAATCCTTTCACTCCCTCAAAGCAACTTTTTCACTCCCTCTTTTCATTAACGGATAGTTGTACCGTTATTTTCTTATATAGTTGATTTTCAGCGATAAAAGTCATTGAAAATCAATTCCACATGAACAGCGTTGTGCGGCAGCTCCATGAGCAGAACACCGATGTCGTGATGGTCGATACCGGTAACTCCTACGAGGGTCTCTGTGAATATCTCGGCGGCAAGTATATATCCTATACAGAAGAGAAGCCTATCACGATGAATCCGTTCAAAATTAACCGGAGCGAGTACAACATCGAAAAGATTGACTTCCTCAAGAACCTTATCCTTCTGATTTGGAAAGGTTCGGATGCAAAGATTCCGGAGATTGAGTTCCGCATCGTGGAGCAGATTATCATCGACTACTACGATGCCTATTTCAACGGCTTCACCAAGTACACCGATGAGCAGCGCGAAGTTCTGTTGAAAAACCTCTTTGCCTCTGCAAGTCGCAAGAATACCAACATGTCGCCCAAAGAGGTGGACGAGATGGTGCGCAAGCAGATCGAGGTATTGGAAAAGCGCCGTGCCGCCCTGAAAGTATCTGAACTGAGCTTCAACTCATTCTTCGATTATTCCTTTGACCGTCTGGAGCAGATATGTACCGAAAACGACATCACTACCATCAGTTATTCCACCTATTCGACTATGCTCCAGCCATTCTACAAAGGCGGTGCATACGAAAAGATTCTCAACGAGAATGTCGATTCGACCCTGTTTGACGAGACATTCATTGTCTTCGAGGTGGATGCCATCAAGGAGAACAAGAAACTGTTCCCCATCGTGACGCTGATTATCATGGACGTATTCCTTCAGAAGATGCGTCTGAAAAAGAACCGCAAGGTGTTGGTCATCGAAGAGGCATGGAAAGCCATCGCCTCGCCGCTCATGGCAGAGTACATCAAGTATCTCTACAAGACAGCCCGTAAATTCTGGGCTTCCGTAGGTGTGGTTACTCAGGAAATACAGGACATTATCGGCAGCGAGATTGTCAAGGAGGCAATCATCAACAACTCCGATGTGGTGATGTTGCTCGACCAGTCAAAGTTCAAGGAGCGCTTCGACGAGATAAAGAAGATCCTCGGACTTACCGATGTTGACTGCAAGAAGATTTTCACAATCAACCGTCTGGAAAACAAGGACGGCAGAGCCTTCTTCCGCGAGGTGTTTATCCGTCGCGGTGCTGTCGGGAATGTCTTCGGCGTGGAGGAACCCCGCGAGTGCTACATGACCTACACAACGGAACGTGCCGAGAAAGAAGCGCTCAAGCTCTACAAGCGTGAACTGCGATGCTCCCATCAGGAAGCCATCGAAGCCTATTGCCGCGACTGGTCCAAGTCCGGCATCTCCAAATCTCTCGCTTTTGCCCAGCGAGTCAATCGCGAAGGCAAAGTGCTTAACCTCTAAATATTCAAAACTTTAGTTCATAACCAAAATCAATCCATTTTATGATTTCTCTCATCTCAATCGAAGAATTTGTGGATAAGATCTATCCTCCGGTTCATGACCGACGTACCATGTACGCCTGCAAACTTGTGAAGGCTTTACGTAGTGCCGGCATCACCGACTTGAAAACTCTGGTGCATCACACTCCCGAAGCACTGACCGCTATCCGCCATATCGGTCCTGTATTCGTGGCACAGACTGAATTTCATCTTGCCAAAATCGGTTGCACCCTGGGCATGACCGATGCCGATCTTAAAAACTCAATTCTTTCCAAACTTTAAGTCCGTACAATGAATCGATTTCTGCTCATACTAATGATGTGTTTTGTCGGGGTAACAGCCTCGGCACAGTACGCCAATCTCAACATCGACGCCAAAACTGTGGCGGCGATGGCTTCGGCATATGGTGTCGAGACCGGGAGCGAGGCTTATTATAATGAGCAGGTGAAAAAGATTCTGGAGAAGTACACTTCTGCGGAAGTGGCGGCTGCAGCCATATTCTCTTCAAAGTTTCTTGACCGCAAGGCTCTGACTGACCTTGGAATATGGAGCAGCTCGACCGAAAACTACTATTACAAGCGCATCTACCGAATGGTGGCCACCAAAATCATCCCGAAGATTGTGGTGGTCGCCCGGCTGATGCTCGAGCAGCCTCAAAATGCCCTCTATTGGGGCAGCTATCTGATGAAAATCTGCGATGAGACCAAAGCTCTCTGTATGCAGTTTGAATCGGTAGTGACAAACAGCCGTCTCGGTTTCAGCGACATCAACTTTCTTGAACTCAATCCGCAGATCAGGGAACTCTTTGAGTTTGCCCAGTACAACATCGTCAACTGGGACAATATGCAGCAGATGCTCGCCGAGGCTCCAAGCCACTTCACCAAAGAGAATCTGAAAGCCGATGTCGAGAACCTTTACAACATTGCGGTCGGTATAGCGTCGAGCACGGCTGAGAATATCATGAACCAGGTGTTGTCCGGCTCTGATTTCAACGGTCTTATGCAGGGCAAGATTACCGGCATATATGATGCCGTCGTGAGCTGCGAACGCATCTACGGCAACATCAACAACCTGCTTGCCGGTCAGCTGATGGACATTGTGGGTTCACCCGAAAATGTCAACAGACTGTTCAATATCACCAATTATAATATGACCGGCTGGGTAACAGACTATGTTGATCGCGCCGATGGTCAGTATTATACCCAGCGGTGGTACATCTTCCGAAAAGAGTCCGGTTCGGAGACCGTCTGCAACTATAATCCGCCGACAGACAACAACTCGATTCTTTACGGCTCACCGTGGTACCGCGTAAATACTACCGACCCCGGTTATTATCCGACTTCGGCAGTTGTCGAAGCGGCACTGAGCAATTCAGAGGCACATGCCGGATGGTCGCGTAGCAAGGTCGCGCAGCTCAACCAACAGGATAACCGCTATCGCTACAACATAAGCTATTACCGCAACGGATATATACTCAACCGTGGAGGGAAGCAGTATGGTAAGGCATACGCATATTCAATCACCGTGACTAAATCTTGGAACTGGACCGAGGAAGTCTATGAAGATGTCTTTGACAGCTACAACATGGATCTCGCCACATTCCAGAAGCAGATGCAGGTCAAGCTCAAGGAGTTCAACGACAACGAGGAAAGGCTTGTGTATCAGATTGGATATGGCAGCCGCAACTATTACTCGGCATCGAGTGCCGACAAGCTTAAAGGCACAGAGAGCGTGATTGTCTCCGTGACCTGCCATGACGGGGCGAAACTGATGAGCGGAACCACGACCTACAAGTGCAAGGGATGCGGAGGCTCATTGAACAACCATACCAAGCAATGCTCGATGACGACATCTCTGTCAGGCAATGATAATGTCGATACCTCCGAGCTTGATGCTTTGGAGACCGAATACCGTAACAAAATCGGACTTTTGCAGGCGCAGATTGCTCAGCTGGAACGTCAGAACGCCGACCTTATCAAGCAGATAGCCTCGGCTACAGTTGAGGAAGCTGCAGCCTTGCGTCAGCAGTACAATGCCAACCAGAACCAAATCAGTCAGTTGAAATCGCAGCTGTCTGACTATCAGAAGAAATTGCAGGATGTGCTCAAAGCAAAGGAGGACGCATCGCAGGACAATGATGTCGCCACCGATGACTACTATCGTATTCCGGCCATCATGCAGGATTGCAAGACCGCATACAACCTGACATGGGACGGCGACGGATATTGGTCCGGATATACCTATATACGCAAGGCTCACGCGCCGAACATCAACGGTACCCTCACATTCAAGGCAACCATCTCCATCGTCCGAAAGCCCAAGTATTTTCTCGGTATCAAGATACACCGTGCCATAGTGCAGATTGACTATGAGTTGTATGCAGAATATTCCGATACCCAGGTTGTCGAGATAATAAATCTTGACCCCAAGGCTTCCGAGGCAGATAAGGAGAAACAGATCAATGACAGGCTGTCGGCAATATCCCGCGAATATCCGGACTGTCAGCTTGATACCCAGTATGTCAGGAATGAACCTGCGGAAACCGATGACACTGAGGATACCTACCATCTTCTTTGGTCGTCCGACCGTCTCGAAATAGCGAGAGGCGTTGACATGAGACTCCACAAAATCTATGTCAACCTTGTGTCGATAGAGAAGATGATGAACTACAAGCGCTCGATCATCGACGTATTGCTGACTATCACTCCACCTATCAACGATGAACAGGGTCGCAGACAGACTCTTATCCAGCAAGCTCGCCGCCGATGGCTCCGTAATGCCGCAAATGCCGCTCATTCTGACAGGTATAACGGAAAATATGACGAAGACATAGAAAACAATAACAGATGAACAGACTCATACTCGCCATACTATTGACTCTGCCTTTGCTGACACCATTGAGTGCCAGTGCGCAGTGGAGCTTCGACATAGCTTCCGTGGAGGCATACATATCCGACCACAAGCATCAGAAAAGTCTCTTGCTTGCCCGCTCCACTCTTGAAATAAGCAATCAGCTTCTGCATGAGTATTCAGCGGATGCCGCCGGTGATTACAAGGAACTGAACTTCGACCTTGACAAATACACCAGGGCTTTCGATGTCATAGACATAATCTATCAGTCAACAAGAACGGCTCTGAATGTCCGGGACACATATTCCAATGTAAAGGAGAATGTGGGCAAGTACAAGAAGATGCTGACTGACTTCCACGAGAAGTGCCTCAAACGAGGCAACATAGAGATGTCGGACACTCTGATAATCACGGTCAATCTCCACTGTATTCAAAAGATAGGGAATGAAGCCGAGAACCTTTACCGCTCTATGACAGACCTTGTACTGTATGCCACCGGAGCTGCAGCCTGTTCGACCTCCGACCTGATGATGGTGATGAACTCCATCAACCAGTCGCTCGACAATATCAGGCTTCATCTCAATAAGGCGTATTTCGACACATGGAGATACATACAGGTCCGAATAGGTTATTGGAAATCATCCGTTTACCGAAATAAACCTCTGCGAGAGATTATTGATGACGCCTTTGGACGATGGCGTGATGCAGGATACCTAAACAAGCAGAATGAATGAAACGAATTTATATACCCGTGTTGCTTGCGGCTTTCGCATTATCGGCCCATGCACAGAAGATCACCTACAACCACGATGATGCGAAGATGAACCAGATAACGGTTCAGGAAACCGGTGCCGGTTCTTTGACGCCGAGCCTGTACTATCAGCTGCTCCACAACCGCTACCGTAAGACTGCCAATGCCGAAAACAAGATGTCTTTCCGCACTACGGCAGGCATATCGGCCTATCAGCAGATTGACGATGCCGAGAAGCTCGACTCATCTTTTGTCAAACGTGCCGAGATTGAGGCTCTGAACATGGCAGACCGTCAGTTTGACCTCGCATGGATGGCGGAAGGTCGCAAGATCGAGGCCGGACTGGAAAACTTCCAGCGCAATATCAACCGTCTGGCTACGGCAGGCGGCAAAAATGCCCATGTCTCGCTGTGGCGCGAGTATTACAACAAATTCACGACGGCGATTACGGCAATCAAGCAGTCCTATATGCCCAACTCGCAGCGAAAGAAGGAGTATCTGCGCATATACAAGGACATAATCGAAGCCAACGAGAACCTTATCCGCTTCCTTGTGCAGCTTCACGGTCGTGGCGAGACCTCAAAGCTACTCGCCGCGAGTTACACGAAGCCTGACCGCCGTGGCGAGATAGCCCAGGCTGCCATGAACCGGTGGCGCGGCGCCGGATGGACAACCAGTAAATCAAGTAATTAATTCATAACCAGAACATCAATGAATAAAGCAATCGAAACAATCAAGATCAACTGCAAACCGGGAAGCACCACTCTCGTACTCACCGAAGACAACGAGTTCCTTTTCCGTGCTTACGAAACAGCACGCCTTTTCGGATTCCGTGATGACCGGGAGTGCATCCGCAACTACTCGGCCGATTCCAAGCTCGTTGTGCTGGAAACCAACGGTGGCCGACAGCCTGTAAAGTGCATACCCATCGAGGATGTGGCACGCATCGCCGGCAAGTCCCGCATACCCGAAGGAACAAAAATTTTGTATCACCTCCATATCGCCCAAAAGGATATGGAGATAAAGGCTCTGAAGATTCAGAACCTTTTGCTGGCAGATGACTTTATGTGTCTTTCTGATGAATTGAAGAGCATCCGAGAGCAGATTGGTGTGATTTTCAGCGAGTTTGGCATAAATGGCTGATAACATTCTCTCGGATTTCGGCATCAATCTCCTTGAGGAAGAGATAGATGACGTAATCTTTCAGACAAACGAGTTCCTCTGTGACGCCACGTTCACAGGTTCTCAAGGCCCCTTCTGGTGGTTATTGAAGACAGTGTTGTGTGTCCGTGGGTTAACCTCTGGTTATCACTCTCTTATAAGTTTGTCTCGCGGGACAGGATTGATGCGCGGGACAAAAACGGGACAAAAACGACGGAAAATAAAGTCAAAACCTTCTGTCTTGACCGTCCTCGCTCGGACTATCATCTTTGCTGATGCAAATATAATCATTTGTCCCGAATCAACCAAATCATTTCTCCCTTACATTCTCACTCTCAACAACTTTTCTTACCGTGGGCGATACAGACTGATTTTTCAAGACTGTCATCATGCCGTACTGCCGGACGCAGGCAGTTCTATTCAACCTGAAATCATCATCAGGAATACCGAAAAAAGGTGCCGATTTTATGATTCAATTAAATGCAGTTAATTAATCGGCTGAATATCAGCGAAAATTCTCTGTTTTATTGAGATTGACCTTACTTTGCATCAGTTTCCAAAAAACGCAATAATACAAACACAAAAATAATCATACGATGAAAGGAAAATCAGACACCCCCGGACTGTATATCGCAGTCGAAAATCTCCAGAAAGAGGTCGAGAAACTTAAATCACTTCTCTATGCTGCCAAAGAGGTTCTCAACCTTGAGGAAGCGGCAGTGTTCCTTGGTATCTCCAAGAGTTCTCTCTACAAGATGACCCACAATCAGGTTGTCCCGTTCTACAAGCCCAACAACAAGATGGTCTATTTTGAGAAGTCCGAGCTTCTGAAGTGGCTCCGTCAGAATCCCGTCGCATCGCAGACTCAGATTTCCGAGGAAGCCCAGACATATCTCCGTAACGCAGCTATCGGTTGAACATGGGCACCAAAATTTTCTACCAGTTCACTCTGTCAAGTGAACAGCTCGACTATCTATATGACACGCGATACCGCAAGAGCCGCATGGAGTTCCTGATGCACCTTGTCAAGAGCGCACTTATGACAAGTGCTCCGGCAAAGCTGACAGGAAGCGGCAGAATGCTGTCGGCGGGTCAGTTTGAAAAGTCGGAGTTGCAGCTCTCAAAGGAATGGGGCTGCGACCGCAAGACGGTTGCCAAGGTCATTTCCAGATTCAACGACCTCGGCATCATCCGTTCCGAACCGGGTAAACGGACAACAATTCATACCGTGTGCTGTCTGGCGGGATGGATCATCGGCAATATCCGCATAGGTTGTCCGACATTCAGGCAAGGCTACGACTATCGGAACATTCAGAAAGGACGGCTCTCCGATATACCGGGGATTGACAGCTTCCTTGCTGACCCCGATGCCGGATATCCAACCACTTCCAATATCGAATCATTTATCTCACACAACCAATAATATGGACAACTCCCAAATCAAACCGCTTCCATTCGTGAAGCTATCCCTCACACTCTCTGCGGAAGCACTCGACTTCCTCGCCGGGACAACAAACGGCGTGAGCCATTTCGCACTCTATCATGCCCTGCTGGTCAATATGAGTGTGTGTTACCGAACCATAACCAAACGTGGCATAAATATCAGGATGCGTCCCTATCAGGCTGATGCATCTGTCAATGCTTTGTCCGCAAAGTTCGGACTCGGACGCAAAGTCATCACCCGATTGCTGACCACCATGTGTCAGCTCGGCATCATCAACCTCACATTTTCAAAACTGATAACCATCGCCGACATGCTTGATGCCTTTGCATACAAAGAAGATGGTCTAAGCCAGGATTCGTTGAAGAGAGCACTGGCTGATGACATAACCGACTTCACCGACATACTGGCCTCTGAAGGAGGTGCGGATAAGTCCGTGGAGGAATGTCTTGGGTCACAGGATGAATCCGGATGCGCCGACAAACCGGCTAATCATGCCGTTCCCGGATGTAATCCTGAAGTGAATGAGGACTTTACTCCTAAATCGGAGCTACCATATTAATATGCGACTTGGCTTATTGAGGAGGAGAAAGAATGAGGTTAGTTCTAAGGTTAGCGAGTTTGTGTTTCCGGTGCCCGAAAACTCCGTCGCCCCTTTGGGACTCCTTGGAAGCAACGGGCATACGCCCTGCTTTTCGCTTCATCGCCATGTACGATGGTCTGGCGGAGCCTCTTAACCTCATTCCTTCCCTCCGTCCCTCTTATAGACACTTGCCAATGACAAAGAGAATTGATCTCAACAAGAAGAAAGGCGGCAGACCTCCCATGCCGGAGGATGAACGACGCCAACACACCGTAAAGACCGGTTTTAACGACCTCGACCATGACACACTTGTATATCGCGCCGATAATGCCGGGATGTCCGTATCGGAGTTCGTTCATGAAGCCGCCCTTAACACACCTGTCAAAGCCCATATCTCCGATGAACACATAGAGCAGGTCAGAGGGCTGGCAGCTATGGGAAACAATCTCAATCAGATTGCACGACAGGCAAACACTTCCGGACTGCCTTCTGTCATACATCTTGTCAGACAGATCCTCTCCGATTTGCAGCAGCTCATCAGCCGGATCCTCCGGGGAGGCGATATAACCAGTTGACCACTGTCCCATCTCCCATTTGTAACTCAATTCATATCTATTTCTAAAAACGCACAACAGATGATTGCAAAAATTTCATCCAATCCGAGTTTCTCGGTTGCTGTCGATTATGCCGCCAGAGTCAAATACGGGTGCAAGGATGCCTACATCCTTATGCACAGCGACGGGATCATGGGAGATGACCCTTCCTTTATCGCATCGTTGCTTCAGGCCTATTCGCAGAAAGGACATCATGACTGCAAGAAACCAGCCCGGCATTTCAGCCTGTCATTCTCACCGCAGGATACGCCGAGGATGACCGATGACTTCATGCGGCATATAGCCTCGGAGTATATGCACGAAATGGGCATCAGGGACACCGAGTTTGTTGTCTATCGGCACAGCAACCGCAAGCATCCGCATTTCCACATCGTATTCAGCCGTATCGACAGGAACGGCAGGGCCATAAGCGACAGTTGCGAGCGCAAGCGCAATGCCAAAGTGTGCAAACACATTACTGCCAAGTATGGGCTTACCTTCGGCAAAGGGAAGAAGAATGTAAACCGCGACAGCCTCCGGGGAAAGGAGGCTGTGCGGTATGCCATGTTCGACAAGGTGTCCGCAGCCTATGACAGTACGACCCACTGGGGTGAGTTCCGCAAGGCTCTTGAAAAAGCCGGTATCGAAATGAGACTCCGCTACAATAGTGCCACGGGCAAGGTGATGGGTGTTGCGTTTGCGGATGACAAGGCTAAAGCCAGCTTCAGCGGCAAGAAACTCGCTCCGTATCTTACGCTTCCCTCACTTTCAAAGAAGTTCGGCTCTCTGCCGGAACTTGCCAGGGAGAGCGTGAAGCACCATTATGATACCGAGAGAGAGCGTCTGCTCGAAATCAACCGTCTGGACTACGAAGCCTGCGACAGTATCGAAAAGGCTTTTATAGACTTCGATGAACGCTACCCGAAGGACGCACCGATGAAACTGCCGGACATCGGTCTCGATACGTTCCATCTGAAGGATGGCGAGCAGATAGATGACAGCAAGTACCGTCCGACCACCGACAGGAAAACCGCCTTCATCAGTTTGGGTACGTTGTGCGGTCTGTTGCTCGCTCCATACGGCGATGCAATGGCACTCTCTTCCGGCGGAAGCGGCGGAACCTCAAACGACCTCAAATGGCGCGATGATGACGATGACCGCAAACGGCAGCCGTTCCGCTTCTTCTTCAAGACACCGAAACAATCCATTCAGACCAAACCTAACAGATCAAGACGCAGATAATGGCAACAACAATCACCGATGACGCTATCAAGGCGCAGTGGAAAAAGCAGAACGACGCACATCAGAAAGCTCACGAATCAGTTGTGCTTATCGCCCGACATCTCGGACTCTCTGTCGATGCCAACGGCAACATTATGGCCGGAGATAACCCTGTAACTTCGCAGGGGTCTTCGACTTTTGATGCCGAACAACTGAAATCTGAACTTGCCGAGATTATCAAATCAGCTCTCGACCGGCAGCACGAATCCATGTCAAGCGAAGAAATGTTCAAACGTATCACTGAGCCGTGGGACAAATGGCTGACCGACTACATTTCCAAATTCACCAAATTGGTATGCCTCTTCCATACCAAGGTGGATATGGCTATCAAGGAACGCTACGGTCAGCGACCTGTTGCAAACACCGTCAAGCCGTCGGAATCCGATTCCAAACCGTTGTCAGACGGCATCCATGCTATCTGGAAGACCACTTGTAAACTTTTCGGATGGGTGCCGGGATTCATGAAGAAAGTCACGGAAGACATCACCTCGACATGGTGGAAGTTCGCTGCCTATTTCATTGCGAGCGTCGCCATCAGCATAGCCTTCTACTTCTGGCATCAGTACCGTCAACTTCTCCCTTACGTTCAGGAGTATGCAATGGTCAGAGCCGCCCTTGGCAATGACCCCGAAAACGCCCGCACCATCCTCGACATCCACGCCGCGATGGAAGCCGATGATACCGATGCCGCCCTTCGCGTTATTGAGGATACCAACCCAAGTGACAAATGACTTTACTCACAATGCTTATTATGTATTTATGTCGTAATTTTCTCAAAAACCCGACAATCAATGCCACAACTTATAAATCTTATTTTTGAAATTCGGTCAATTTTAC
>OJLA01001776.1_pt1 | contig 13772 bp, 10 predicted proteins | sample 1596611 | NCBI WGS metagenome assembly OJLA01 (sample SAMEA4350168, study PRJEB24818) | metagenome | biome: human; feature: gut; material: faeces | place: Denmark | collected 2013-09
ATTCGGATACAAAAGAGTGTAAAGTCTATAATAAATCCAATTGTCCCGAATTCCCGGCAGACGCTTTCCGTTCTGTTTATGTTGACAGTAAGCAGGAAGCATGGTTTGAGATGACCGAATGGGGAAAGGTTTGTCATTTCAATCCTTTGACGGAAGTATTTAAGCAAGAAAAGATGCAAGTGGAGCCTCGTGGTGCCGATCGTTCCTATCCCAGTTTTCATATTTGTGAGGACTTGAACGGTAATTTGTGGGTACATCCGCAAGGAGGAGGGCTTTCTTGGTATGACAGGGAGGCAAATCGGCTGTTACCTTTCTACAATGACCCCGATTCACCTGATTGGCACTTTTCTAACAAATTACATTCTATGTTATCCGATAAACAAGGCAATCTTTGGTTATGTACTCATTCTAAGGGGTTGGAGAAGATTACTTTTTTAGGAAGCCAGTTCCATATTTATCCCCGCATGGGGCACAGTTATGACTTGAATGCCAATACGGTACGTGCGTTGTTTGAAGATAGCGAACATCGCATCTGGATGGGAAAACGGGACGGTCAGATTGAAATTTATTCTTCTGATTTAGATTTTCAGGGTATTCTGACTGAAGAGGGGATTATAGCTAAATCTGGTAGGCCGTTAAGTGGAGTTCCTTATCATATCATGCAAGATTCTCGCGGAAACATTTGGATTGCTACTAAAGGGGATGGTATTATTCTGGCAGAAAAGGAGGGGGCACATTTTAAGTTTACTCGATTCAAATATGATGAAGATGATATTTATAGCCTGAGTCATAATAGTGTTTACTGGTTACATGAAGACAAGCATGGACGTATTTGGGTGGCAACTTTTGGTGGAGGGTTGAATTATATTCAGAAAACTCCTGAAGGGAAATATGTGTTTATTAGTTCTAGAAATAACCTGAAAGGTTTTCCGTATGACCGTTGTTATCGTGTACGCCATATCACTTCTGATAAGAAGGGGAATATATGGGTGGGGAGCAGTGATGGCGCACTTAGTTTTAAAGAGGATTTTAAGGATCCGGAGTCGATTGTGTTCCATCTTTATGCACGTATCCCCGATGATATGAATTGTCTGAGCAACAATAACGTATATCGGGTTGTAACCACTTCTCAAGGAGAAGTTTATTTAGCTACATTTGGTGGTGGCCTTAACCAACTTGTTTCCATGAACGGAGAAGGGGGAGCTGTATTTAAATCCTATACAGTGAAGAATGGTCTGCCTTCAGATATCCTGTTGTCTGTAGAAGAGGATGACACAGGAAGCTTGTGGATAAGTACGGAAAACGGATTGAGTAAATTTATTCCGTCCGAACAACGTTTTGAGAATTATAATGAAAGGGATTTTGGTGGTAAGATACGTTTTGAGGAGGGAACGTCGTTGAATCTTAGTTCCAGCACCATTTTGTTTGGTACCAGTCGTGGCGTGCTTTATTTTGAACCAGAGCATATTAAGAAGAGTAATTATGTACCATCCATTATTTTAGGTACTTTGAAGATATCCAATCAAGAGGTAGTTCCAGGGGTATCAGGAAGTTTGTTGCGGCAATCACTCAATAATACAGAACATCTGGTACTTTCACATAAGGAGAATATTGTAACCTTATCGTTTGCTGCATTGGATATGATTTATCCTGAAAATATCCGTTATGCTTATCGTTTACGCGGATTTGATAAAGAATGGAATTATGTAGACAGACAGCGTACCGCTACATATACTAATCTTCCGAAAGGAGATTATGTTTTTCAGGTTAAATCGACCAATAGTGATGGTGTTTGGGTAGAGAACGAGCGCAGTTTGAGAATCACCATTCAGCCTTCGTTTTGGGAAACAGCTTGGGCTATGGCAATTTATATTCTTGCTTTTCTGTTGATTCTGTTTTCAGGAGTATATATATTGTTTACTATTTATCGTCTGAAACATGAAGTGTCTGTGGAACAGCAGGTTTCTGATATAAAACTTCGTTTTTTTACAAATATTTCTCACGAACTTCGCACTCCGCTAACGTTGATTGCAGGTCCTGTAGAATATGTTTTGAAAAACAAGACTTTGCCAGATGATGTACGTGAGCAATTGCATGTAGTAGAACGTAATACCGACCGTATGCTTCGCTTGGTGAACCAAATTCTTGATTTCCGCAAAATACAGAAAAATAAAATGAAGTTGCGTATAGAACAGATCGATATTGTTCCTTTTGTACGCCATATCATGGATAATTTTGAATCGTTGGCCGAAGAGCATCATATTGATTTTGTATTCGAAAGTGAAATGCCTTCCTTGAAACTGTGGGTAGATGCGGATAAGCTGGAAAAGATTGTCTTTAATCTGCTTTCCAATGCTTTTAAGTATACTCCACAGGGTAAGATGATTACGCTTTTCATTCATGAAAATGAGCATAATGTGGCGATTGGTGTACAGGATCAAGGTATAGGAATTTCTGAAAGCAAGAAAGCTTCTCTTTTTGTCCGTTTTGAAAATCTGCTGGACAAGAATTTGTTTAATCAGCAAAGTTCAGGCATCGGTCTTTCTTTGGTTAAGGAATTGGTGGAACTGCACAAAGCGACTATCCGTGTGGATAGTAAAGAGGGGGAGGGCAGTTGTTTCACGGTTGAGTTTTTGAAAGGCAAGGAGCACTATACGGAGAATGTAGAGTTCATTCTCTCTGATTCTGTCGAAATGAAGCCGGAAGAGGTGGAAGAATCTGTTCAGGGACATGAAGAGAAGAGGAATGAAAGCAAAACGATGTTGCTGGTTGAAGATAATTTGGAACTTCGTTTCTTTTTGCGTAGTATCTTTATCTCAAATTTCAACGTCATAGAGGCTGTCAATGGGGCTGAAGGTTTGGATAAGGCTTTGAAGTTTGTTCCGGATATTATTATTAGTGATATCATGATGCCGGAAAAGGATGGTATTACCATGACAGAAGATTTGCGTGCTAATATGGCGACCAGTCACATTCCAGTCGTTTTACTGACGGCTAAGACGGATATGGACAGTAAGTTGGAAGGTATGGAACTGGGAGTTGAGGATTATATAACGAAGCCGTTCAGTGCTACTTACCTGAAGGCCAGGGTGGAGAATATTCTGACACAACGTGTCAAGTTGCAACAGTTGTATTGTGCGAATCTGATGAATATTCAGCCTGTTGCGGAGGAAGAACAGCAAACACAGCCTGAGATGTCTTCCCATGACCGTAAGTTTATGGAGAAACTGACGGAATTAATGGAGAAGAATATGGATAATGGCGATTTGATAGTGGATGATTTGGTACAAGAACTTGCGGTGAGTCGTTCTGTCTTTTTCAAGAAACTGAAAACCCTGACAGGACTTGCCCCCATTGAGTTTATTAAAGAGATGCGTGTGAAACGTGCCGCGCAATTGATAGAAAGTGGTGATTATAATATGACGCAGATTGCTTATATGGTAGGTATTAATGATCCTCGTTATTTCAGCAAATGTTTTAAACAACGTTTTGGTATGACACCTACCGAATATAAAGAGAATGCGAAAAATAAGCGATAACTTTTGCTGCTGTTGGTTCGTTTTTGCAGCGTTTGTTTTTTTGATTTCTTGAACGGTATGTTTAAATGTAGGGTGTTTCTTTTGTTATGTGAGTGAGTTGCTCATGTTATTTTATTATTTTTCCGGATATGCAATGGGGTTTTTTCTGAATTTTTAGTCTTTTACATAGATAATGAACTAAAAAGAAGAAAAAGATGAAAAAAGTAATTTTATTTATGGCAGGTATTTTGGCGAGTATGATGTTGAACGCTCAGTCTCGTTGGAGTGTTACGCCGGAAGCCGGCTTGGTAGTGAATAAGGAAAATGAAGGGACATCAGTTACATTAGGTTTTAAAGCCGGTGCCGGTGTGTTGTATCAGTTAAAGGAAGGGGTGGGAAAGAAGCCTTCTTTTGGCTTGAAGTCCGGGGTTTATATCTTAATGCAGAAAGGTGGGTATCATCCTATGAGCTGGGGAAACATATCAACAGGGGGAGGATTTAGCATGGATTATGAAAAAACGAATGTTGAGTCCACGCGTTATTATTTGCAATTGCCTGTTATGGCTCATTGGGGTTTTAAACTTTGTGATGATGTGCGTCTTAAATTAGCAGTAGGACCTTATGTAGCTGTAGGAATTGGTGGACGCACTCATGCTTATGTTTCTTCCTCAAAATATAATATAGATGAAGAAACAGGTGTTGGACAGTATGAATATCGGAATGATTATTACCGGTTTGGCACATTTAAAGGAAAAGCAGTAAATGAGGAATTTGGTTTTGAGGCGTCCCCTCGTTTGGATTGGGGAGGAACGGCTTCTGTCGGGATTGCTGTTAAACGGATTTCATTTACTATCGGGTATGATTTGGCTTGGGGAAAATATAATAAGGAACAGAATGATTTAAGGATACGGAATCATATGGTTAGCTTTATTTCAGGGTATACTTTTTGATAAGAAAAAGGATAAATGAAACAAACATACACAAAATCTCTGGAAAAGGCTAATAAAAAGGTGGAAAAGTCTTCGTAACGTCTGTTAATAAAGGGTTTGCGAAGACAAAAGAGGACAGACGAAAAAACGGGGTAATGCAAAGGAAAGCGGATTTATGAAGCCGTTAGGTTTTCAAATCATTACCCGCAGAAATGTGATTTTTAACACATGGCACTGAAAGTTTCTCCGTATGGCTTCGATTGGCTTACAAGGTCTAACTCGTTGATTAATAACTTTGCAAACAAAAAAACGAGTATGGCAAGAAGTACATTCAAAGTGCTGTTCTACGTGAACGGCAGCAAGGAAAAGAACGGCATTGTCCCCATCATGGGACGGGTGACAATCAACGGGACTGTGGCGCAGTTCAGTTGCAAGCAGAGCATCCCTAAAACACTTTGGGACGTGAAAGGGAACAGGGCGAAAGGCAAGAGCCAAGGGGCAAGGGACATCAACCTCGCCCTTGACAACATCAAGGCGCAAATCATCAAGCACTACCAGAAACTTTCCGACCGTGAGGCATTCGTGACAGCGGAAATGGTGCGCAACGCCTATCAGGGAATCGGCAGCGAGTATGAGACGCTTATCCGGGCGTTTGACAAGGATTGCGCCAACTTCCTCAAACGAGTGGGCAAAGACCGCGCCATCGGCACATACAAGGTGATGATGCGTGCGAGGAACTATGTGGCGGCTTTCATCAAGTCGTTCTACAAGCGCACGGATATGTCGATGCTCGAACTGACACCCGACTTCATCAAGGAGTTTGCGGCTTATCTCACCGCCGAACGGGGGCTGAAGAACGCCACGATATGGCTCAACTGTATGTGGTTGAAAGGCGTGGTGATGCGGGCGCATTATAACGGGCTGATACCGAGAAACCCTTTTGCGCAGTTCCATATCAGCCCGAACGTGAAGGAGCGTGAGTATCTGACGGAAGACGAGATAAAGACCATCATGACACACGAGTTTGAAAATCCCACACTCACACTGGTACGTGACCTTTTCATCTTCGCCTGCTTCACCGCCCTTAGTTTTGTGGACATGAAGGAACTGACCACGGATGAAATCGTGGAAGTGAACGGGGAGAAATGGATAATCGGCAAGCGGCACAAGACCGATGTCCCGTTCCAAGTGAAACTGCTTGATATTCCCATGCAGATAATCGAACGCTACAAGAACCGTTCGGGAGACAAGTCCGTGTTCGGGAAAATCAACTACTGGACGATGTGCAAGCAGTTGAAGAAGGTTATCAGTGAATGCGGTATAGAGAAGCAAATCTCGTACCATTGCGCAAGGCATACATTCGGAACGCTGGCTCTGACCAAAGGAATGCCAATCGAAAGCGTGAGCCGTGTATTGGGACATACGAACATTGTCACGACCCAAATATACGCGAAGATTACCACGCAGAAACTGAATACCGACCTTACGATGTTTGGCGATAAACTGAGTAAGACATTTAACGGTATAACGGTGTCATGAGCATGGAAAGAAACATCATAACAATGAGTGAGTCCGGCAATATCATCATACCGGATAATGTCGCTTACATCTGGATGAGCGAATCGGAACTGATGGAGCTGTTCGGGGTAATCGCCCCGACAATCCGTGCCGCTATCAGAGCCGTGTATAAAAGCGGTGTGTTAGACGAACACGAGGTACAAAAATATGTCCGGTTAGAGAATGGTTACCATGCCGATATGTTTGGTTTCCCAATGATAGTCGCGCTTGCTTTCCGCATTAACAGCTTCGGTGCGGAGCAGGTGCGCAAACTTCTGTTTGAAAGGCTGTACATGCGAAAAGAGAAAGCAAGTATCTTCTTTTCGTTGGGCATAAATAGCATGAAAATGCCTAATTATCAGGCATAAAATACATTGATATGACGACATGAAGTAGTGAAACCTATGCGTATTCCCATTGCCGATAATATATTCATATAAGTATTCGAATAAGCGTATTGGCGATTACGACAAGCCCAAAGAAGTTCCACCCTGACGGGAACTTCTTCGGGCTTTATTTGTATGCTCTTGTGCCAAATCCAAGAAAATCTTACGTGAGGTATGCGTGAGTTGTCAATCCGTCCAGTGCGAATTGCCGAGTTTTGCACTGATTAAACAAAAAATGAAGTGCTAATGGAACAAGGCAACATTGGAAAGGAGGAGTTCATACGGGTAGGTACGACCCTCTACAAGTTAGTGAACCAGCCCCGGCTGAACGGCGGCTATGTGAGGAAACGCATCGTGTGGAACAATGAGACACTCCGGCAGGATTACGGCAAACACTATCTTGCCATCGTGCCGAAATATGACGGCTTCTGCACAGTCCCCAACCATGTGAACTATCGTCCGGTAGTGGACAAGTTCCTGAACCTGTACGAACCGATAGACCATCAACCGCAGAAGGGAGACTTCTCGCACATCCAATCATTGGTACGGCACATCTTCGGGGAACAATACGAGTTGGGAATGGACTATCTGCAACTGCTATACCTGCAACCGATTCAGAAGTTGCCTATCCTGCTGTTGGTATCGGAAGAACGCAACACGGGCAAAAGTACGTTTCTGAATTTCCTGAAAGCCCTGTTTCAGAACAATGTCACATTCAACACCAACGAGGACTTCCGCAGCCAGTTCAATTCCGACTGGGCAGGGAAACTCCTTATCGTGGTGGACGAAGTGTTGTTGAGCCGCAGAGAGGACAGCGAGCGGTTGAAGAATCTTAGCACCACACTCTCTTACAAAGTGGAAGCCAAAGGCAAAGACCGTGACGAGATAGCGTTCTTCGCTAAATTCGTGCTGTGTTCCAACAACGAATATCTGCCTGTCATCATAGACGCAGGTGAAACACGTTATTGGGTACGGAAGATAGACCGCTTACAGTCCGATGATACTGAGTTCCTGCAAAAGCTGAAAGCGGAGATTCCTGCTTTCCTCTATCATTTGCAACACAGGAAGCTATCCACCAAGAAAGAGAGCCGTATGTGGTTTGCCCCGTCACTTCTGTACACAGAAGCCTTGCATAAGATTATCCGCAGCAACCGCAATCGGTTGGAGATCGAAATGTATGAACTGCTTCTTGATATTATGACAACGATGAATGTGGACAGTGTTTCATTCTGTCCGCATGATATACTCGTTCTATTGGCAAATACGTATGTCAAAGCGGAGAAACATCAGGTACGGAAGGTGTTGCAGGATTGTTGGAAACTGACACCCGCCTGCAACACCCTCACATATACCACCTACCAAGTGGACTACAACCGTGAATGCCGTTACTCTCCGCTACGCAGGACAGGAAGGTTTTACACCGTGACAAGAACTTTTTTAGAAGCACTATGATTATTTTGATGAAATGATGAATAAGTGTATAAAAATATTGGAATACAGACTGCTACTTTCTCATCAACCTTTCATCAAAGACATTTTGCTGATGAAAAGAGAAAGAAACCACCAATATCCTTTCTCTTTCGGTGAATGTTTTGATGAAAGCGTGATGATAGGCTATTATGTTGATACACAATAATAATATAGCCCCATTCATCAAATCATCGCTTAATCAACCATCATCAAATCCGTAAGAATATACATTATGAACATTCAAGAAGCAAAAACAATCAAACTGGCGGACTATCTGCAAAGTTTAGGCTACTCGCCCGTGAAGCAGCAAGGAAACAACCTTTGGTACAAATCCCCGTTCCGGCAGGAAACAGAAGCATCGTTCAAGGTGAGCGTGGAACACAATCTGTGGTTCGATTATGGACTGGGCAGAGGCGGCAACATCATCGCATTGGCGCAGGAAATTTACTGTTCGGACTATTTACCATACCTGCTTGGTAAGATAGCGGAGCAAATGCCACACGTCCGACCTGTATCTTTCTCTTTTCACCAGCAGGCATCCGAACCGAGTTTCCAACATCTGGAGGTAGGAGAACTTGCCCATCCGGCATTACTTCGCTATTTACAGGAACGGGGTATAAACATCGCTTTGGCAAAGCCGGAATGCAGGGAACTGCATTTCATCCATAACGGTAAGCCCTATTTCGCCATCGGTTTCCCGAATATGGCGGGAGGGTATGAGGTGCGTAACCGTTTCTTCAAGGGCTGCATCGCACCGAAGGACATCAGTCATATCCGGCAGGCGGGTGAGCCGAGGGAGAAATGCCTCGTGTTCGAGGGCATGACGGACTACCTTTCATTCCTCACGTTGCGGATGAAGAACTGCCCGGACATGCCCAGCCTTGACGGGCAGGATTACGTCATTCTCAATTCGGTTGCCAATGTTTCCAAAGCCATAGATGTGTTGCACGGATATGGGCGCATCCACTGCCTGCTCGACAATGACGAGGCGGGAAGAAGAGCGTATTGGGAACTGGAGAGGGAGTTCGCCGGACGCATACGCAACTTCTCCGACAACTACAAAGGGCACAAAGACCTGAACGATTACCTATGCGGCAAGCGACAGGAATTAGTCATTAGTCCACCATCACGAACCATCGTAAAACCGAAGAAGAAAGGATTGGGATTATGACATTCCGAACGGGAAAAACGGGAGCTGCCCGAAATTCATTCCCTGAAGATTGGGAGGGAGCAAGTTTGTGTTTCGGGTGTACCGAAACTGCTTGCTCCCCACCATCCAAGTTGCAGGAGGCGGCATCCCGTTGGTCTATACAGTATAATCAGTAACAGCATTGAATAATCAGAATATGGAATATAAGGAGTATAAGAAACGTAACAAGGGCGGTCGCCCGAAAAAGGAAACGGCAGAAAAGCTGAGCTATCGCATTAGCGTAAAGATGGCGGCAGCCGACTATTTCCGTCTGCTGACACAGGCGTATGAGGCGGGCATATCGCCGAGCGAGTATATGAGAGAATGTTACCGAAACGGTCACGTGAGGGAACGGCTGTCGGAAGAACACGTAGGATATATACGCCAGCTCTGCGGCATGGCGAACAATCTCAACCAGCTTGCACGCAAGGCTAACGCCGGAGGGTTCCACGATGAACAGCGGGACTGCAAGGTGGCGGTGGCACGGATTCACGAACTCCTGACCAAGATAGGGATATGATGGCGAAAATTGTAAAAGGCAGTGACTTCAAGGGCGTGGTGGAGTACATTCTTGACAAGAATAAGGGTACACAGTTGGTAATGTACGAAGGCTTGTTCATAGAAAACAATGAAACCATCGCCATGAGTTTCAATGTCCAGTCGCGGATGAACGATAAGGTGACGAAACCGGTCGGGCATATCGCGTTGAACTTTTCCAAAGAGGATGAGCCACGTCTGACGAACCGCCTCATGGCAGGCATCGCACTTGAATACATGGAACGGATGGGCATACGGAACACACAGTTCTTCATCGCCCGTCATTTCGACAAGGAACATCCGCACGTGCATATAGCTTTCAACCGCATCGACAACAACGGCAACACCATTTCGGACAGAAACGAGCGTCTGCGCAGCACCCGTATCTGCAAGGAGCTTACACAGAAGTCCGGGCTGCACATGGCAAACGGCAAGGATAACGTCAAGCGTGAGCGGCTGAAAGAGCCGGACAGGACGAAGTATGAGCTTTACGACATCCTAAAAATGGAGGTCGGCAGGTGCGGTAACTGGAACGTGCTTGTCGCCAACATGAAACGGCAGGGTGTGGAAGTGCATTTCAAGCACAAGGGGCAGACTGACGAAATACAGGGCGTGGTCTTCACCAAGAATGGCTACCATTTCAACGGCTCCAAGGTGGATAGGCGTTTCAGCTATTCCAAGATTGATGCGGCATTGCAGCGCAACAGATATAATGAGCGTATGGGAATGACAGCCAAAGCACATGAAGCGACTACACAGAGTGCACCATCTGGCACGGTACAAAGCGAGTTATTCAACGGCTCTTTGGGATTGCTTAACGGCAGCGACTCATCTTATAACACTGCTGACACGGAAACCAATCAGGAAATGGCGGAGATACTTCGCAGGAAGAAGAAGCGTAAACGGGGAATGAGGTTATAAACCCTCTTTTCTACACTTGTTGCGACTATGATATTTTTCTACGGCTAAAATCTTTATTCTTAGGATAAAGCGATACCTTTGCAGAAAAATGAGATATGAACAAACTGCTACAAAATAAAGCTTTGCTGCTTTCCAATTTCGGGGTGTATCTGCGTAGGATTAATTCTTCGCAAAGCAATCATGTACCCATAACATACGCCCATCAAGACGATTACTACATATTCGGATTGGTGGAAAATGGTGAGGGATGCGGTATTATTGATTTCAAGGAGCAGCACTTTTCTTCGGGGGATGCCTTTCTGATACAGCCGGGACAAGTGCATCGTTTCATCAATTCGGAAAATGCAGAAGGCTGGTTGTTAATGACTGACAGCAGTTTTGTGGACAGTGCTGAGAAGTGCATCTTTGACGACTTCTCCTTGTTTGCATCATCGCTTCATATTGACGAACAGCGAAGAAACGAGTTGAAACAGATTGCAACCCTCCTTGCAGGTAGAATGGATTGCATTATGAACAAACAGACAAAGGCAACAGCAAGGCGGTTGGCTGAAACATTCATTGGTATTGTTGCCGAAGCGGTGCAGGGCATCAATCTGCAACAGACGAAGCACAGTCACAGACAGATGGAAATCGTCTTGTCATTTCGTCGCTTACTTGCCGAACATCTTGCCACGAGCCGCCAACCGTCCTATTACGCCTCACTCCTGAACATATCGACCGTTTATCTAAACGAAGTGGTGAAAGGTGTCACCGGCATGAACGCCACCTTGTATATAAAGAACGAAGTGGTGCTGCAAGCCAAACGGTTGCTCGTCCACACCGACCTTGCCGTGAAGGAAATCTCCGGCCGTCTCGGCATAGACGATTACGCCTACTTCTCTCGTCTGTTCACCCAAACAACGGGCATTAGTCCGACCCTGTTTCGGGAAAGAAACCTTGAATAGTCCAAGCCTCACCTCGTTCTCTCTATCCCCTTTTTCGCCGGAATCACATAACTTTGCAGGCAAAAAAAGGAGATAAAGATGAAAAGAATAGCAACTAAGTATGTAGCCATGAATCCACGTCGATGTGTGGCTTGTTGGGAGTGTGTAGAGAAGTGTCCGAAACATATTATAGGAAAGGTCGGTTTCCTGTGGCACAAGCACGTGGCTTTCAAAGATGCGGATGCCTGTATCGGCTGTAATAAGTGTGTTAAGACTTGTCCGCATGGGGTGTTTTTTAAGCCGGACGAAGCAACCCTATCCATTCTCTCTAAATTCGGACGCAGATGAAAACATCATTCACGATAGAGCGGTTGTTGCCATTGTCATTCGTGGCATCAGCCGTCAGCGGCATCGGATTGCACATTGCCGGACATGGAACCAGCCATGAGTTGTGGCACAACTGGGCTGTGGCTCATGTTCTGTCGAGCCTACTTTGGCTCATTTCCGGAGCATATCACATCAAACGGCATGGACGTTGGTACAAGGCAATCTTATCAAAAGGCATCGGCAAGAAAAGCCGGATGACCCTTGCTCTGTCTGTTGTGTTCCTGATTGTTGCAGTCACGGGCATTGTGATGATTGCGTGTGTGGATGGGGCGAACTCTACGATTGGTATATGGCATTATTGGCTCGGAATTTTGCTGATAGCCTTTTCCTTGACTCATATTTTCAAGAGGAAACGGAAGATGTGATTTCTTGAAGCTCCACCCGCGATTGTCAAGGTCTGACATTGTGGTAATCAAAGTGGAACTTTGACAAGATTGCTATAATGTATACGGCCTGTGGTGAAGATGGACTACGGTCTGCATGATTAAAAAGGAGTAATCAAATGAGAAGTACCATAGGAACAAAATTTCTCCATACACTGACTGTCACTGGTTATCTGTTGATGTGCCTGCTGGTAGGCGGCATTATGTACCTGTGGTATTATGAATGGAAAGAGATTGAGGCATTGGAGACGGAGAACCGACGGATAAACAGCTTCCGTCAGGAAGTGTATCATGCTTACGGTCAGATTGCCGGACTTTCTCTTTTGGGCGAAAGTGTACTGGAATGGGATAATGATGATTTGGAACATTATCATCTCCAACGCATGGCAATGGATAGCCTGCTGTGCCGTTTCAAAACGATGTATCCGGCAGAACGCATCGACAGTGTACGCCATCTTCTCGAAGAAAAGGAACGACAGATGCGGCAAATCGTTCAGGTATTTGAGCAGCAACAAGCTATCAACGATAAGATAATCCGTCAAGTACCTGTAATTGTCCAACGAAGTGTACATGAGCAGCCCAAGAAACCCAAACGAAAAGGCTTTTTGGGTATCTTCGGTAAAAAAGAGGAAGCAAAACCGACCGTAACAACTACGATGCTCCGTTCCCTTAACCGGAATATGATAGCCGAGCAACAGGAGCAAAGCCGCCGTCTGTCGGAACACGCCGACAGCCTTGCGGCTCGAAATGCAGAGTTGAATAGGCAACTGCAAGGGCTGATTATTCAAATAGATGAGAAAGTTCAAGCCGACCTGCAACAGCGCGAATCCGAGATAACCGCCATGCGCGAGCTATCGTTTATGCAGATTGGCAGCTTGACAGGATTCGCTCTATTGTTGCTGGTAATATCCTATATCATCATACATCGAAACGCTAACCGTATCAAGCTATACAAGCAAGAAACGACGGATTTAATCGGACAATTGCAACAAGCGGTGGCGCAAAACGAGGCACTGATAGCCTCCCGCAAAAAAGCCGTGCATACCATCACCCATGAACTGCGCACACCACTGACGGCCATCACGGGCTATGCCGGATTGGTGGAAAAAGATTGCAATGTTGATAAGATCGGTTTGTATCTCCAAAATATCCGGCAATCCTCCGACCGTATGCGCGAGATGCTCAACACGCTGCTGGACTTTTTTCGTCTGGACAATGGCAAGGAACAACCCAGCCTTTCTCCATGCAGGATTTCCGCACTTACACATATTCTTGAAACAGAGTTTATGCCCAGTGCCATGAACAAGGGGCTAACTTTGATAGTGGAGAGCCACACCGATGCGGTTGTCTTGACCGACAAGGAACGCATCCTGCAAATAGGTAACAACCTGCTATCGAACGCCATCAAGTTCACGGAGAACGGTGGCGTTTCTCTGACAACGGCTTACAATAACGGTGTCTTGAAACTTATCGTCGAGGATACGGGCACGGGCATGACCGAAGAGGAACAGCAACGGGTGTTCGGTGCGTTTGAACGTCTGTCAAACGCCGCCGCAAAGGACGGCTTCGGAT
>OJLA01001790.1_pt1 | contig 13737 bp, 10 predicted proteins | sample 1596611 | NCBI WGS metagenome assembly OJLA01 (sample SAMEA4350168, study PRJEB24818) | metagenome | biome: human; feature: gut; material: faeces | place: Denmark | collected 2013-09
CCCAACGTCCACGCTGGCTATGTGCGGCAGATCATCAACCTGACACAGACGACCTCCGGCAGCTATCTGCTGATGTCCAGCCTGGATATCTCCCGCCGCAACCTGGCCCTGCGCGGCCGCCAGGTGTTCCACCAGGTGGCAGATATGGCCGAGTATGCGCGGGAGGAAATCAACGCCGTGGGCGGCTATTACGCCTTTGGCAAAGAGCTCTGCAACGGCAACTCCGTGTTTGATTTTGATACAACAAAACTCAGCGTCCACACGCTGGATATTGGCCTTGCAGGGATCGAAGTCTATGATATCCTGCGCGATGAATATGATATCCAGATCGAATTTGGTGATATCGGCAACATCCTGGCCTATCTTTCCATCGGTGACCGCCCGCAGGAGGTGGAACGTCTTGTCAGTGCCCTGGCCGAAATCAAACGTCGCTACCATACCGACGGCGCGGGCCTGTTGAGCCAGGAATACATTGACCCCGAAGTTGCCGCCAGCCCGCAGGAAGCATTCTATGCCCCCAAAAAGAGCCTGCCCCTGCGCGAAACGGAAGGCATGGTTTGCAGTGAGTTCGTCATGTGTTATCCGCCGGGTATCCCCATCCTGGCGCCGGGCGAGCGCATCACTGCTGAGATCCTGGATTATATCGAATACGCCAAAGCCAAAGGCTGCAGCATGACCGGACCGGAAGATCCTGACATTCTGCGCCTGAACGTTCTGGCCTAGGGTGTATCTGAAAAGTCGAAAATTTAGTCTATTTCTACAAACACAGCCGGATTTTGCGTTAAAAAGCCTTGGAATCCACAAAGGATTCCCGCGGCTCTTTGCCTTACATCCTGCTTGTGTTTGCGAAATATCCGTCATTTTCTTTGTTTTCAGATACACATTAAGAAGGAGGTTTGTACAATGGAAATGTGGTTTTCGGAATTTCATACCCCCGATGTAAAGCACAGCATCCGGGTCAACCGCCAGCTCTATTCCAAACAGAGCGACTACCAGCGCATTGATATTTTTGAAACGCCGGAATTTGGCCGGGTGCTTACGCTGGACGGCAATGTCATGCTGACGGAGCGCGATGAGTTCATTTACGATGAAATGATCACCCATGTGCCGATGTCGGTGCACAGAAGTGCAAAGGACATCCTCGTCATCGGCGCGGGCGATGGCGGCGTTGTGCGGGAACTGACCCGCTATGACCGTGTGGAGCGCATTGACCTGGTGGAAATGGACCCCCAGGTTATTGAAGCTTGCCGCGCCTACCTGCCCGGCAACGCCTGCCGTATGGATGACCGCCGCGTGCATATCTATTACGAAAACGCACTCAAGTTCATCCGCAAGTGTGAGGATGAATATGACCTTATCATTGTGGATTCCTCCGACCCGTTCGGCCCGTCGGAGGGGCTTTTCACCCGCGAATTTTACGGCAACTGCTATAACGCCCTGCGCGATGACGGCATTATGGTAAACCAGCAGGGCAGCCCTTTCTATGCCGAGGATGCCACCGCCATGCAGCGCAGCCACAAGCGCATTGCCAGCACCTTCCCCATCAGCAAGGTGTATCAGGCGCACATCCCCACCTTTGCTGCGGGCTACTGGCTCTTCGGCTTTGCCAGCAAAAAATACCACCCCATCAATGATATGGACAGTGACGCCTGGAATGCGCTGAACATGCGCACCCGTTATTACACCACCCGGCTGCATGTCGGGGCGTTTTACCTGCCGGCATTTTTGGAAGAGATGCTGCGCGAAGTGGAGGACTGTTGATGCTGCACCGCAATGTAGAAAACTTTATCGGCTGTGACAGCAGCTACCGTACCGCCGGCATTGTGCTGTACGGCGCGCCGTTCGATTCCACCACCAGCTACCGCCCCGGCGCACGCTTTGGCCCTGCCGCCATCCGCCACGAAAGCTATGGCCTGGAAACCTACAGCCCCTATCAGGATAAAGACCTGACCGACTGCAACGTGTTTGACAGCGGAGATCTGGAGCTCTGCTTCGGCTCCAGCGAAAGCGCTCTGGTGGATATTGAATCCCGCGCGGCAGAGATCCTGCGGGATGGCAAGCTGCCCCTGCTTCTGGGCGGTGAACATCTCGTCACGCTGGGGGCTGTGCGGGCTGCCGTGAAAAAATACCCCGACCTGCACATCGTCCATTTTGACGCTCACGCCGACCTGCGGGATGACTATCTCGGCGCACAGCTCAGCCATGCCTGTGTGCTGCGCCGCTGCCATGACCTTTTGGGCGATGGCCGCATCCACCAGTTCTGTATCCGCAGCGGCGATCGGGAAGAATTCCAGTTTGCCGCCCGCCATACCGATATTCACAAGTTCGATTTCACCGGTCTGCAGGAATTGACCGATTGGCTGTGCCAGGCAAATGTGCCGGTTTACCTGACAATCGACCTTGACTGCCTGGATCCATCGGCATTCCCCGGAACCGGAACCCCCGAAGCGGGCGGAGTCAGCTTCTTGCAGCTGCTGGGAGCCATCCGCACCGTAACCAAAGCAAACATCATCGGCGCGGATGTGAACGAGCTGGCCCCCATGCTGGACCAGAGCGGCGTTTCCACCGCAACTGCCTGCAAAGTGCTGCGTGAGCTGCTGCTGGCGCTGGACTGATCGAAGATCTGTACACCCTACATTCAAGGCAATACCGCATAATTCTAAGTACCGATACAGCGAGCGAGGTGCGGCAGATGCTAAGCCAAAAGCGCAGATAATACTGGATGTCTTATCGAGCATTTTGGCAACGCAGATGCCGTGCCGCAGCCGCCGGAGCGGTGCTTAAGCCGTAAGGCGGGAATTGTGTGGTGTTGCCTTAGTACATTTGCGGCTTTTTGCTGCCGTTCGACATGATTTCACCAATTAAAATTAACGCTTTTTTCACCTTTTGACGTTGAACACGGTGTATAATAATCTAATACATTGTATAATGCAACGATAAGTCTCAAAAGTAAAAGGAGGACAAACCATGGGTGAGTATGCGGCAATCGAAAAAGAAGCCAAGTTGTTTACAGAACTGTGTGTGCATAACGATGCCATTGATCCGAATCTGTTTGATGAGTTCGGTGTAAAACGCGGCCTGCGCGATAAGGACGGCAACGGTGTGCTGGCCGGGATTACCAATATTTCCCGCATTGATGCGTTTGAAATGCGTGACGGCGTTAAAACCCCCTGCGATGGCAAGCTGTGGTACCGCGGGTATAACGTGTATGACCTGATCCGTGGTTTGCGCGGCAAGCGCTATGGCTTTGAGGAAGTTGCCTACCTGCTGCTGCTTGGCGACCTGCCCAATGAACAGCAGCTGCATGAATTTACCGACTGCCTGACCAAATGCCGTGCCCTGCCCAGCAACTTTGTGCGGGACGTTATCATGAAAGCCCCCAGCAAGGATCTGATGAACAGCCTGACCCGCAGCGTGCTGACCCTGGCTTCTTATGATGATTCGGTGGGGGATAACAGCCTGCAGACCCAGATGGAGCAGTGCATCAAGCTGATCAGTGTCTTCCCCATGCTGGCGGTGTATGGCTACCATGCCTATAATTACTACCTGAATGACGGCAGCATGTACATCCACCGCCCGCGGCCGGAGCTTTCGGCGGCAGAAAACCTGCTGCAGATGCTGCGCCCCGACCAGCAGTATACCCCGCTGGAAGCTCATGTTCTGGATATTGCTCTTCTGCTGCACATGGAGCACGGCGGCGGCAATAACTCCACTTTCACCACCCGCGTGGTCACTTCTTCGGGGGCGGATACCTACTCGGTCATCGCAGCGGCGCTTTCCAGCCTGAAGGGCCCCAAGCACGGCGGCGCGAACATCAAGGTCATGGAGATGATGGACGATATCCGCGCCCATGTTTCCGATGTGACCGATGAGGACGAAATGCGCGCCTACATCGGCAAAATTGTAGATAAAGAGGCCTTTGACCATAAGGGCCTTGTGTACGGCATGGGCCATGCGGTCTACTCTCTGTCGGACCCGCGCGCGGTGGTGTTCAAGAGCTTTGTGCAGCAGCTGGCCATGGCCAAGGGCCGCAAGACGGACTTTGACTTTTACAACACGGTGGAGCGCCTGGCCCCGCAGGTGATTGCCGAAAAGCGCCATATCTATAAAGGCGTTTCCACCAACGTGGACTTCTATTCCGGCTTTGTCTACAACATGCTGGGCATCCCCGTGGAACTGTATACCCCCATGTTCGCTGTGGCTCGTGTGGTCGGTTGGAGCGCCCACCGCATGGAAGAGCTGGTCAATGTGGATAAAATCATTCGCCCCGCGTACAAAAGTGTTATGGCAACCAGAGATTACCTGCCGATGGAAAACCGCGGCTGATTTCAGCCTTGCACTGGCGGGCCAGACCTGTTAAAATTATAGCGTAAGCATTTTGGGCATAGCCGCAAAGGCTGTGCCTTTTTTGTGGTATATCAGTAGGAGGAATCCCCATGAACGAAACACAGGCATCTCAGCTGCCGGTTTATGCCGGGAATGACCTTGGTGCAGTGTGGCGCAGCAGCGCTACGGCATTCCGCCTGTGGGCCCCCACGGCGTGCAGCGCGGCGCTGCACCGCTTTGCTACGGGCACGGACGCAGAGCCGGAAGCTGCCGACCTTGGCACCCTGGCCATGCAGCGCAGTGAGGGCGGCACCTGGTACCTGGAACTGGCGGGTGACCTGGCCGGGCAGTATTACCAGTATGAGCTGCAGTTCCCGGATGGAACCTCCACCGTTACAGCGGACCCCTACGCCCACGCAGCCGGGGCAGGGGGCACCCGCAGCATGGTGCTGAACCAGGCCGCCGCCGTGCCGGACGGCTGGCAGAAGGATGAACGCCCGGCTATCCCCGCCCATGCCCGCAGCGTGTGGGAGGTGCATGTGGCGGATTTTACCGCCGACCCGGCCAGCGGCGTGCCGCAGGCTTACCGCGGCAAGTTTATGGGCTTTACGGTGGACGGCACCACCCTGAACGGGGACGGCGTACACCCCACCGGGCTGAACTACCTCAAGCGGCTGGGTGTGACCCATGTGCAGCTGCAGCCTATTTTTGACTTTGCCACGGTGGACGAAGTGAGCGGCGAGGACTACAACTGGGGGTATGACCCGCTGAATTATAACCTGCCGGAGGGCAGCTATGCCACCGATGCGTTCCACGGCGAGGTGCGCGTGCGGGAATGCCGCGCCATGGTCCAGGCCCTGCACAGCGCCGGGCTGGGCGTGGTGATGGATGTGGTGTATAATCATACCTATTATTCCTACAGCTGGCTGGAACGCACGGTGCCCGGCTACTGGAACCGCCGGTGGGAAAACGGAAGCCTGACCAACGGCTCCGGCTGTGGATGTGACCTTGCCAGCGAGCGCACGATGGTGCGCAAGTATCTGGTGGATTCCTGTGTGTACTGGGCCAAAGAGTACCATATTGACGGGTTCCGCTTTGACCTGATGGCTCTGCACGATGTGGAAACCATGAACGCAATCCGCGCTGCGCTGGATGCCCTGCCCGGCGGCGAAGATATCCTCATGTACGGTGAACCGTGGCAGGGCGGCAGCACCCGCATGGAACACGGCGCGATCCCCGCCAACAAACAGGCGGCGGGCCTGCTGGACAGCCGCATCGGATTTTTCTGCGATAACACCCGCGATGCCATCAAGGGCGGGGTGTTCAATGCGGGCAGCGCAGGCTACATCAACGGCGATATGCACTGTGGGTATCAAGTGCTGCATTCTATCCCGGCGTGGCGCGGCGGCCAGGCGGATTTTATGCCCCAGGCGCCGGGCCAGGTGGTGCAGTATGTTTCGGCCCATGATAACTATACCCTGTGGGATAAGCTGAAATGCGTGGCCCACCGCGGGGATTATGCCGCGCCGGATGCCGATCTGCTGGCCCAGAACCGCATGGCGGCGGGTATTTACCTGACCTGCCAGGGTCTGCCGTTCATGCAGGGGGGTGAAGAGTTTGCCCGCACCAAGCATGGCGACCACAACACCTACCGCGGCCCGCTGGAGCTGAACCGCCTAGATTGGACGCGCGCCGCCCAGCTGGAGGAGCTGGTGCAGTATTATCACGGACTGTTGGAAATCCGCAAGGCGTATCCGGAGCTTTCCGGTATGGCGGGGGATGCAGAACCCTGCATTCTGTCCCTGCCGGGGTGGCTGATCGGCTTTGTGCCAGAGCGCCGGGGCGAAAGCCTGCCAGGGCGGCTGGCCGTTTATTATAACCCGGAGCGCACCCGCCAGTGGGCGGCCCTGCCTGCCGGGAGCTGGCGCTATCTGTGCGATGGTACCCGTGCCGCCGCCGAACCTTTTGGCCCCGCCTGCCGCAATGCCATCGAACTCGCCCCCGTCAGCGTGACGATTTTGAAGGTGGAATGAGTTTACGGGGGTTTTGTTCCTTCTTTGAAAAGAAGGAAGCAGAAACTTTAATAACGGGCCGTGCCGGATATCTCACCTCATCACCCACCCGCAAGGCGACGGGCGCACAATATACGCCCCTACGAATAGAATCGCGGCACATCACGAAAAATGTGGCCATTATTCTTTTTTAATTATTCTTTCCAAAACAAACACAAGGCCCGGTGCATCTTAAACCATGCACCGGGCCCCGCCTTATCTCCAATTCCTAATTGCTAATTTCTCATTTCTAATTAAAAACGAAAACTCCTCCCGCCTAACTTACCTCATCGCTTCCTCATACTTTCTCACAATGTCTTTCAGCGCCTCAAGGCCAATGGTGTAATCCTCCGGCGTGTCCAGCGAATGGTTGCCGCCCTCCACAAAATAGGTAGTGATGGCGGGGTCATCCTCCAAAGCACGGCGCAGCGCGGCACCGCCCAACGGGTCCGCAGTGCCGGTGGCGTGCCAGGCGGGCATCCCGGCGTAAAGCGGGGCATACTCCCACGCAAGGGGCGTTAATTGCAGCAGGGTCACATGGTATTCCGGGTGGGCCTTTACCCAACCGGCGGCCACCATCGTGCCAAAGCTCTTGGCAATGCAGATGTACCGGTCATACCCGGCAGGGATCTGCGTCATGGCGTCCTGCGCGGCGCCGGGGTAGCTTTTGGCGGCGCTGGCCTGCGGCGTTTCCTCGTGGGGGAACAGCTGGCTGTACTGCACCACCATGCAGTCCAACCCCTGCCGGCGGGCAACCTTGGCGGCATAATACAGCAGCGGTTTGTCCGGCCCGTAGCCAAAGCCGGGGAACAAAACAACCAGCTTTTTCTCGTTCTGCATCACTTTACAAGCACCACATAGTTTTCTTTGCGCGGGGCAGGGGCCTTTTTGCCGCCCTCGGCAGCATAACCCAGGATGCAGTTGCCCACGCCGCGCAGGTTTTCGGCATTGGGCACACCCCACTTTTTCAGCAGGGCCTGGCCCTCGGCGGTTTCAAAGATTTCCTTTGCGCGGTGGATCCAGCAGGCGGAAAGCCCTACGCTCTCGGCGGCGTTCAGCATGTTGCCCATCACCAGGCTGCCGTCCTCCACACAGGTGGGGATGGTTTTATCCACCAGCACAACGGCAACGCAGGGTGCACCATAGAACGGGTCGCCATTGCCGCCCATCGCGGCGGCGTTCATCTTGCTCAAAGTATCGCGGTCGGCCTTGTTCTGTATGCAGACAATCACCGGGCTCTGGCGGCCCATGCCGGTGGGGGCCCAGGTGCCGGCTTCCAGCACGGCGTTCAGCGCTTCCGGCTCCGGCATCTTGTCCAGGTAGCAGCGGCAGCTGCGGCGGGTTTTCATGGTATTCAAAACTTCATTGGTCATGGTAGTGCCATCCCTTTCATTTGAGGCAATACCGCATAATTCTAAGTGCCGATACGGCGAGCGAGGTGCGGCAGCTGCTAAGCCAAAAGCGCAGATAATACTTTGTGTATTATCGAGCATTTTGGCAACGCAGATGCCGTGCCGCAGCCACCGAAGCGGTGCTTAAGCCGTAAGGCGGGAATTGTGCGGTGTTGCCTTAATATTGCAGCTTTATTATACCATAGGGATGCAAGCGGATAAAACAAAATAAAATTTTTCCTGAATGGAGAAATACGGTATGGTGTGCCACACCGCGCCGTGGTATGCTGGAAGCACACAAGGGAGGGCATAAACCATGAAACTGATGTTTGCACAAAATACCGCGCAGCAGCGCGCTGCCGCCCGTACTGAACAGCAGGCGTAGCGCCGGGCAGCTGCCTGCAAAAATACCCTTGCCGCCCGCCGCTTGGCGGTTTATCAGGCCCGGCGGGCAGAATGGCAGGCAGGCCAACCCCTGCGCTGACGGCAAAGGGGCAGGGGAGAGCGCGCCGCCGCTGCGTGCGATAATTTATGAATAGCATGTAAAATCATACAGAATCATGGAAGGCCAGCCTTTTTCGGGCTGGTCTTATTTTTTGCGCCATGGTATAATGTCCCTAAGTCACGAACAAAACTGTAGAATAAGGAGAGAACGAACCCATGAAATTTTCCGAAATGCCCTATGAGCGCCCGGACATGAGCACCCTGAAAGAACAGTTTGCCGCACTGACCGAGCGTTTGCAGAACGCCCCCGACTATGCCGCTGCCCGCGCCGCTTTTTTGGAGGAGCAGGTGCTGAACAAGCATGTGGATACCCTGTTCACCCTGGCCAGCGTGCGCCATACCATTGATACGCGGGATAAGTTCTATGATGAAGAGATGGAATTTGCCAACAGCGCCATGCCGCAGATCCAGCAGTGGCAGGATTCCTGGACCGCCGCCATGCTGGCAAGCCCCTACCGCAAAAACTTTGCCGAAGAATACGGCGACCTGATGTTTGTGAACGCCGAAATTGAGCGCAAGGCATTCTCGCCCGATATCATGGAGGAACTGCAGCAGGAAAACGAGCTGACCCAGCAGTATGGCAAGCTGCTGGCCAGCGCGCAGATCCCGTTTGAGGGCGGGGTGTATACTCTGTCCCAGCTGAGCCCGTTCAAGAATGACCCGGACGATGCCCGCCGCCTGGCCGCCTGGAAAGCCGAGGGCCAGTGGTACAAGGACAACCAGAAACAGCTGGATGATATTTATGACAATCTGACCCACTTGCGGGATAAGATGGGCAAAAAGCTGGGATACGAGGGTTACACCACCCTGGGCTACTACCGCATGGGCCGCAACTGCTATACCAAAGCGGATGTAGAAAAGTTCCGTGCCGCCGTGGTCAAGTATCTGGTGCCGCTGGCGGACAGCATCTACCGCGGGCAGGCCAAGCGCCTGGGCAAACAGTACCCCATGAGCTTTGCCGATAACGCCCTGATGTTCCGTTCCGGCAACCCCGCCCCCTGCGGCGATGCCGATGCCATTCTGGCCCAGGGTAAAAAATTCTATGAGGAACTTTCACCCGAAACCGGCGTCTTCTTTAACACCATGCTGGACAATGAGCTGCTGGACGTGCTTTCCACCCCCGGCAAGGCGGCGGGCGGCTACTGCACCAGCCTGTGGGATTATCAGGTACCGTTCATTTTTGCCAACTTCAACGGCACTCAGCATGACGTTGAGGTGGTCACGCATGAAGCGGGTCATGCCTTTGCCGCATACACCAACCGTGACCGCGTGCCGTATTCCACCGTGTGGCCCAGCATGGAAGGATGCGAAGTCCACTCCATGTCGATGGAATTCTTTGCCTGGCCGTGGGCGGAGGGCTTCTTTGGCAAGGATACCCGCAAGTTCCTGTACAGCCACCTGGCCGGTGCGCTGACCTTTATCCCGTATGGCACCATGGTGGACCATTTCCAGCATATCGTGTACGAAAAGCCGGACCTGACCCCTGCCGAGCGCCACGCCGCCTGGAAAGAACTGCTGGGCATTTATATGCCGTGGATGAAGCTGGATGGCGAGATCCCGTTCTACAGCGAGGGTGAGGGCTGGCAGCGCCAGAAGCATATTTACGAAAGCCCCTTCTATTATATTGACTACTGCCTGGCACAGACCGTCAGCCTGCAGTTCTGGGCCATGCTGCAAAAGGACCGCGCCAACGCGTGGGAGCACTACATGGCATACACCCGCCAGGGCGGCAGCCGCGTGTTTACTGAGCTGCTGAAAAACGCCGGTCTGGACAGCCCGTTTGAGGAAAGCTGCCTGCGCGGCGTGTGCGAAACGGCCAAGCAGTGGTTGGACAGCTATGACCTGACGGGGATCGAATAATGCAGCAAAAGAAAACCCGCCGTGGGCGGGAATACCTGAATGACTTCCGCAGAGATGTCAACGGCAGCTACCTGTACCAGGGCAGCTACCGCCGCTATACCGGCAGCATGCCGTATGCCAAACTGCGGGGCCTGCTGTGGGCGCTGTGCGGCGGGGCACTGGCGGCGCTGGCGGCGGCGGGCATGGTGCCCGCGCCGGGGGCCATGCAGCAGTTTTATGTACTGCTGCCGTATGCCGGGGCGCTGGTGGCTGGCATCAGCGCGGTGTGGGCGCTGGCCCGCATGAGCCGCGGCGGGGCACGCCTGCGCAGCTATGTGTATGAAGAAACGGTAGCCAAACTGCCGCTGCGCTGCCTGTTGACCGGGGGGTTCGCCGCGCTGGCTGCAGTGGGGGAGTGTATGGACGTGTTCTTGAATGGCGGACAAGGCGCTATCTGGTATGCAGTATTATTTGCAGCGCTGGCCGCTGCGGCTGCTGCGGCTGCTTTTGCCGCAGGGCACACCATCCGGGCGGCAGTTTATACCGAAGAATCCGACTCCGGGCGCGAAGAGTAAAAGACCTTGCACCATAACGCAGAATTTAGCCCGCTAAAGTGCGGCGCGGAAGAATTTCACAAAATTCAGCGTGCTGTTATGGTTATCCTGCTGACTTTTATTTAGATGTTGCCAAAACGGCGTTTTTTGGTTGACAGAAATTGAAAATTGCGATATTATAACATAGTTATTGGTGACATTTGTTTGCGGTGAGGGAACACCGCAAATGCGGAAAGGCTTAAGCCTTTCTTATTTAACACTCCTTTTGGTAGTGTTAAAATTGCCGCCATTACCAAAATGATTTGGGAGGTTATACAAACATGAAAAACACCAAGCAAGTGCTTGCACTGGCCATGGCAGTTGCAATGGCTGCGGGCCTGCTGGCTGGCTGCGGTTCTTCCGCTTCCAGCAGCGCTGAGTCTGTTGCTTCCGGCGAGGCTACCAGCGAAGCCGCTGCTACCGATACCGGCAGCAGCGATGGCACCCTGGTTCTGGCAGATACCGGCTTTGAGGGCAAGTTCAGCCCGTTCTTCGCCGCTTCTTCCGCTGACCAGCACGTTATCGACCTGACCAACATTGCCCTGCTGGGCGCTGACCGTAAGGGCGAAATGATCCTGAAGGGCATCGAGGGTGAGACCCGCGAGTACAACGGCACCGATTACACCTACTATGGCCCCGCTGACTGCGAAGTGACCGAAAATGCTGACGGCACCGTTACCTATGCCATCAACATGCGCGATGACCTGGTCTTCGCTGACGGCACCCCCATCACCATTGATGACGTCATCTTCAACCTGTATGTTTACATGGACCCGACCTATGACGGTTCCGCCACCCTGTACTCCATGCCCATTGCCGGCCTGGATGATTACCGCAGCAGCATGACCACCCTGTCCAAGCTGATTGCTGAGGCAGGCGAGGACAATACTGATAACAGCCTGTTCACCGCTGAGCAGCAGAAGGCTTTCTGGGATGCTGTTAACGAAGGCGGCACTGCATTTGCACAGGAGATCGTTGATAGCTGCGTTGCTGCCGGTTACGCTGACGAAGGCGACGTTGCCGCTGCTGCTTCCGCTTGGGGCTTTGACGGCCTGGCCGCTGACGCTACCGCAAAGGATTTCTTCCTGGCTATCGCAGAAAAATATGACTGGAACTTTGCTTCCATGGAAGCTGAGACCGCAGGTTCTGCTCTGTCTGACCTGATTCCGGCTGATGTTTATGCTTACTCCACCACCGGTGTTGCCACCGGCGCTGACGTTGACACCGTTTCCGGCATTGTCAAGACCGGCGATTACAGCATGACCATCACCACCACCGAGCTGTCCAACTCCATGATCTACCAGCTGCAGCTGCCTATCGCCTCCCTGGATTACTATGGCGACCGCAGCCTGTATGATTACGACAACCACTCCTACGGCTTCAAGAAGGGCGACCTGAGCAAGGTTCGTTCCGTCACCAGCACCCCCCTGGGCGCCGGCGCTTACACCTTCAATAAGTACAGCGATGGCGTCATCTACCTGGATGCCAACCCCAGCTACTATCAGGGCGAGCCCGCTGCCAAGCATGTCAACATGAAGGAAACCCAGGAAGCCGATAAGATCACCGGTGTTCAGGCCGGCACCATCGACATCTCCGATCCTTCTTACTCTCTGGAAGCTGCCAACCAGATCGCTACCATCAATGGTGGTAATTCTGACCTCGACGGCTCTGTCATCACCACCCGTCTGATGGACTTCCGCGGCTATGGCTACATTGCCCTGAGCGCCAACAACGTTAAGGTCGGCAATGATCCCGCTTCTGAGGAATCCAAGAACCTGCGCAAGGCTATCATGACCGTGATTGCCGCTTACCGTGATGAGGGCATCAACTCTTACTACGGCGATACCGCAAGCGTTATCAACTACCCCATCTCCAACACCTCCTGGGCAGCACCCTCCGTTACCGACGACGGCTACAAGATCGCTTACTCTACCGACGTTGACGGCAACGAGATCTACACCAGCGATATGAGCGGCGACACCAAGTATGCTGCTGCTCTGCAGGCCGCCCTCGGCTACTTCGAAGCAGCCGGCTACACCGTTGAAAACGGCCAGGTTACCGCAGCTCCGGCTGGCGCCAAGATGGAATACACCGTCAACATCGGCGCTTCCGGCAACGGCGACCACCCCTCTTTCCAGGTTCTGACCAATGCAGCCGCTGCCCTCAAGACCATCGGCTTCACCCTGACCGTCAACGACCTGGCAAACGCTTCTGACCTGTACAGCTCTTATCAGTCCGGCGTTGCCGAAGGCTGGGTTGCTGCATGGCAGTCCACCAATGACCCCGATATGTACCAGCTGTACGACAGCAAGGGTTCCACCAACTACTACCAGATCAACGATGCTGAACTGGACGAGCTGATCGAGACTGCCCGCCAGACCACCGATCAGGATGACCGTAAGGCCATGTACAAGGAAGCTATGGAGATCATCCTGGATTGGGGCGTTGAACTGCCGGTTTACCAGCGCAGCGAATCCGCCATCTTCTCCAGCGAGCGTATCGACACCGCTACCATCCCCAACGATCTGACCCCGTACTGGACTTACCAGTCTGAAATCAATACGATCGCTCTGAAGTAATTTCAGCGCAGCCTGTTGTTGAATTTATGGTGAGCAGCCGCTCTTGGTGCCGCACTGGTTCTGGGAGCGGTTGCTTGCTGTTAGTACAAACGGCGGCAGCATTTGCAGCCCAAATGTGGCCGTCCCATTCCCCCGGACAGTTCCCTCTGTCCGAGGGAGGGGGATGCCCATATTCGGTATCAAAGTAATGAGGCGTATCTGAAAACAAAGAAAATGACGGATGTTTCGCAAACATGAGGCGAATTTAAGGCAAAAAGCTGCAGGAATCCTTTGTGGATTCCAAGGCTTTTTAACGCAAAATTCAGTCGTGTTTGTAGAAACAGGCTAAGGCAACACCGCACAATTCCCGCCTTACGGCTTAAGCACCGCTCCGGCGGCTGCGGCACGGCATCTGCGTTGCCAAAATGCTCGATAAGACATCCAGTATTATCTGCGCTTTTGGCTTAGCATCTGC
>OJLA01001809.1_pt1 | contig 13626 bp, 11 predicted proteins | sample 1596611 | NCBI WGS metagenome assembly OJLA01 (sample SAMEA4350168, study PRJEB24818) | metagenome | biome: human; feature: gut; material: faeces | place: Denmark | collected 2013-09
CCTCGACTGCGTGTCGGTGGAGCGCATCGAAGAAGAGCTGAACAAGCTTCTGTCTGCCCCGAAGCCGGGGGCGTATCTGGAGCCGGAAGTGCTGGCCTTCGTCCTGCCGGAACTGCCGCTCGACGATCTGTCGGAAGCCCGTGAGATCATAGATGCCCTTCCGGCAGGAGCAGAGGAAGTGACCACCCGTTGGGCGGCGCTGCTTCTGCCGCTGGGGGAGGATGGAACACGAAAGGCGCTGAAACGCTTGAAATGCTCCAATGCTGTGATAGATGAAGTATCAACACTTGTGAAGGAGAAAGCTCCCCGCACTCCTGCGCTGTCGCTTCAAGCCAAACGACTTCTTGGCAAATACGACCTCCACACCGTGCAGCAGCTGACTGCCCTTTGGAGCGCTCTTCGACCGGAAAGAAAAGATGAATTTACCGCCCTGCAAAAAGAGGCCGAGACGCTGACCGCCCAAAGCGCCTGCTGCCGCGTCTCCCAGCTGGCCGTGAATGGCCGCGATCTGATGGCGGCGGGCGTCGCGCCCGGGCCGGGCCTGCGCCGCGCACTGGAAGCGCTGCTGGAAGAGGTCATCACCGGGCGGCTGCCCAACGAAAAAGCGGAACTTCTGGCCTTTGCGGCCAAATTTTCTGCGTCTTGACAAGAGAAAGAAGCTGCGGTAGTATTATACTACTGTTTTAGTGTGTTATAACAGAAGAGGAACAGAATGACAGAAACACAGAACACTTCCCGCCGCCCCGGGGCGCTCATCGCCATGAGCGGCGGTGTGGACAGCTCGGTGGCGGCATGGCTCATGCAGAGGGACGGTTTCGACTGCACCGGCGTCACCATGCGCCTCACCCGTAACGAGGCCGTGAACACCGAGGGTCTGCACACCTGCTGCTCGGAGCGGGACATTGAGGACGCCGCCGAGGTGGCCTATGCGATGGATATTCCCTACGAGGTGCTGGATTTTACGGCAGACTTTCAGGAAAAGATCATCGACAAATTCATCCGGGTCTACGAGGCCGGCGGTACGCCCAATCCCTGCATCGACTGCAACAGATATATGAAGTTCGATCACCTGCTTCGCTGGGCAGAAGCGCACGGACTGGATCATGTGGTCACGGGCCATTATGCCCGGGTGGAGCAGGACGAGGCCACGGGCCGCTGGCTGCTCAAAAAGGGTCTGGACGAGAACAAAGACCAGAGCTATGTGCTCTACAACCTCACGCAGGAGCAGCTGGCTCATGTCCGCCTGCCGCTGGGTGGTCTGCACAAGAGCGAAGTGCGCGCCATCGCCGAGCAGCAGCACTTCGTGAACGCCCGCAAGCACGACAGTCAGGACATCTGCTTCGTGCCGGACGGCGACTACGCCCGCTTTATGGAGGATTTCACCGGCAAGCACTACCCGGCGGGCGATTTCCTCGACGTCGGCGGCAAAAAGGTAGGCACCCACAGCGGCGCTGTGCGGTACACCATCGGCCAGCGGAAGGGCCTGGGCCTCGCCATGGGCGCACCGGTCTACGTCTGCGCCAAGGATATGCAGGCCAACACTGTCACGGTCGGCCCGGAGTCGGAGCTGTTCGATACCATCGTCTATGCGAACGAAGTGAACTGGATCGCCATCCCGGAGCTGAAAGGCCCCCTGCGGGTGACGGCCCGTACCCGTTATCATCAGACCGAACAGCCTGCCACCGTCTACCCGGCAGGGCCGGACAGCTTCCGTCTGGAATTTGACCAGCCTCAGCGCGCCCCCACCCCGGGGCAGGCTGTCGTGCTGTATCAGGGCGATGTCGTCCTCGGAGGCGGCACCATTACACAGGTGGCGAAGGGATAAGGGCAAGCCCGTGAATGTAAAAAGCAGAACCTAAAGGAGAAATGATATGCAAGACCAGTATTCCCGCACCCAGCTGCTGCTGGGCGCGGAAGCAATGACCAAACTGCACGATTCCCGCGTAGCCGTGTTCGGCGTGGGCGGCGTGGGCGGCTACACCGTCGAGGCGCTGGCCCGCAGCGGCGTGGGGGCTCTCGACCTTATCGACGACGACAAAGTCTGCCTCACCAACCTGAACCGCCAGATCATCGCCACCCGCAAGACGGTGGGCAGGTTCAAGGTGGATGTGGCCGAAGAGCGCGTCCACGACATCGACCCCAACATCAAGGTCACTACCTACAAGACCTTCTTTGGCCCTGAGACGCAGGACAGCTTCGATTTCAGCCAGTTCGACTACGTGGTGGACGCCATCGACACTGTCACCGGTAAAATTGCGCTGGTCATGAAGTGCAAGGAGGCTGGTGTCCCCATCATCTGCTCCATGGGTGCAGGCAACAAGATGGACCCTACTCGCTTCGAGGTCACGGATATTTATAAGACTTCCGTCTGCCCGCTGGCCAAGGTCATGCGCACCGAGTGCCGCAAGCGCCGCATCAAGCACCTGAAAGTCGTTTACTCCAGGGAGCCTGTCATGACTCCCATCGAGGATGACTCCATCAGCTGCAAACACCACTGCATCTGCCCTCCGGGTACCCAGCGCAAGTGTACCATCCGCCGCTCTGTTCCCGGCTCGAACGCCTTTGTCCCGTCGGTCGTGGGCCTCATCATCGGCGGCGAGGTGGTGAAGGACCTCGTGGGCTTTGTCCCCATGAAGGGCTGAATTTGATAGAATAAGAAAACGGCAGGTTCAATGAACCTGCCGTTTTCTTCATTATGAGCTGATTTTTACTGCTCAGGAGCAGCGAATGCGATGGGGGTAGCGCCAGCAGCTGCGTCCACGCTCTTCAGAGAGATGGGAGTGGTTTCGTAGTGCAGGGTCTCGAAGCTCTGGGTGCTGCCGTCCTCGGTGGTGAACTCGAGAACATAGGTCATGTCGCCCTGCTTGTCGGCCTCGACATCGCGGGTGATGACGACATTCACAAAGTCATCCGCGGTTTAGCCGCCGCTGCGCCAGCGCAAAGCCGACGGCGCTTGCCGCAAAGACGGCGTAATAGCTGACCAGCCGGTAGAACATCAGCAGGCTCATGGACGAAGCATCGGGGAGGAAGCTGCTGTACACCAGCAGGAAGGCCGTCTCCACCGAGCCCATGCCCGCCACGTTGGGCAGGGCGTTGGAGACAAAGAGGGTCAGCGACGTCAGGAGTTGCACCTGCCAGAAGGTGAGTCCGGTATCCAGCTCCATGAACCGCAGCCCCATCCACGGCAGGCAGAAGAGCAGGAACAGCTTTACGAGATGCACGCCCAGAATGGCGGCACAGCGGGGCTTGTCCGCCAGCAGATGGCGGCTCTCGGTGCTCAGGGTGTCCAGCTGCTTGAGCCAGTTTTCCCGGCGCTCGGCCCAGCGGCCCGTGTCAGGCAGGAAATGCAGCAGCCAGCGGGCCAGACGCTGCACCACCGGCAGGGCGCAGAGGGCGATGAGCCCCACGATGACGCCCGCCACGACAGCGTAGGCCCCGGGCAGATACCGCAGCACACCGTCGGAGTGGGCCGCCATCCAGGGGCGGCCTGCCAGAAGCAACACGGTGGCGTAAAGCAGGACAGCAGTCTTGTGGAAGACGTATTGCAGGGTCATCAGCCCCACGCCGGGGCCGACGTCCAGCCCGCGCCGGTGGAGATACCACGTCTGAAACGGCACCGACCCTGCGCCGAGGCCCACCACATTGCCGAAGGTCCCCATCCATGCGTTGTCGATGCCCTGCCGCAGCGGGAAATGGGACAGGCGGCTGCGGACGATGAGCCAGCTGGATACGCCCTCGAGAAGCGGGTAGCTCAGGCCCACGGCCAGCGCCAGAAGCCCCTGCCCGAGGGTGAGCCGGCTCAGCGCCTCGGAGATCTCGGCCCAGTGCTCCCGGAAGATGAACACCACGATGCCGGTCAGCAGGGCCAGAACGCCCAGCGAGAGCAGGGTCTTTCGGCGCGAAGGGGCGGGGGAGGCGGACGAACTCATGCGGGGACTCCTTTCAAATTTCAACAAAAAACGGACTGGGATAGACTCTTAGGAGAGTATATCACAGTCCGGAGGTGTGTTTGTGAACAACTGCCAAATTTTTTGCCTCAGTTTCGGCAGAGTGATAAAGAACGGGGAGTTTATTCGCCGGTGAGTTCCTTTACAGCCTGTTGTAAACTGTCGGAAAACGCCTGCTTGGAGTAATGACTCTCGTAAAGCTCACGGCAGGCGGGGCGCATGGCGGCAAGCTTTTCCGGGTGCTCGATGGCCCAGGCCAGCCGCTCGGCCAGCTTTTCGGGGTCGTCGTCCTCGTAGACGAAACCGTCCACGCCCTCGGTGATGAGCCCGGCGGTGCCGGTGTGCTCCGACACGATGGCGGGCTTGCCGAAGATGAGGCCCTCCGTGACGAAAGTAGGCATGGGGTCGTCGCGGGAGGCGCAGACGAGGCAGGTACACTGGGCCATCAGGCTCTTGATCTCGTCGCGGGTGAGCCGCTTGACGTAAAAGACGTTGTCGGGGCAGTCAGCGGTCAGGCTCCGCACGGCGTCCATCATCTCAACCTCTGCGGCCTTGCCCACGAAGAGGAAGGATGCCTTCTTCATGGTCTCAGGCGGCAGCAGCCGGATGGCTTTGCAGAAGATGTCCTGGCCTTTCCGGTTCTCGAAGGAACCCACGGTGGCGAACAGAGGCCGCCCGCCCGCATAGCTCAAATCGTAGTGGGAGAACTTCTCGGCGGCGTAGTCCGGCAGGCCGTAGATGAGGGGCCGGATGTTGAACTCCGGCCGCACCGAGTGCATGGCGTTGGCGGCGTGGCTGCCGACGGAGTAGAGCCGGATATTTTCGCCCAGCTCTCTGGGGATCTGGTGGGCGATGTGGGGGTAGCCTGCAAAGGCATCGTGGAGCCACCAGAGCACCGGCACCCGCGCACCGCTCAGGGCGCGGACGGCCCGGGCCTCCACGACGGTGTTGGCCAGAACGAGGTCGGCGCAAAGGGCCAGCCCCCAGAGCAGGGGAGACTGAACACAGCCCTTACGGGTGATGACGGTAGCTCCCGCCTCGAGGAAAAGCGGCATGGAACCGCCGTCCTCAGGGCCAAGGACGACCACTTCGTAGCCCATGCTGCGCAGCACCGGCACGGCGCTCACCAGCACGATGGGCGCACCGGTCATGTCCAGCAGGTGGCTCATGATAAAGACGCGCTTCCCCTTTACAGACCAGACGTCTTCGGCGCAGATGTCCCGCTCATAGTGGGCCAGCGCCAGCGGGAGGCAGACGTGGCTGCGGCTGAGCTTCGCCGCCAGCGTCAGCAGTTCGACGGGATTTTCCGGGTCGCGGGCTTCCGCCTGACAGCGGCGCAGCAGCTCCCGGGAGACGAGGGCGCAGCCCGGGCAGGCTGCAAAGCCCTGGCTGTGATAGAGGGTGGTGACGCCTGAGTAGCCGAAGACGGCGTCGCTGGTGACGTAGTCTGCGCCGCTGCGCAGTGCGTCCGCAAAGCAGGAAAGGGCCGTGGACATCAGGAAAAGGTCTTCCCTGACCAGAAGCACACCGGCGGCGCTGCCGAGGGCTTTGGGGCGGAGGCTGTCCGTCAATAAAAATTTGCGGTGGAGCTGGTCTTGCAGGGAAGCTTTCAGAGCGGCGTTCCGCCCCGGCGCATAGACGCCGAGAAAAACTTCCTGGGTGTCGAGATATTCCTGTTTGGCGAGCTGAGCCCGCTGCAGAGTGGTATAACTGCTGTACATCGTATCCTCCTCTCCGCAGGCAAGCTCAATGGCTGCGATGGAACAGCCCCAGCAGGCGGCGCAGGGGCAGCGTGAGTTTCCAGCTGCTGGAAGAGAGGACGTTTTCCAGCGAGTTCTCGTAGGCCTTGCTCCGGGCGCTCAGCTCGGCGTTGGCCTGATGCAGCTCGGAGAGATTCTTCTGCAGGGCCTCGATGGTCTGCTTCTGGTCAGCCGTAGTTTTTTCCAGCTGGTCGAGGTGCTTCTGCTCGCAGACGCGGGTCTTCTGGAAATACTGTACGCCCTCGAGAACGGCGGCGAACAATGGGTCGTCAGCCAGTGGCTCCAGCGGGAAGTAGCAGTAGCTCACGCCCAGCTTCATCCCGGCGGGGAAACGGTTCAGACCTTCCAGCATGAAATTCGGGTCGTTGTTGAGGAACAGGATGCCGTCGCCATGGAGCGGCACACCGTTCACCGGGCGGCAGAGGATGCGGTCATCCGAGAAGACGAAATCGGTGATGCAGCAAGGCAGTTCACCGGGGTCGAGACGGAGATTGAACGCGGTCTCCGGCAGCTCGAAGGTCGCTGTCACCATGCCGTTCAGCTCGTCGTATTCGTAGTCCGGGGCCTTGACGGTGTCTTTCTGGGAAAAGCCGAACCCGGCATCATAGTAAAGCAGCGGCTGCACCAGAGCAGGCGAGTCGGTCTGCCTCTCTCTCTGGGGGTGGGCAGCATAGAAGGTCTGCAGCTGCTTTTCCAGCTCAAGGCAGCGCTGGGCCAGCCGCGAAGTGCCTTCGTCTGCAAGTTTGAGCTGTTGTTCAAGGTCCGCAATGCGGCTGCGCAGAGCCGCTTCAGGAGTTTCGTTCATCATTACCGGGGCCTCCTCCAATTTATCGCAAGGCGTACAACCCGCGCTGCAAGCCTATGCATCAAAAGTAATTATAGTCTGCCCTCAAAATGGCTGGATACCAAAGCGCAGGAATTTCAGTGTTTTGCCGCATAGCGGCGGGTCTTGCTCCGCTGCCGGGGCTTGTCCGCAGGCTTGCCGCCCCGAAGCTTCCGGCCAAGCTCTTTGCGGCGCATCAGAAGTTCGGTGACGGCGAAGATGGACACAAGCGAGAACACGAACTGCAGCAGCATCCCCTGCACCGGATGGTCAGCATACTTTGCAGCCATCAGATACCACGGGATGGCCGTCAGCTCCACAGTGTGGATGCAGAAGATGAAGAGCGAGCGCCGGCCCACCCACTCGATGGCATGGGAGATGGGGCCGTCCACTCGGCGCTGCCATTTCAAAAAGAGCCGGATGATGCCGTAGCCCACTGCGCCATCCAGCAGGATGCTCAGCGGCCCCATCGTCCACTCACCCAGCGAAACGCAGTCGGTGCTCTGGGTCAGCAAAACGCCCGCGACGACGCCCAGCGCAGCCGCGATGAGGCCGGCCTTGGCTCTGCCGGAAAGGGGAGTTTCGAAAAGGCGGCGCTTCTTGGCCAGATAGCCGATGTAAAGGTAGGGCAGCGACACCATGCCCTGTGCGATGCAGAAAGGAGCCTCCCACACCAGCGTGACGCCCCAGCCAAGCAGGGTGACGCCGACGACTGCGGGGGTTATGTACCGCTCGGGGAAGATCTCGAGCAGCACGTCCAGAAGCACCCACGCCAGCATCAGAGCCACTAAGTACCACATGGGTCCGCAGGAGAAAAACTGCTGCCCGAAGTAAGTGGCCGTGTGGGGCAGGCCTAACAGGAAACCGCCTAAGACCTTGGCCGATTCTGAGATGGCAGCATCCCACGAGCCGAAAGCTGCGTGGTGAATGAAAGCGTGGAGCACCGTGGTGGTCAGTGCAGTATAAAGGTAAGGCTTGAGCAGGGTCTTGACCTGCTGCTCGATGCATTTGTGGATGGAGCGCTTGCGGAAGCCGTAGCCGCTGGCAATAAAAAAGGCGGCCATCAGCGCTTCGCGGTAAGCGAACAACGCAAACGCGAAAGGGGTGACGTCGTTGGCGCCGAGGGGGTAAAGCTCTGCCGTGTGGGCAAAGACGATAGCCAGCATTCCGATGCCTTTCAGCAGGTCGAACATGCCAAGGCTGCTTACAGTGCGGGGCTTGGTGCCTTCCATGAAAAGGGTCCTCCTTGTGCGCCATTCGTCCCGGAGGCCCCGGAAGGCCGTGTTTTAGGCGCGGTAAATAAAAATATGAAGCTCGGCGGGGAGCTTTTTTGCTAAATAATATAAACAGTATAATGCTTTTTGGGCTTGCTGTCAATTTGATAAGGACTCGACCTCCGGGCGAAGTTTCGTCCTGACGAAAAAAGTGTATCACAGCTTTTCGCACATCGCAACAAAAGGAAAGAATTACATCTGCCTGCACAAATTGAATGCAAGCTCAAGTTGCATATTTGTGCAATTAAATCTTGCGTTTACGCTCTGCTTGCGGTATACTGTTGCCATAAGGAGCCGTGCCAAAGTTTTCCTCGAACTGCCAGAGATTCGGAATGACTCTGGAAAGTGAATGAAAAAAGTGCTGAGCTGAAAATTTGACAAAAAAGGAGAAAGACCGATGGCTGAATACATCAAAGTACCCGCAGGCGTATACGACATGGTGACCCGCTGCATGGAGCAGGAGTTTCCCGATCATGTGGCCATCCGCTATGTGGCCGAGGACGGCAAGACCGTCGTGGAGAAGAAGTATCGCGAGTATGCGCAGGACATCCGCCGGATGACGGCCTATCTCAAGGCCGAAGTGCCGGACATCAAGGGCCAGCGCATCGTTCTGCTGAGCCGGAACTGCTATGAATTCTGCGTGGCGTCCTACGGCATCATCCTCGCCGGCGGCGTTCTCGTGACTCTGAACCAGAAAAAGACCTGGGAGGAGCTGGAATATGAGCTGGGCCTCGTGGAGCCTGCCCTCATCCTGAACGACGGCATCGACTACGGCTGCCGCGCCGAGCTGGAAGCCGCCTACGGCCCGAAGCTCCGCCCCATGGACTGCTATAAAGAGACTGCCCCCGGCGAGCTGACCAACTGCGTGGGCCACGATGATTTGATGATGCTGATGTTCACCTCCGGCACCACCGGCCGCAGCAAGGGCGTCATGCTCTCGGAGCGGAATATGTGCGCCAGCCTGCACACCTATTCGGAGGTGGCAGAGAACTGGATCACCAACCGCCTCCCGGCAGGCCAGAAGCTGCCGCTGAGCCATATGACCCTGCTGCCCCTCTTCCACATGGCCTGCTTCGTCTGCGTTATGTCCTACCCGCCTGCCGGATGGGCTCTGAACCTCTGCGGCGACATCCGCGACTTCTACCGCGACCTGGGCCTGATGCACAGCGACGTCATGGCCTCGGCCCCCATGCTGGTGGAGACCATCTACAATGACATGAAGCGTGGCCGCGTCAGCCGTCTGAACGGCCTGTGGGACCTGTGCTGCTCTTCCGCTGCCCTCGACCCCAAGATGCTGCTGGAGCTGGCCCAGAACGGCTTCGTCGTCAACCAGTGCTACGGTATGACCGAGACCTTCGGCGACGGCATCCTGAACTTTACGCAGGTCGAAAAGCACATGAGTGCCGTGGGCAAGCCCGACGACCACGTTCAGTATAAGCTGGACGAGACCGGCGAGATCTGCATCAAGGGCGACTGCGTGATGCTGGGCTACTACAAGGACCCCGAGGCCACGGCAGAGGTCATCGACGCTGACGGCTGGTTCCACACCGGCGACCTTGCCCGGATGGATGAGGAAGGCTTCTATTACATCACCGGCCGCAAGAAGAACCTCATCATCCTCGCCAGCGGCGAGAACGTCAGCCCCGAAGAGCTGGAAAAGAAGCTGGCCCTCTGCCCGGCCATCACCGAGTGCATCGTGAAGGAGAAGGACCAGAAAATTTGTGCCGTCATTTACTGCCCTGAGGATAAGCAGGAAGAGGTCAGAGCCTTCGTCATCGAGGTGAACCGCAGCCTGCCGCTGTATAAGCGCATCAGTGCCGTGGAGTTCACCGTTGAGCCCCTGCCCCGCAACGCTCTGGGTAAGCTGCTGCGCAAGTAACAAGTAAGAAGAAACAGTGAAAAGGATACGCCGCGTAGTTGCATTTCTCTGCCGAAACAGGTATTATTACTCTGAGGCAGAATATGTCAAATGCCGGCGTTTCGCTGCAATAAAGAAAAACAGCAAGGAGCGACAAAAATGATAAATACTGTATATGAGCTCATCACGGACGTCATGGCGAAGCAGTACCCCGACCGGGTGGCTTTCCGCTATGTGGCCGCCGATGGCAAGACTGTGGTGGAAAAGACCTACGCTCAGTATGTGCAGGACATCCGCAGGGCCGTTACTTATTTTAAGGAGAATATCCCCGACATCAAGGGCAAGCGTGTCGGCATCATGAGCCGCAACTGCTATGAGTACGGTGTCAACAGCTTCGGCGCTATCCTCGCCGGGGCCGTCGTCGTGACCATCAACCAGAAAAAGACCTGGCCCGAGCTGGAATATGAGCTGGGCCTTGCCGAGCCTTCCCTCATCGTCAACGACGGCATCGACTATGGCTGCCGCCCCAACATCGAGGCCGCCTACGGCGATAAACTCCGCCCGATGGACGCCTTCAAGGACAGCGCGCCTGCAGAGCTTGTTGACTGCGTGGGCCATGATGATTTGATGGTGCTGATGTTCACTTCCGGCACCACCGGCCGCAGCAAGGCCGTCATGCTCTCGGAGCACAACTTTTTTACCACTGTGGAGTGCCAGGTCAAATTCGGCGGCGCCATGCTGGACTATAAGCACGAGCATATGCCCGAGGACAAAAACGACGTCCTGAGCAACTTCGCCATCCTGCCCCTGTTCCATCTGGGTACGTTCATCTGCCTCTTCGTTTGGGCCTGCAAGGGCTGGGCGCTGAACCTCTCCGCCGACATCCGCGACTTCTACCGCGACCTCGGCCTGATGCACAGCGATGCCATCGCTGTGGCTCCCATGCTGATGGAGGCCATCTACAAAGACGTCAAGCGGGGCCGCCGCGCCCGCCTGAACGGCGTCTGGAACCCCTGCGGCTCCTCTGCCATGTTTGACGGCGCCATGCTGGCCGAGCTGGCACAGCAGGGCATGATGATCACTCAGGTGTACGGCATGACCGAGACCTGCGGCGACGGCATCATCAACTACGAGCAGGACGAAAAGCACATCCGCGCCGTGGGCAAGCCCGACGACCACGCCGAGTACAAGCTGGACGAGACGGGCGAAATTTGCATCCGCGGCGGCTGCGTCATGCTGGGCTATTACAAGGACCCCGAGGCCACCGCAGAAGTCCTCGACGCCGACGGCTGGTTCCACACCGGAGACCTGGCCCGTGTGGACGAGGACGGCTTCTATTACATTACCGGACGCAAGAAGAATATCATCATCCTCGACAACGGTGAGAACGTCAGCCCCGAAGAACTGGAAAATCTGCTGTCCAAGTGCGAGGCCGTCAAGGAATGCATCGTCAGGGAGAAGGGCAAGAAGATCTGTGCCGTCATCTACTGCGGCGAGGCCGACCAGCAGACCGTCCGCGACTTCATCACCGAGACCAACCGCACCCTGCCGCTCTACAAGCGGATGAGCGCCGTGGAGTTCAGCACCGAGCCTCTGCCCCGCACCGGCACCGGCAAGCTGCTGCGCAAGTAAGAATAAACCGGGCAGGCTGCGGAATACTGGAAAAGAGCCGCAGCCGCCTTTAATGGAATTACGAAAGGAAGATTCAAACTATGGAAAGAACCGAGATCGTGTCCCAGATTCTTGCAATTCTGGAAGATGTTGCAGAAATTTCCCCCGATGATGTCAACGAGAACAGCGTCTTGATGGACGATCTGGACCTGTCGTCCATGGAGATCCTGACCGTCGTCGCCGACCTGGAGGAGACTTTCGGCCTGCGCATCCCCGAAAAGGAGCTGCGCAACTTCGTCACCGTCAGCGATTTGGCCGACTATCTGGCCGCACACGCGGGGGAATAAGGAATGGATGCCGAACAGCGCTCTGTTTTTCAGGGTATCGTTTACTATTACCGCGAAAACATGGTCAACTGCCGCTATCAGGTCACGCTGAAAGACGCCGTGGACGGTGCGCTTTTGCAGCAAGCTCTGGATGCGGCCCGGGCAAAGGCACCCTACTATTTCCAGAAGCCGGTGTGGGAGAAAAAGCTGCTCCACCTCGAACCGTCGGACGCCCCCTGCCCGGTGCGGCAGGGCAGCGCAAAGCCCGAATTTCCGGACGAGAACGGCTTTACTGTTGCCCTGAGCTATGAGGGGAAAGTCGTCTATTTCGACTGGTTCCACTTCCTGACCGATGGCCGGGGCATAGCACCCTTCATGACCATGGTGCTGCAGTTCTACTGCAACCTGCGGTACGGCACGGCTTTCGAGGGCCAGACCCTTGAGACGGACCCTGCCTACGACATCGAGGACATCCTTGCAAAGTACCCCGAGAGTCAGGTGGCCAACGATATGCAGCGCCCCGTGGTGCAGACCTTTGAAGAGACGCCCACCTGCTGCCGCGTCCGGCTGGAAAAGGCGGGGCTTGTGGACGCCGCCCTCCGCTGCGGCGTCAAGCCCTTCAGCACCCTTACGGCTCTGCTCTGTAAGGCGGTGCGGGCGTATCTGGACAAGGACGAGGTGCTCTACAGCTACTCGACAGACGCCCGCGACGCGCTGGGTGCGCCGAACGCCCTCTACAACTGCGTGGCCTCCTTCCAGCGCAAGCTGCCGCTGACGGCAGATGCCCCGCTGGCCGAAGTGGCCGTGGGCGTGGACGCTGACCTGAAAGAGAACCTTTCCGCTGAGCGAAAACTGTTCCGTATCGCGGAGCAGATGGGCTGGGTCTACCGGGTCTACCAGCAGAAAGCCAGCCTCAGCATCAAAAAGCGCATCTTCCAGATGGGCGAGTACATCAGCGGCTTCCCGGCGGACTTCTGGGTGAGCTATCTGGGCGACCCCTTCGCCCCGTCCAGCCCGGAGCTGACCCGGTACATCGAGGACTTCCAGACCTGGGTGCCGGCAGACGGCGCTTCCATCGGTCTGGAATGCACCAGCCTGCATGGCATCATCACCCTCTGCGTCAAAAACAAGGTGCCGCACCCCGGCTTTGCCGAGGCTCTGCGCGCCGCGTTCGAGGCCGAAGGCATCAAGGTGCTGGAAGCCGCAGAGCTGGGCGCAGACAATACATAAGATCAAACCTCTCCGTCTCGCCGTAGGCGAGACGGAGAGGCTTCTTTTTATCCAAAACGTAATTTTTATATCAAATTTTCATGCGTCATACTTTTGCGAAAAAATCGCCTGAAAAGCCGATTTTTCCCTTGCGTCCAACAGTTTGCCGTGGTAGGATAGGTCGAATGTGAACGAAACACACTGGGAAATGGACAAAAGTGAGGAAAATCGTATGAAAAAAAATAAAAACAGCGGCTCGCTCCTAGCGAAAAAGATGGCAGTATCTCTGGTCTGCGGCCTTGCGGCAGGCTTTGCCTTTATGATGCTGCGCGAAAAGCTCGTGGCTTCCGGCAACAGCGGCATCTGGCAGACCATCAACGACCTGCTCTTCCAGGACATCACCACAGAGGGCGCGGAACGTGCGCTCGGCCTCTTCTACATCATCGGACAGCTCTTCATCAAAGCACTGCAGCTGGTCATCATCCCGATGGTCTTCACCTCCATCGCGCTGGCCATCGGCAGCATTGCCGATACCCGCACCATGGGCCGCATCTCGGCCAAGACCCTCTTCTGGTTCCTGCTCTGCTCCTTTATGGCGCTGGCACTGGCCGGATGCGTGGGCTACGCCACCTATTCCATGGGTCTCTTCAACGCTCACATCGAGGGCCTGACGGAAGCTGCCGGCTCCACCGGTTCCAACCCCCTGAACGTGGTGCTGAATGTCATCCCTTCCAACATCGTCACGGCTTTCGGCAGCAACAACGCTGTTCTTTCCTCCGTCTTCCTCGCGGTGGCTGTGGGCCTGAGCATGAATGTGC
>OJLA01001818.1_pt1 | contig 13584 bp, 8 predicted proteins | sample 1596611 | NCBI WGS metagenome assembly OJLA01 (sample SAMEA4350168, study PRJEB24818) | metagenome | biome: human; feature: gut; material: faeces | place: Denmark | collected 2013-09
GAAGGGAAAGGCGGTCCGTATGGAAGGAATCTCCGGGAAGGGCCGTGGCTAATTGGGAGCCGGCTTCCGTCATGCCGTAGCTCTGCACTACGGGCCAGCCAAGGGTGCGTGCTTTCCGTCCCGTCTCCGTGTCCAGCGCGCCGCCGCCTACGATAATGCACCCGGCGGTGGAAGGCGCGCGGAGGCCGAGGCTGACCAGATCCACTACCTGCGTGGGGACCAGGGAGGACCATCTGGCTCCGGAACTTTTCATCAGGTCGGCATAAGCCTGCGGGCACCACTTTCCGCGGAGCGTATGGACGGCGGTTCCGGCCAGGGCCGCGCGCAGGTAAATCATGGCGCCCCCCACATGCCAGAGAGGAAGCGGGCAGCACCAGTCCCCGCTTTCCGCATGCAGATGTTCCAATGCCCCGCGCGCGCATATGTCCAGGGCGCGGCGGGTAAACAAAATGGCTTTGGGCGGAGAACCGGAAGAGCCGGAGGTGGCGAAGGCTGTGATTCCGTCCATGCCCCGGAGGGAAAGAAAGGCGGCGGCCTCTTCCGCCCAGCCCCTCAAATGGGGCGGGGCCATCACGCAGGGGCCGTTGCCGCGGTCCCAAGGCAGGGGTGTTCCGGTGGCGGGCATGGCGGCGGCAGTTTACCGGAGGGCTTTTCTGCGCAGGGTGTGCCAGCGTTCCTCCATGCGGGGCTTCAAATGATGCTCAATCCATGCATAGGCTGCTTCCAGGCCGCCCGCTTTGAAAGTGCGGCCTATCTCCGCTTCCACGCCTGTGGCGTTGCCGGTGCGGCGCAGAAAATCATTGCTGGTGAATTCTACGAAAAGCTTGCCGTTGATCGCTCCTTCCTCCGCCAGAATCCATTCCCTGACGTACAACGCCAAAATGGCGTCCCCTACCCATGCCTCTGCGCGGAGGCGTTCTTCTGTAGCCTTGTCCATATGATGGTTCATGAAAATCTGGCAATGGCGGTTTTCCCTCCCAGAGGATCCCTGATGGGAGGCGGAGGCACGCCGGGAGCCTTGTCTCCAGAGGGGGAAGCCGGTTGGCGGTTTTCCCGCGGGAGCTCCGGCAGGTTGTCCGCGGGGGAGGCGGGAGCTCCCGGAATTGGCGGATTTTCCTTGCTGCCCTGTGGCGCAGGCGCGGCTCCCGGAACCAGCGGCACGTCCAGCACTCTGTCCTGGGCCGCGCGGCGGTTGGCGGCGTCCCTGGCTTCCAGAGACTTGCGGAGTACCGTTTCCGATTCCGAATTCCAGTACCCGGAATCCAGTTCAATATAAATATTGGAGTAAGGCAGGGATGTCTTGGTTTTAATGACCAGCACGTTGAATTGCCTGGCCGCGTCTTCGATCAGGGAATTGATCGTACGGCTCATCAGTTCAAAATGCTGGCGCCCAGGAAGCATTTTATTGATATTGTTGCGGTAGCGCTTAATGCCGGGAGCATAGTCCTCCGTAATGCTGCGCAGCTCCGAGCTGATCATGATGCGGGGTACCACGTGGGCTTCCTCTTCCAGCATATTCAGCACATCCAGGAGTACTTCGTCCGACGTCTTGTCGGAAACCATGGTTCTGATGCCGGTTCCCGTGTAGGCGGGAAAGGAGGATTCCGCGATGACAATCCAGTTCCTGGCCCCCACGATTGCCAGGTTTTTATATAACTGCTCCTTCCATTCCCGCTCTGCCGGGTTGGCGTCCTGGCAGCCGCTGAGCAGGCTGATGATGCATATGGGCAGGATGAGTCGGGTCATGGGTGGGACCCCGCCTTGCGGGGCTGGAAAATGGGCTAGAATTTATGGGATCGGGGTTCGCGGCAGGCACTGGGGCAGCGGCCTTGTTCCGTAGCGAACGGCGCTCCCTGGGTGGGAGCCGCCTCCGTAAAGGCGACGCCCGGCAGTTCAGTAGGTACGCCTTGAACAGGGAAATCCTTTCGCAGAGGGAAATAAGGATAACCTTCCCACATCAAAATGCGGCGCAAATCAGGATGACCTGAGAACTTGATGCCCATCAGGTCCCATGCTTCACGTTCGTGCCAGTTGGCGGACTGGAAAATTTCCGTGACGCTGGGCACTTCTTCGCCATCGTCCACCTTCGTCTTGAGGCTCAGGTTCGCTCCCGTTTCCGACTGTGTCAGCGTGTAGTTGACTTCAAAGCGGGGGCTTTCCCCCATATTGTCCACGGAAGAAAGGTTAACCAGCATATCAAACCCGGCGGAATCCCGTAGCCAGCGGACAACATCCGCCACGGCTTGGCGCGCGACGGTCAGCGTAATATCTCCGCGGAATTCGTAGCGGTCCGTGATGATGTCTTTCCCAAAGCGGTTTTGGGCGTTGTCTGCGGCGGTTTTAATCTGTGATTCTAGAGAAAGCATGGAGAAAAAATGGTAAAAGTGAACGGAAGAAACGTTTGAAAAAACTTATTCAAGGGGCATTTCCGTATTGACCGGGACGGGAGCGTTGGCTTCGCGAGGTTCTTCCTTCTTGAAGAAAGTGCGTGCGGGCTGCTGGGTATCCAGCTTCTTGCGCAGGGTGAGCAGGGCTTCCAGAATAGCCTCCGGACGGGGCGGGCAACCGGAAATGTAAACGTCCACGGGAAGAATCTTGTCCACGCCTTGGAGTACGGAATAGGAGCGGAACATGCCGCCGGTGGAAGCGCACGCGCCCATGGCGATGCACCACTTGGGTTCCGGCATCTGGTCCCAGATGCGGCGGACGGCCAGGGCCATTTTATAAGTGACGGTGCCGGCTACAATCATCACGTCCGCCTGGCGGGGGGAAAAACGTGTCACTTCCGAGCCGAAGCGGGAAAGGTCATACCGGGAACAGGCCACGGCCATGAACTCAATGGCGCAGCAGGAAAGACCCATCGGCATGGGCCAGAGGGAATTTTTACGAATCCAGTTGATGGCGGCGTCCAGGGTGGTATAGACAAAATTGCCTTCCGCATTGGAGTCCAGTACTCCCGTTTCGTAAATATTCGGTTCGTTCTTGGTGACCATGATAACAGATGATTCTTGCTGAAGCCAGATTAGCGAGATGCCTTCAACTCTCAAGCCTTAATTTGGTTCAGCCATGATTTTCTGCGGCCTGTTCCGGCCCTGTTTTCCGGCATTCCGGGAGGGGGGATGAATAAACCCGCACAGGGTTTCCCCCGTGCGGGTTTTTTATCCAACTATATTACCTATGAAACTCAGAACTCCCCATAATGGGCGGCGGTCTCTCTACCTCCCGCCGTCCGGTTTGTTGCTGATGCAGGTTAGAGTCCCGGACAGGAGCATCCGTTCAAAAAGAAGAAATTTGTATGACAAAAATCCGGGTATATATTTTAAAATGATTGATAATAAATAAATTATATAGCTATTCCCTTTCAGGGAGATACGGGGTAGGGGCTTCATTTCTTTGTGGCGCCTGTGAGGAAAATGGCGGAGCGGAACGGACGGAGAGGCCGTTTACGTTTTTCCCGTTCCTGAAGGCGCGGATGGAGAGGTGCGCGATCAGCCAGAGGCCCAAAGTAATACAGGCTACAAGAGCTGGCGGGCTTTCCGTAATATCCCATAAAAATAGAATAACCAGTTCTGCCGCCAGCAAAAAAATACCCATGAAACGCCAGTACAGTGATTCTCCCTTATGCTTGGCGCGAGGGGAGAAATCGGCAAGAAGGCACGGGATATCCAGAAGAAGAACGAGAAAATCAAGCATGTTATTTGTTATGATAAACAGAGAAAACAAATAGATGGCTCTCCTTTGTTTATCCTATTTGTTCGGTGTCCGGCAGTCCAGGGGGGCCTATCAGCAAATAGCCGTGTACAGATAGCGTTCATGGCTGGCGACTGTGCCGTTACCGTCACCTTCTTCATGAACCTTCGTCCCTGGTAATCGTAGCCGCATTCCACGACTGTCGCGCCGTCTCGGCTGGTGAAACTCGTCGCGCGGTTGGCCGCGTTGTACGCCACCGTCCAGATGCCCGTTGACGTCCTGATGAGGGTCTGGTTGCCCGAGGCGTCGTACGTCGGCACAAAGGGCGCTTCCCCGCTTTCTTCAATGCCGGTGTACTGGTTGGAGTCCGTTGGCCGCGTAGGCGAGTTCCCCGGCCGGTTCCTGCGCCGTCTTGCGGTTGCCGATGTTGTCCGTAGCTGTAACCGTAGGGGGCGGCGCCCAGGGTGGCTGTGGTGAGTTCGTTTCTGCCATTGTAGCTGAAGCTGTCGCTTCGGGCGGGTTCCGTTCTCTTCCGCTGGTGTGGACAATCGCGCATCCTGGGGCTTGTAGCTCTTAAATCAATTGGAAAATAAAATCCTTAGAAAATATATTATATTTTTTGACTAAAACTATCTTTTCTATATTTCAAAAAATCCATTCATATCGAAATCGTGTCTTTCAAACAATTTTTTTGAGGTCTGATAACTGATAATAATTTCTATTCTTTATCTCAATTATTTATGATGAAATTCATCATTCTGAGGGGAAAGAGGAATTTATATTTACGATTATTACACTTTCTGCTGTCAAATATTCCATTTGACCACACAGTATTGAGAAGCTGGATGCTGAAATGTGTAGTTTTTCTATATTAGTCAGTTGAATTGTTTTAACAAAATTTTTAATGAACGATTTAAATTTAGTCATACAATAATTATCGCCAAAAGAGACTTCTTGACGTATGTCCTTTTATTTATTTTCTGCAAATGATAAATTGCTTCTTAATAAAAAGCAAAATCTATTAAAATAGTTAATTCTGTTTCAATAATTTTATTTAAATTGTTTTTCTTTTTATGAATTTTGTATCTTGAGATGAAAGTTCTTTAAATGATACAAAAATCATTCCTTTAGCACTACTGCTGGATAATAGTGCGCCAAAACAATCTAAACCATAAGATTGCATTAAATATGTGTTATCTATTAATTTAATTACTTTGTTTTTGTCGTGTCCATTATCCGTTGTAATGAAATCTCCAACTTTAATTTCTTCTCCTGAAAAATAATTTGCCATAATTTTTTTATTTGATGACTTCAATTCCTCCTCCAGTAGGTCGACCTGTATATTCAGGATAATTGTGATTGTTTGAAATGGTAGTTCGTTTATCGAAACATCGGCAATCAGCTACTATGGGAGACTGATTAACTGTAAAAATATGATAATGAGGATTCCAGCCGTTGTGTGTATGGTTTCTGTGACATTGCTGCCGTTGAGATCCCACAGGTGGATTACATGCTTTACATTTTAATTTATATACTCCTTCTGTTAAAGCAGCAACTAGTGCAGCGGCCGTTGAGTATCCGAGCAAAGTAGCTACCTCAGATATTTTTCCTGCTGCAAGTCCTTGAATAACAGTATTTGAAAGTGAGTCTAATGCTTGTAATCCAAACGTATCGAATTTATCTTGAGTGCTGTTACCGAGGAACGCATAAAGATTCCATCCTCCCTGTTCGGTGATGGGGTCACGGTTGATCCACCTGCCGTCTTTGGGGTTGTAAAAGCGGTAATTGTAATAGACCAGGGCGAAATCTTCGTCGTGCATCTCGCCGGACCACTGGACGGGCTGGACGAGGTCTCCCGTGGAAGCCGCCTGTCCATAGGGCGAGTAGGCGAGTTCTTGGGCCGGTTCCTGCGCCGTCTTGCGGTTGCCGATATTGTCGTAGCTGTAACCGTAGGGGGCGGCGCCCAGGGCAGCGCCGGTGAGCTCGTTTCTGCCGTTGTAGCTGAAGCTGTCGCTGTGTGCAGGCTCCGTTCCCCGCCGCTGGGTGCGGGTGACCGGGCGTTCCAGAGCGTCGCATCTCTGGGTCCGGGAGACCAGCACGGTTTCCCCCAGGCGGCAGTCTAGGCCGCTGAGCAAATCACGTCGCTGTTCGTAAGAAAGTTCCCGGACGATGCCGTCGGGCATCGCGAGGCTGGAGAGCAGGCTGCTTCCCGCCAGGTAGCCGTAGGCGAAGCGTTGCTCCGTTCCCCCGTGCATGATTCCGGCGCTGGCCAGCCTTCCGTCGGCTTCATAGCCCTGGCTGGCTTCCTGGAGGACACCGGTTCCCTGTTTCAGGGTATAGCCGGAGGAGCGTCCGTAAGTGTCGTAGTGTTCCTGGAGCTGGCAGGAGACTCCTTCGATGGTAATGGCGTCGGTGTCCGGTTCGTTGTAGGGGGTGTACGTGAGGACGCGCGAGCCGGAGGCGTCCGTGACCTGGGTCAGCTGGTTGAGGTGGTTGTAGGCGTACTGGATGCCGGGCGTGGAGTCGCTGTAGGAGACGGAGTTGTTGACCCCCTTCTTCAAGTTGTAGCCCCAGGTGGTGACCACCCCCCGCGCGTCCGTGAGCGTGGATTTGAAGTTCAGGGCATTGTAGGCGGTGTCTTCATGGGTGCCGTCCGCCCAGGTTTTGCGGATGAGCAGGCCCGTGGCGTCATCGTAGCTCCACGTAGTGACGTCCCCGTCCGTGCGTCCCGTGGGGTCGGCGGTGATGTCGCCCGCGTCCTCCCGGAACGTGGTGAGGCTTATCATCCTGTCCGCTTCATCATAGCCGAAGAGCAGGGGCTGGGTCCCCGTTCCCCATTGCGCCGTGTTGCGGCCCCGGAGGTCGTAGCCGTAGCAGGTCGTGTTGCCCAGGGCGTTGGTGACGACGGCAGGCTGGTCAAACCAGGGGCCGTAGGCGGTAGAAGTCGTGTTGCCCGCCGCGTCCGTCACCGAGATCGTGCGCCCGGCAAGGTCGGTGCGCGTCGTGACCGTGTTGCCCCGGCCGTCCGTGCTGGAGTAGATGACGCCGGTTTCCGTGTAGGCGCGGGTATGCGTGGCCGTGACGCCCGCATGGTCCGTCTGCGACGCGGTGAACCCGTCAATGACCGTGGCCGTTGCTATGACATTGGAAGTGGGAATGCTGCTTTTCTGCGTCCGGACGGCGCCCGGGCCGTATTCGCTCCATTGTTCGGAAGCGTTTCCCCTGGGGTCGATGGAAATGACTTTGCTTTCCAGCGTGGACGAGAGGGAGGAAACCAGCGTCTTCTGCGTTTCGTCGCAGGTCGTTCCCCGGCCGTTGTTCCTGGTCGCCGTGACGACCTGGTACACGCCGTCTTCCGCCTGTTCCGTGCCGTAGCTCCACGCGGTGATGCGCGAGTTGGACACGGTGGCCGGATCGGCAAGCTTCCAGGTTTCCTTGACCTTATTGCCGAAGGCGTCGTATTCCCACAGGGTCGGCGCCATCGTCGTAGCTGCGGTTTCTGCATCTGTCTGTTCCTTGGTCAGCTGTCCCTTGGCGTTATAGGTGTTCCTCGTGTAAATGACTCCCCCGATGGTGTTGGGCCGTCCCGTGCGCAGGGTTTCGCCGACGCCGTTGACGATCATTCTTTGCAGCTCGATTTCCGTTTCCCCGGACACGGCTTTCGTGAAGGTCCGCACACCGTCGCTGACCAGGTCGATGGCGTAGATGACGTGCCGCTGCCCCGTGCCGGATTCTTCCATCACCGTTCCGTCCGGCGCGCTGCGCGTGATGAATGTAGCCCCGGAAGGGACGGTTTGCGTGACCGTCAGGCCGTCCTGGCTGTAGGCGTAGGTAGTGACCCGGCCCAGGACGTCCGTAGAGGAAGTCATCCTCCCCAGCAAGTCGTACTCCGTGCTTTCTTGGGTAGTCATCGCCCCCGTGTCTTGACGCGTGGAGAGCACGCGCCCTGCCGCATCCCGGGCGTAGGTGGTGATGGTTTCCGGCGTGATGACGGTTTCCCCGTCCATCACGGCGGAACGCGTGACTTCCACCAGTTGGCGCGCCGTGTCGTAGGCGTAGTCCGTCCTGATGCCGTTTTCGGCGGTTTCCCACAGCAGGCCTCCGTCGCACATCAGTTCGCGTTCCGTGAGCCGGCCGTTGCCCGCCGTCCGCTTCACCCACCGGTTCTGCGTGTCAAATTCGTAGACGGCGCTGCCCGTGAGCGCCCATTGCCCGGTGGAAAGCAGGAGGTAGTTTTCTTCCCTGACGCGCTGCCCTTCCGCCGTGATCCAGGTGACGGCGCGCGTGCTTTGTCCCGGCACGGCTTCTCCGCTGATGCGCGTTTCCACCGTTTCCGTGTAGAGGGCGCCGTGCTCCGTCGTGGCCGCGTAGTCGTGCCACGTTTGCACGCCGTCGAGGTCCCGGCTGAACCGCGTGCGTCCGCGGGCATGGATGTTGGTGGCTCCGGCCAGCCATTGTTCCTCCGCCGTCAGGCGCGTGCCCGCCACACCCAGGCCCGTGACCCGCCGTTCCGTTCTTTTGATGTGGTTGGCCGTCGTGTATTTCCAGGTGGTGGATGTCAGCGTTTTGACGTGTCCTTCCAGCGGAAGCAGGTCTGCCGTTTCCGTGGCCGGTTCGTCGTTGAAGTTGTCCGCCCCCGAATGCGCATAGGTGTAGCGCGTGATGCGCCTGCCGCTTTCCGCCCACGGTTCGTCCCGGCTGAGCAGGCGGCCGTAGAGGTCATAGGCGTCATGAGTCTGGCTGCCGTCCGGGGCCGTTTCCGTTCTGAGCCGTCCGCACTGGTCGTAGGCGTATTGCGTGGTTTGCTCCTCCGGGCTTCCGTAGCCTTCCGCCAGCGTGAGCAGCAGGTCGCCGACGTCCGTGGTCTGGTGGATGGCGCAGGTGCGCGCCGCCACGATTCCGTTTTTGGAGATTTCCGTGACCAGCTGCCAGACCGAGTTTTCCGGTTCCAGCTCCGTGCGCGTGCGGAGGGTCGTGAGGGCGTCTTCCCCCGTGCCCTGCCGCATGTTCCACGCCAGGCCGTCGTTCCACCAGGTGACGGCGTAGGGCTGCCTGGCAGGCGTCTGCTCCGTGACGGTGAATTGGCCGTCCGTAGACAGGGAGAGGACAAATGTTTTGAAGGGAGCACCCATAACGGTATAAAATCCCTGTTCGTCCGTTCCGGTGATTTGGCCGGGGGTGTAGAGCGCGATGGTGTAGCCCGTGGCCGTGACGTTTTCCACGTTGAGCAGGCCGTCCCACAGGTTCCAGATTTGCTTCAGCGAGCCGTCTTCGGCATGCCTGACGTCCAGATAGGATGACGCGTTGGAAATGACCTGCCTGTCCTCCGTCGTGTAGGAAAGGAGTTGTCCCGTTTCCGCCGAGAAGAGGTATTGGCTGCCGTCTTCCACGATCCAGCGGAGGCAGGATTGTCCTTCCACCGTGTCCAGCGTTGCCCGTCCTCCGCCCGACGTGTCCACGCCAACGGGCAGCACGGACCCGTTCATGTAGCAACGCATGGCAATCACCCGGTCCCCCTGCACCAGATCAAAACGCACTCCGGGTACAATTCCCCCTTCGGGCACGTCCAGACGGCTGTTCAAGGGATGGTTGTAGGCCAGTGAGGAGGGGCTTTCCAGGCCGGAGACAGTTTCCTCAGCCCTCAGTTCCACCCGGCCCGCAGGAAGCCCCCCCAGTCCCCGGAACATTCCGAAGTTGCAGGACCAGTACATCAGCGTGGCCGTGCTTTCCGCACTCACACTGCACCCTGCGGAGGAATAGTTTCCCAGGGCGCCGCTTTCCATGCCCGCCTCAGGGCCCGACCGGGACTGCGGCGGGGAGGGCGGCGTTCCGCCGCTGTTGTCGCACGTGTCTCCCTCGCAGGGACACGGTTCGGGTTCTTTCCTGCCCCCCGGTTCCGTCGGCACCACGTCGATGCTGTAGTTGCAGATGGAGGTGTTGCCGCTTGCCGGATGGTAGTCGATGTTGGTCTGGCTGACTTCCCAGCTGTAGGTGCCGGAGGGGAGCTGCGCCCCGCCGGTCCCCGTGTGGTATTTGTGCCCGCCCTGTTCGCCCGCCGTCTGCGGGTTTTCCTTCAGATCCACCTGCGCCACCACGTTGCCGCCGGAGTCCTTTACCTCCAGGCTCCCCCAGTCGTCCACCCCCAGGAAGAGCGAGCAGGTGCCGTAAAGTTTTTTGCCGTCCGCTCCTTCCGGGATGGTGAATGTGCCTTGCGCGCTGTAGCCGTCCGCCGGCGTGCTCGGCGGCCCCACGGTTCTTTCCTCATGGATCCGGATCGCTTCAAACGGTAGCGGATCGGGCTCCGGAGCTGCCTCCATGCCCCGCCTGCCGGGGCTGCCGCCGGCTCCAAAGTACCATTTCCGGTAGCCGGGAACGGCAGAACGATGGACGGAGGAGGAACGATGAGGCGGATTCATCAGGTATTCAAGAGTCGGGGGTAATGAAGGAAGCGAGGGGGGCCGCCCTTTCCTGATCGTTTTATCAATAGTATGATCTGAAGTCGGTGTCGATAGAATTTTATTTGTATGTTTTTGATTTTTTATAAAAGATGGTCATTATTTTACACGAAAAGATAATATTATAATTCTTACGTTCAGTGCATTCCCTTAATAGACATCAATGTTGTCTGTTTGTTAGAAAATGTTTTCCTCTCATGCTGAGCCCTTGACAGGAGGCCATCCCTTCCGGGCATCAGTCCAATTCCTGTAATCAATGTTTTTCTTTCTCGAAGAAAGATGGGGCCGTCGCTGTCGGACGGGGCCTGCTTAGGTTTCGTCCGGCATTTCCAAGTACGGTCTCCTGGATTACTGGGTGCCTTCCGGTTGCAGCCGCTGGCGTTCCTGAATGAGTACGTGGAAGTGTCCTCCGGCACCGTATTCATCCGTCAGAAAGGCATCCTGCGGCGTGTTTTCCGCATGGGGGAGCAGGTAGTCCCGCTGGGTCATGAAAGTGACCCGGTCCTCCAGACAGTTGCGGGATAGTTCCAGCAGGTCCGTAAAATTGACGTCACAGGTCAAATCCGTGAGGCCGGGGTTACGGTACAGTTCCTCCCCCGTCAGCACCTGGTGGCTTTTGTACCCGCGCAGGGAACCCCGGGGGCGGCGATAGTACAGCCGCTCCATTTCATCCCCGTAGTCGATGACCGTCATGACGCCCATGTTCCAGTGGGGAAGCCAGCTCGTAAACCAGCGCGCGTAGGAGTCGTGAATTTCCACCCGCTGCCCCGGTTGGGAACCGTATTCCAGCATATGGGAGAAAAGCGGCTGCTGCCGGACGGGGCGCAGTTCTTCCCGGACGGCTCCGTTTTTCACGACAAGCCCTACTTCCTTCCAGTCCTGTTCCGTGTATTCGAATACGCGCGCCGGGAAAGCGTCCACCAGCTCGTTGGAGAAAATAAAGGCCTTGCCTCCGCAGTGTTTCAGCGCTTTTTCCATGGTGGAATAAATTTTGGCCCTGCCTCCCAGCAGAAGGTGCTGGAATTCGCGCAGCCGTGGGGAAGATTCCACAATCACGTAGTCCGTATTCAGGCGGTTCCAGAATCCCAGCCGCTCCAGGATTTTGACGGCCAGGGCGCCGGAACCGGCGCCTATTTCCAGCAGGGGCAGCCGCCTGCCGCAGCGGGAGCAGGCTTCTTTCCAGTGAGCGATAATAGCTTTTGCGAGGATGGGGGAAAGCGTGGGGGTAGTGGAAAAGTCCCCGCGTTGACCGATGTTTTCAATGGAAGAGGAGTAGTACCCTTCCTGCGGGTGGTGCAGGGCCAGCTGCATGAAAGCTTCCAGGGAGAGCCAGCCGCCAGCGGCCGCGATGTGGTCTGAAAGGCGTATCATGCAGGGAAGGCAGGGGTCAGGATTGGGATTGCTCCAGCATGCGCAGCAACGGGGCTTCCGCCCTTCTGCGCAGGTCTTCCGGCAGTTCCACGGCGGGAGAAAGGTCCCGGAGGGCCAGGTACAGTTTTTCCAGCGTGTTCATTTTCATGTACGGGCAGGTGCTGCAGGAGCATTGCTCCGTGGGCGCGGGAATGAATTCTTTGCCCGGCACCAGCTTGCGGAGACGGTGCAGAATGCCGGATTCCGTCACAATGATGAAAGATTTGGCGGGGTTTTCCGTGCAATAGGGGATCATTTTTTCCGTGGAGCAGATATGGTCCGCCAGCAGGCGCACGGCCTCCGTGCATTCCGGATGGGCCACCACCGGCACGCCGGGGTGCTTTTCCTTCAGGGCAAGAATCTGGTCCCGCGTGAACTCCATGTGCACGTGGCAGGCCCCGTTCCACAGTTCCAGGGGGCGGCCAAGCTGGCGGCTTACCCAAGCGCCCAGATTCTGGTCCGGGACGAACAGGATGGGGCGATCCTCCGGAGCCTGGGAGACGATTTTTACGGCATTTCCGGAAGTAACGATTACATCCGCCAGCGCCTTGACGCCGATGGAGCAGTTCACATACGCCACTACATAGTAATTTTTATGGGCGTTTTCTTTTAAGAAGGCTTCCAGCTCACCGGCGTCGCAGGAGGCTTCCAGAGAACAGCCGGCATCGGCATCCGGAAGAATGACGGTTTTGTCCGGATTAAGAATTTTGGCGGTTTCCGCCATGAAATGGACGCCGCAAAAGGCGATCACGTCGCAATCCGTATTCTGCGCCTTGTAGGCCAGCCCCAGGGAATCGCCCACATAGTCGGCCATGTCCTGGATATCCCCGGTCTGGTAGCTGTGCGCCAGAATGATGGCGTTGCGTTCTTCTTTCAGGCGTAAGATTTCCTCTTTCAGGTCAAAGGGTGCCATGCGGGAAAAGATGGGGCGAAGCCCCCGGCAAGTCAAGCATCATGTCCCATGCAGGGCGCGCTTGTTGACGGGAAGGGGGAAATGTGGCACAGTCTGGCGCATCATACGATTATGTTTTCACTTTTAGCAGATAAACTGGATAACACGTTCCGGAGGCTGCGCGGCCTGGGCAAGATTTCCGAGAAAAATATTGCAGACGCCCTGCGCGACATCCGGCTGGCCTTGCTGGAGGCGGACGTGGAGTTTGGCGTGGCCCGGGAATTCATCGGTCGCGTGAAGGAACGGGCCATGGGGCAGGAAGTGCTCAAATCCATCAAGCCCGGAGAGCAAATCGTCAAAATTTTCCGTGATGAAATCGCCGCCCTGCTGGGCGGGGACGCCGTGGGGCTGGACCTGACGGATCCTGCCAGAAACATGGTAGTGGGGCTGAACGGCGCCGGCAAGACCACGACCAGCGCGAAGCTGGCCCTGCGCCTGAAGAACGAGGGGCGCCGCCCCCTGCTGGTGGCCTGCGACCTGGTGCGCCCCGCCGCCGTGGACCAGCTGGCCACGCTGGCGGAACAAATAGGAGTGCCCGTTTATAAGCCCGCTCCCGGCAGCAGGGACGTGGTGGCCGTGGCGCGCGAGGCTCTGGAATGGGCCCGGACCCAGAACGGGACCGTCATGATTTTTGACACGGCGGGCCGCCAGGAAGTGGATGAAGCCCTGATAGACGAGCTACGCCATCTGCACTCCTTTCTTGCGCCGCGGGAAACGCTCCTGGTGGCGGATGCCGCCACGGGCCAGCAGGCCGTGAATGTGGCCCAGACCTTTGACCGTGCCGTGAACGTGACGGGCATCGTCCTGACCAAGCTGGACGGCGATACGCGCGGCGGCGCCACGCTTTCTATCAAAGCGGTGACGGGCAAACCCGTCAAATTCTGCGGCACGGGCGAAAAGCTGGGCGACATAGAGCCGTTTTATCCCGACCGCATGGCCGGCCGTATTCTCGGCATGGGGGACGTGCTTTCCCTCATCGAAAAGGCGGAGGCCTCCATTTCCGAGGAACAGGCCAAAAAATTTGAAAAGAAGTTCCGCGAAAATTCCTTTACACTGGAAGATTATCTCGTGCAGTTC
>OJLA01001823.1_pt1 | contig 13562 bp, 9 predicted proteins | sample 1596611 | NCBI WGS metagenome assembly OJLA01 (sample SAMEA4350168, study PRJEB24818) | metagenome | biome: human; feature: gut; material: faeces | place: Denmark | collected 2013-09
CCCGACCATTTTCATTGGCGGCTTTGGCGTACTGGTTCAGATTGTTGCTGCACATCTGCAAGAGATATGCCATGCGTTGCAGTTCTTTCAAGTCGAGGTGCAGGCAATAGCCGTCCAGTGCCATCTTTCGGATATAGGCACTCAGGCTGCGGATGCCCATGCCAAGCATCTTTTCATAAATGCGGTTCTTCTCCGCCTTTGTGGTTCTCAGGATAATGATTTCATCCCGCTTTTCCCTCACCGGGCATCACCGTCCTTGTCATAGTAGCTGCGGAACGGTTTGACAGGCTCTGACTGATTGACTTTTTCCTCCAGTGCAGCCAGCACAGACGGACGAGGCGCAGGTGATTCGGTTTTCTCGGTTTCCTTGGGAGCGTCTTGCGAGGAACTGCGGTCACGGTCGATGTTCAACAAGGCGTTCAATTCAGCAAGGCGGGCAGACTTTTCGGCCAGTTCTTCCTCCTGTGCAAACGGCTTTGCCACTTCGATCTCTGCAGCCTGCTTCTGCTGCTCAAGGTTTTGCAGAGCATTTTCAGCATCTGCAATGCGGTCAGCAAAATTGTCGATGGCATTGTCCAGACGGGTGATGTTGCCGCGCGCATCATCGCCCAGCGATACCGGGTAGCTTAACTCTGCCCGGAGAACCGCCTGATGTTCATTCTTGAAGCTGTCGAACCGGATGTTCAGTTCAAACCCACGGTAGGTGCCCAACAGCATCATATCAGCATTGGGCATTTCCTGCCGTGCCAGCAGCAGCCGTTCGCCAGCCACCTTTTTGTCATCGTACACCATGCCCTTGATGGTCATGCCGCAGAAGTTTTCCTTGTCCTGCGGGTGTGCTGCTGCAGTCTGTGAATCCTGTTGCAAAGCAGCAATGCGGGTTTTCTGTTTCTGGATTTCCTCCGGGAATGTTTTAAGCAGCTTATCCTCCAGACGATATTTCTGATTCTGGAAGTCGCCGCGCAGGACTTTCAATTTTGCCACCTGCACGTCCAAGTCCATCTTTTCCCGGATGCGTGGGTCACCGGCACACAGAGCCTTGATTTCGGCGTAAGATAGGGCCTGCTCGTCAATATCATCACAGGAGCGCATGGGAGATTTGCTCGTCATAATCTGCGAAATGAACTTCTGCTTGCTCTCCAAAGTTTGCCAGAGGTACCCATCAAACGTCCCTTCCGTGACGTAATTATAGACGTACACTTGTTTGTTTTGATTGCCTTGACGGATGATTCTGCCGTTGCGCTGGGTCATATCGGACGGACGCCAGCCTACATCTAGATGATGCACCGCCACAAGCAGCGTCTGGACATTTGTACCGGCTCCCATTTTGGCAGTGCTGCCTAGCAGCACACGCACCTGTCCGCTGCGCACCTTGGAGAAAAGTTCTGCTTTCTTGTTCTCCGTATCTGCGTTGTGAATGAACTCGATCTCCTGTTCGGGCACACCAGCGTTGAGAAGCTTGGAGCGAATATCATCATAGACGTTGAACGAACCGTCCCCCTTGGGAGTAGACATATCGCAGAAGATCAACTGGGTCAGCTTCTGCTCCTTGGTGTCGTTCCAGATGCGCAGAACATTGTTGACACAGGCGTTTAATTTGCTGCTGGGGTCATCAGGCAAGGCGGAGTTCATCAACCGCTGGTCAAGGCCGATCTTGCGGCCATCCGACGTAATTTTCAGCATATTGTCCACCGAGGGGTCAACGGAGCCGCTGTGAACTTCGGCGGCTCGTTCGCTCAACGCCTGCACCATATCTTTCTGAATCTCCGAGGGCTTGACCACCACGGTTTCAAATTTGGCTTCGGGCACGGGCAAATTCAGCTGGTCGCTGGTCTTGATATCCGCCGCTTCTTTGAACATCGCCATCAGTTCAGGTACGTTGAAGAACTTCGCAAAACGAGTGCGCGCACGGTATCCGGTGCCTTCAGGCGCAAGTTCAATGGCCGTGGTTGTCTCACCAAAGGTCGATGCCCATGCATCAAAATGTGTTAAACCTTTCTGTTGCAAGGTGTTGTACTGGAGATAGCGCATGAGGGTGTACATCTCGGTCATGCTGTTGCTGATAGGGGTGCCTGTTGCAAAAATAACGCCACGCCCTCCGGTAATCTCATCGAGGTAGCGGCATTTGCCAAACATATCAGAAGACTTTTGCGCCTCGGATGTGCTCAAACCGGCCACATTCCGCATCTTCGTGTATAAGAATAAGTTCTTATAGTTTTGGCTCTCATCCACAAACAGCCTGTCTACGCCCAATTGCTCAAAGGTGACCACATCATCTTTACGGTCGGTAGCTTGTAACTTTTCCAACTTCTGTTTCAGGGTCTTGCGCAGTTTTTCCAGCTGCTTTACGGTGAAATGCTCACCAGCCTGCTCCTTTGCTTCTTCGATGGCCTCCTCGATTTCATCCATCTGTTCCTGAATCAATCGCTCCTGCCGCTCTGCGGACAGCGGGATTTTCTCAAATTGCGAGTGACCGATAATAACGGCATCATAGTCGCCGGTCGCGATACGGCTGCAAAACGTTTTGCGGTTGCCGGGTTCAAAATCTTTCTTGCTGGTAACCAGCAGCTTTGCATTGGGGTAGAGGTGCAAGAATTCCGCAGCCCACTGTTCCGTCAGGTGATTGGGCACCACGAACAGTGACTTCTGGCATAACCCCAGCCGCTTGGATTCCATTGCAGCAGCGGCCATTTCAAAGGTTTTGCCGGCACCAACTTCGTGTGCAAGCAAGGTATTGTGACCGTACAGCACATGGGCGATTGCGTTGCGCTGATGTTCCCGTAAATTGATTTCTGGGTTCATGCCCACGAAATGAATATGGCCACCGTCATACTCACGAGGTCTGGTAGAGTTGAAAAGCTCGTTGTACTTCTTTACCAGTAAGGCGCGCCGCTGCGGGTCTTTCCAGACCCAGCCAGCAAAAGCGTCCTTGATAGCCTGCTGTTTCTGCTGGGCGAGGGTGGTTTCGTTTTGATTCAGTACACGCTTTTCTTTTCCATCCTCCACGATGGTATCATAAACGCGGCTGTCACGCAAATTCAAGGTATCCTCCAAAATCTTGTAAGCATTGGCCCTGCGGGTACCGTAGGTTTCGGTGGCCATAATGTCACCGAAGCCAGTAGCAGATTTATTGCTGATCCGCCATTCGGAAGTGTAAGGGGAGTAGCGAACGGTGATGGCATTGTTGTAGCGGATACGATAGGGCGGTTGAAAAGTTTCCATCATGAACTGCTGCACAATAGAGGGATCAAGCCATGTGGCACCCAAACGCACATCAATTTCAGATGCTTCCAGATCTTTGGGCTGCGCCTTAGTCAGTGCGTCCACATTGACCTTGAACTCCGGGTGGCTCTCCGCAGCAAGCTGTGCCATGCGTAGCTTATCGCGCACATTACCCGAAAGGTATTCGTCCGCAGTCTGCCAGCCGGCTTCCGGGTCATCTGCATCGGCGGCAGGATCTTTGAAGATCACACCGGACAGTTCGGTAGTAATGCGTCCGTACTCGCCGGGTGTGCCCAGCAGTTTTGCCATATAGGGCAAATCCACTTTGCCATGCTCACCAATAGATACCGCCAGTGCTTCGCTGGGGGTATCCACACTGGTAACAACACGTTCCGGGCGAATCGTCCGCTTGGTGAACATATCCGCTTTGCTTTTCAACTGCCTGTTTTCATCCAAGTTTTCCAGTGAGCAGAGCAGATAGTAGGAGCTATCATCATCGAACAGGCGGGCATTTTTCTTATCGTTGATTAGACCGTATTTTGCAGTAAAGGCATCATAGGCGGCGTTCAACTTTGCCTGTGTCGCCTTAATATCCTCCTCCGGGAAGTCGTTCAACTGCTGGTCGATCAGTTCGTTGACGATTTGTCGCAGCTCCACCATACCAGCTACACGGCCCTTGGCGTTATCGGACAGTTCGATTTGCGTCATGATGGAGTTTTCGCGGTAGTAAATGTCGCCATCTACCACGGTGTAGCTGAAATTCTTCACGGTGGGGTCTGCGGGCAGCGTTTTACGCTGCACTTCCACATCTGCGACGTCCGGGGCAGCAATCTCCACCGCAGTGTACTGGCCCTCAATATGCTGCACTGCTTCGGCAAGCTGGTCTGCAAGGCTGGTGCCCTCGATAGGCGCAACGGTCAGGTCCTCTCGTCCGTACTGGGTGCTTTCGGCGGTGAGTTCGCCCAGCACCATCTCCGGGTGGTCTACGAAATACTGGTTGATGGCAAAGCCATCCTCGGTTTTGCCCAGCTGTACCCAGTCCGGCTCATGGTCGATAGGGCGGTCACGCTTCTGCAGGAAGATAATGTCGCTGACAACATCCGTACCAGCGTTGGCACGGAAAGCGTTGTTGGGCAGACGAATGGCCCCCAGCAAATCGGCACGCTCTGCCATATGCTTGCGGGCGGTGCTGTCCTTGCTGTCCATGGTATAGCGGCTGGTGACAAACGCCACGATGCCGCCCGGTCGCACTTGGTCGATGGCTTTCGATAGCGATAGGTAATCCTTTGAAGTTATCTTCGGATTTTCCCCCGCTCCACACCGTGCGTGCGACTTTCACCGCACACGGCGTTCCACCGTTTATGATTCAGTATTAACTAAAGTAAACTTACAATTTTCGAGCAGTAAAGAAACTCATTTTGATATTAGATGGCTTGCATATTTGCCAGTTGGCGTAGCTTGTTCAGCTTCGCCTTTTGTTTGTAGGTGAGCTGTAGTTGTGTGAGGTAAGCCTTGATTGTTCCTTCTTTTGTTGCGTGCAGCAATCGGTGTATATCCTTGTGTAAAATAATCAAGTTTTCGTATCTGTCGTTTCCACCTTGACTGACAGGCTTTTTGTGGTGACAATGAATTTCGTGTAATTCCAGTATTTGCCCTGTAACTGCACATTTTCCATGCTGTGCCACATAGAGAGAAATTCGGTTGTCCATATACTCAACACTTCGACCAACTTCCTTTGTTCTCATAAGGAGAAGCATTGTTCTGGTATCTATGCCAAGATTTTTATGAATTTCTCGTCTGCCCTCTGGCGTGTATTTGCATACCGATTTTTTCTTCCACATTGGATTTTTGTGCTTAACATAAGCAACGGGTATCAAAGGTTTGCCACTATAGAATCGGATTTGTTTGCTTTTTCCGTATTTCTTTTCAATGAACGAAAATCCTTTGTAATCTCCTTTTGTGGAAAGTGCCTTTCGCTTTAATTGGCTTAGTTTCACAACATCAACTTCTCGCCCCATATCTGCGAAATCCGAACTCACACAGGTCGCAATCTGAAAATAGTTGTGCATACCCATAATCATGGAATTGTATTCGTTGATAAGAGTAGCTCGTTCCTCATCGTTTTTTGGATGTGCTATCTTTTTGATTTGACCTTTCAGTTTGTCCGTTTCTCGGCGCTTTGCTTTGTCGCATATATGCGATTTGACAACATAGGACGCTCCTTTTTTCATAAGAGTGAGCTTAAACCCAAGAAATTCCGAATAGCCTTTTTTCAAATTGACGATTTTAGACTTTTCTTCGCTGATTTCCAGCTTCAATCGCTCCTGAAGCCACGCCTTCGTTGCATGATATGCTCTGTCGGCATCTTTTCGGGTAGCGCAAAATATCTTAAAATCGTCAGCGTATCTTACCATGTGCATCTCTTTTAATCCCGATTTACGAAATGCGTCATAAGCTCGCCCTCTGTGGATTGCTCCTGTTTTCGTGATATGGTCACGAACATTATGGGCAGGTTGTTTCTCCCACTGGCTTATTATCCACCAGTCCAGTTCATTAAGAACAATGTTGGACAGTAGAGGCGATAGGATTCCGCCTTGCGGCGTTCCTTTCTGGGGGTAAATTGTGTCGCCGTTTGGCAAAACAATCGGAGCTTTTAGCATCTCCTTAATCACACATAGCAACTTTTTGTCCTGTATTCCTATGTTCCACATCTGCTTTATCAGCTTGCTGTGGTTGACATTATCGAAGAATCCTTTAATATCAATGTCCACAACAAAGTGCAGATGGGATTTTTGCATAAACGCATATGCTTGTGCAATAGCGTGCTCTGCTGACCTGTTCGGTCGAAACCCATTGCTTCTGTCGCTGAATTTAGCTTCACAGATAGGTTCAAGGATTTGCAAAATACATTGTTGGACTATCCTATCCCATATCGCAGGGATACCGAGCGGTCTTAACTTTCCGTTCGGTTTTGGAATTTCAACTCTTCTTACTGCTTTGGGTTTATACCATTGGAGTTTCTTTCTCACAATTTCAACAAACTTTGCTTCGGGAATCTTTTCAATATCCTTGATCGTTAGCCTGTCTATTCCGCTTGTATTGCTTCCAGAATTGCGTTTTATGTTTCGATAAGCAAGGCGAATGTTTTCTTCGCTTCCAATGAGTGGCATGAGATTATTGAAAATCTTCCCACGCCCGCTATCTGCGTACAATGTGTCAAGCGTATTTTGCAAGTCATAATACTCCAAATGGCGTATTTTTGAGTTCTTTTTCTGCTTCGTAGTTGTCACAGGCATCTCCTCCTTTCGGATTTGATTTTCTTTGTCATACTCGAAGCTGTGAATGTTTACTTTGTTATTATTTGAAAATCATAAACGGCTAATGGCTGTTCCTCCGTTCCCATTACAGGAACATCAACGGTCGTGCCATCACTCTCACAGAAAACTCACGCAGTTATGATTTCCTGCGTTAACTAACCTTTGGTTAGCTTTTCTGCTTTCCTCGTTCCAACAATTCTATCTATACATATATCCGTAGGTGTCCTCTCTGAACCTGTATGCTTGATACCGCCTGTAACGGCATAGGGTATTTCATATCTTCGATTTTTACTTTACCCCACATACTATCCCTCTGGATAACTGCACATTTCTATACAGCCTACTTATAGACCCTTACATTCGAGGATTCGTCAGACTTTTTACAGTCATTCTCACCATAGATATTTTGTAGACCTCCGGCATATAGGCTACACCATCCACCTCTGGACAGCTTTCGTTACAGTTGTTTTCACAACTGTAAGACGGTAACTCTCTGCCGACTTCACCGAGCTTCTGAACATCTGCCTTTTGAGCAGAGCCAGTCGGAGTATCAAGGTTGGCGTTTCTGGGCGTTACCCCATCATTCCACCAATCGAATTGTTAGTTTGCAAATATACTGTTTCACCTCGCTTTCCAATTTGCACCTAAGCTTTTCACTTAGGAACGAGTCGCACCAAAGAAATAATTGTGGATGCTAAAGCCAAGTTTGTTGTACGCCTTGTCGTTGACCTTGTACTGACCAAAGGGCACGTTGCCCACAGCGAGGTCATAAAAATCACGGCGGTCGGTGGTTTCAAATCCAGCAACGGTAATGTCAGCCTGCGGGTACAGATTTTTCGCAATGCGCCCAGTGATGCTGTCCAGTTCCACGCCGTACAGCCGACTCCCCTGCATGGTGTCCGGCAGCATTCCGAAGAAGTTGCCCACACCCATGGACGGTTCCAGAATGTTGCCAGCCTGAAAGCCCATCTTCTCGACCGCATCGTAGATACCACGGATCACGGTGGGGCTGGTGTAGTGGGCGTTCAGAGTAGAAGCGCGAGCGGCGGCGTATTCGTCCTCGGAGAGCAGTCCTTTCAGTTCGGCGTATTCCTTTGCCCAGCTATCTTTACTAGGGTCAAAGGCATCTGCCAAACCGCCCCAGCCCACATATTGCGAAAGCACCTGCTGTTCCTCGGCGGTGGCACCACGATGCTCCTGTTCCAGCTTGAACAAGGTGCGGATGGCTTCAATGTTCCGGGCATATTTCTGCTTTGCGCCACCCTCGCCCAGATGGTCGTCCGTGATGTGGAAGTTCGCGGCAAGTTCAAGTGTGGGGCGTTCCGCTTCAACTGTGGGCGATTCTGTGCTTATCGTCTGAATTACAATGTCAAACGGCAGATTGTTTTCCTTGGCGGGGTATACGGCAACCGTTTTTTCAGTGCGGACTGGCCGGGTAGAATTTGGTTCGTTCTGCCGCAGACCGTCCTCAAATTGTTGCTTGTTGATAACCTCGTTATCCCACGACTGCCCCTGTGCGCCGGTGTCGATGCGCACATCAGTATCTCCGATATAGCCGATGGTTCCTTCAATTGTTCTGGTGGGAAGGTCTACTACAACTTCGTCCCCGACCTTATAGCTGACCTCTTTTTCGGGAACCAGCTCAATGGCTGCGTCCTGCTGTTCTTCGTACAGTTCCCGGATGTGCGGCAGATGCTCGTTGCGGAAAATGGGCAGTCTGTTTTTCGTCAGCTCCATGTCCTGCAAGCTGACGGATTTGAACATAAAATTAACGTGTTCCACCCGAAAATCCCGGTCATCCAGCTTGATGATGCTGCCAATCGGCAAATAATCCGATTCCCGGAGATATTTTGTCTGGTGGTGGGAGCCATCTTCGTTCAAGCCAGCCAGATAGACGTTATTGCCCTCTGCCCACAGCTTTTTGGACTCTGCTACCCACTGCTCACTCGGAAAGCCAGTTACCTTGACCTTGCCGAGCGTATTTTCCTGTGACAGAAGATTGGTATGCAGAATCTGCTCCACAGCAACGGCATCTTTGTCATAGAACAGATAGTTGCCGTTCAGTTCAAAGCCCACAAGAGTATTAGGATACTGCTCTTTCAGGGCAGTGTACTCTGCGGCAACCGTGCCGTCCAGCATCGGGAGCTGACGCTCAGCCTCCTGTCTGACAGTACGCTGCTCTTTTTCCGCATCCGTCAGATACCGATCAGACTGAATCATCAGGTCGATATACTTTTCCACCTGTATCCAGCTCAACGGGATTTTCTGATAATCCGGGTAGTGGACAAATTCCAAGCCTTTTCCATCGTAATTCACAAATCCGCTACTGCCATCCAGATAATCGTGGGAATGACCGCCGATGCCGTACTCCTTTGCCAGTGCCTTGGCACGGAGCTTTTTGTCAGGCTGGGTCTGGTACAGCTCAATAATTCGCTGCTTGCCATCCTGAAAGCCGGAGCCGTGTTTGCGCAGTTCATGTTCGATCTCTGCCTGTGACAAGGAAAAAGCGGAGGACGATTTCTCGTTCTCCGCTCGGTCGATTGCTTCAATTTGCTGGGCTTCGGTAGGGATGCTGAGATTGAAAAAACTCAGTTGTAAATCAGTTCCATCAGGATCACTTCTTCCACCTGTGCTTTCAGGCTGTTCATGTGTTGCACCCACATCAGTTGGTTCTTCGCTTTGTCCGGGGCTGGGTTCTGCTTCAGCAGTTCGGTCATCATCTGCTGCTTCTGGTTCTCCGCTGCCTGCTCCACTTCCAGCAGGTGCGGATGCAGCTTCCCGGTCAGCAGCATCGAGTTGTACAGCACCGGGCGATTCTCCATCAGGTACATCCGGCGCATCCGTCCGTACCGGCCCAGCGGCTTCTGCGGCTGGTTCAAGGTCAGGTTCGGGAGCTGGTAATCCCCGACGGTCGAGTAGGTCACGTTCCTGTTCATCATATTCATGCTGGCTCCTTTCTACATTGCGGCGGCGGATGGTTGTTTTGACAGTGCGCTCGATATTCCGTAGCACATCCCGGCTGCAATCGCTGACTGCCGCACCCAGTGCATAGACTGCATCCGGGGTCGAGAAATCATAAATTGCCTGAAAATCATCCCGGTCAAAATAACCCTCCGGTTCAAAACCGCACCGTTCCAAGATGGTGTACATGATGCTGATTGCGGCGGCACTCTTGAACTGGAGTTCCTGTCCGGCTTCATCATAATCCATCAGGAACGAACCGTCAACGATGCCGAGAATGTCGGAGCTGTTGTTATCCCAGTAGGATTCTGCCAGCTTTCCGGCAATGTCCGCAATCTGCTGACTGAGCCGTTCGTGGTGAATACCGTATTCCCGCGCCAGCATTTCCGATACCGGCTGGAACAGGTCATCGTTAAGTTGCCACACCTCCGGGTCACGGGAATTGCGCCGCACCCCGGTATCGCTCACATCAAAGACATAGTGCAACCGGGGTACACTGCTGGACTGGTCGAGCAGGGCGATACCCTTAGACCCTCTGCGCACATAGCGGTTCATACGGTTGTTCCAGATGTCAAAACTCGCACAGGCAGTCGCATCAGGACGCTGGGCGTAAATCATCAGCTGGTCGGCAAAGCTGTACTTATACAACCGGGATGCCGTAGTCAAATAATCCGTCCAGTGTTCCCAATACCGGGTCAGACCGTTTGCCGTGCGCTGGGCAAGGGCAAGGTATTCTTCGGTTTTGCTTGGCATAGCGTTCCTCCCTTCAATCTCGTTGTAAACAAAAAAGCGAGCGGCCTTTTCAGGTCACTCGCTTATGGAATCTATGGCGTTTTATTCGTATCGTGCGGCAAACTTTTCTGCCATCTCCAGCAGACGTTCAAAGGTCTGCGTTTCTTCCGGTTGCTCGATCAGTTTTGCAAGGAGCGCACGGAACACGTCGGTGCTGTCCTCATACAATCCTTTTGCGATAGTGTCAATGTGTTCATGTAGTTTTTTGACAGCATCACCGGAGGGTTTGGATTTCGCAAGCAGGTTGGTCAGATAACTGAGATAAGGATAGGTGGAATCATCAGTGATGATCTCGTTGGTCTCCTCGATGATCTTCTGGTTATCTTCGGGGGTCATATCACCCTTTTCTTCCCATATATCACGAGAAGAAGTGCGGCCTTTCAGAAAAGTGGCAAAGAGCAGGCGGTCAAGGGGAGAGCGTTTTGTGGTGTCCATTGGCAAGCCTCGCTTTCTATTTTTGTCCGTACAATAAAACTGATTTTAGTATAGCATGAATTGAAGTGTACTATCAAGACCACATTCTTGCGGGTTATGAAAAATTTTCGGAGCAAGAGAGGATATGTACGCCGCCCGTAGGCGGCAAAAATCAGTCCATAGGAAATTCGATCTCTGCAAACTGCTCATCGGTCAGGAGCTTCAATTTATCAATCACATTTTCAGACAGTTCTCGCAGGGCGGTTTCGTCGGGCATCAGGTAGCACTGCATCAGTCGCAACTCCTGCACCAGCCCCAGTCGGGTGCCAGTGTTGTAGAGCATCATCAGCATCAGTTCTTCATGGTTAAAGTTCATGGTCAGCCCTCGCTTTCCGGCAGACGGTGGGATTGCACTCCGGGGCATCGCACTTTTCCTTGAGATTCATCAGCACCGAAGGGCGTTCCGGCTGCTTGTCCAGAAACCCCTGTAAATCTTTGAAGCCGATGCTGTCCACATAATGCACAGACACCTCGCCATTGCGTTTAAGTGCGATCACATCGCTAACCGACAGGCTGTGTCCCTCAAAATCCTGCGGACGGGAGAGGTTGAACACCTGAAACAGTTCTTCCAAAACCTCGTTGTTCGGCACATCCTGCCACATGGCGGGCAGATCAGCATAGTAGGTGACCTCGTAATGCTCCGGGTCGGGCGTTTTGCCTCGACGATTCAACTCCCGCATAGAAGCAAATCTTTCATCGAAGATTTTTTCGTCATGCCGCAGCTGCATCACCATATAAACATCGCACCCTGCGTTCAGAAATTTCTGCGGGATGTCCGTCATGGGTTCACCGTCAAAATTCTGGTTCCATTTTTGCTGCATCGTCCACCTCACAGTTCTGGCGCAGAACGTGCAGACGATTTTGGCGCAGACGTATCACTTGCCAGTTCCGCCAGCTTTTCCAGTGTGGAAGGGCGATGGTCTGCGCTCAGTTCCTCGGCTTCCGCAACTTTATCCATGACTGCATCGTAGTCCTGCAGTAGCCGCCGGCCCTTTTCCATGTGGTGTGCTTCCAGAATCTGCTCACGGGCTTCCTGAATGGTCAGTTCCGGGGCATTCAGCTGCCCGCCGTCCATCACAGAATAATCGCTGTGGTAAATGGTGTAGTCCCATCCATCCTCACAGGACTGGATGGCAAGGTAGCCTTTGCCGCCCAGTTCCCATGCAGCCTGCTCGTCCTGTGTCTGAATCTCCGGGTAGAAGTCTGCATGGTTTCGTTCCATGACCTCGGCAAACTGGCAGATGTGGAACACATTGCCCAAACCGCCCATGTCAAAGTGGTAATCATCCAGATGTTCCAGCCGTGCCGTAAAGCTGCGCCCATCCGGGTAATCCACCTGTACAACTCCGCCATCTGGAATGCGGTAGAGGTCGTCATAGTGGCTGTTGATGAGACGAATATCCTTCGGCAGCGTTTCCGGCTCCCAGATGCGCCGTCTGCCGATACCAGCTTGCAGGATGTTTTCGAGGATCTTTACGCTTTCCTGTTGGATGGCCTTGCGGTCATCGTCCGAAAGTTCAAACAGATACCAGTTCCGGGCAGCAGGAATGGCGTTCCTGCCATCGGGCGGCAGGTTCTTTTCCGAGATCTGCCCGCTTTCCAGCGGCTCACCAGTTACCTTGTTATAAGTGGCAAAGCCGACCCCTGCACCGTTTTCCCGGAGATGCAGATAGCGTTCATCGTTGATAAGGTAGACCGCTTCTTTTATCTGCTCCATCAGCACCCACCTTCAAATTCCAGCGAAAACTTGCTGCGGCCATCGGCTTCACAGGACAGCAGCACGGTGGCATTGTAGGTCTTGCCCTTGGCACTCTTGCAGTCCTTCAAGCGGACACGACCATCCCGCAGCAGCTTGTCCGCCACATGAGCGTCCAGCCGCTTGCCCAGACGCTTGAAGAACGCATTGTCCTTCCACAGGACAAAACGGCACTCCCGGTTCTCACAGAACCAGCCTTTTTCACGCTCCACAACATTTGCACCGCAATTCGGGCAGACACCAATGATTTTGTTTTTCATAAGCGCATTTACTCCTTTTTTCATTTCCGTGTTCTTTACCAATTCGGTAATCACCATATTGATCTCAGTCATAAATTCACTCGGTTCCATTTCGCCACGCTCGATTTGCAGCAGCTTTGTTTCCCAATCGGCGGTCATTTCCGGGGATTGAGTTTCTTCGGGCATCACGGTGATGAGGGCTTTGCCCTTGTCGGTGGGCAGCAGCACCTTGGTTTTCTTGTTGCCCTTCCGTTCCAGAAAGCCCTTCTGCACCAGCTTTTCGATAGTAGCCGCTCTGGTAGCCGGAGTGCCGATGCCCTGACGCTCCACGCCCTCCGGCATACTGTCTGCACTAGCGGTTTCCATTGCATGAAGTAGAAGATCCTCTGATACATTTTGTCAAGGTGGTTTTAAGAAATTTTCCCGCAATCGTTCATAATAAGCCGCTTGATTTTATCGCTCATAGTTTCCTTGCTGGTGGTGCTGAAGTGGATTTTCACCCGATAGGTCGTGTTTCCGATTTTCTTCACAATATCGGGCTGTTCTGCTTCCTTTACGGTCAGAGGGGAAGCGTTTGCGGGGGTGCTGGCTTTATTGCTCATAGGCTCTCCTTTCCATGAAAAAAGCCCTCATGCTACGGCGCACAAGGGCTTATAGTCATTCTTCTATAACTCTGAAAGTGCGAAAGTGCAAAGCGCAAAGGGTCTGCGTTTTGCACTTTCAGCTTGCGGGTTCGGGTGGCTGCTTCTTCTTGATGAAGTTGTACCATTGACCGCCGACACGCCTTGCGCCTAAAATGCC
>OJLA01001843.1_pt1 | contig 13421 bp, 14 predicted proteins | sample 1596611 | NCBI WGS metagenome assembly OJLA01 (sample SAMEA4350168, study PRJEB24818) | metagenome | biome: human; feature: gut; material: faeces | place: Denmark | collected 2013-09
CTAAAGGATTCATCCCAAAATTTTCTAAATATAGATAAAGTTTTCTCATTTTTAAAAATAGATTCAAAATACTCATTTTCTGCTTCAGCTGATATTTCAATGTAGGATGATATCTTTTTATATTGATCACTATCTTTACCATATTTAATCTCAGCATAACTAAGTTTATTATATAATTGAAAAATATTATATGAAATTTTTACTACTTCATTTAATTCATTGTTTGTACTTTCCACCATAATCACCACAAGAGTGTATTCTATAATTAAATTAAATAAAAAGCAAGATTATATTTTATCTTACTTAATTAATCTTTTAACAAATTCCTCTTTTATTAAGGGACTTCCATTAGCACAATAATCTCCAGAATGTTCCCTTTCAAAAACTTTTAAATAGTCATCTATCTGTTTTAAAAAAGTTTCATCAAGTTTTCCTATTCTTATTTCATTAATCATAGCTTTAGTTATGCGATAAAATAGTTCATAATCTTTTTCTTCTACAAGATGTAAATATGGATGAGAAGTTTCTTTATTTAATACTGCACCATTAATAAGTAGCCTATAACCATTATTTCTTTTTGGAATAACCAAATGATGGAAACTAGCATCTTCCATAGTAAGCGAATACCCCATAAAATCCAAATCAGTAATGTTAAATTTGTCTATCATAACTTTTGTAATATTAAGCATAACAAAACTCCCCTGTTCATTTGTTAATATTAATATATCATATAAAAAATAAAAATTAAAAAAAATCTTCACAGAATATGCAATTTAAAAGAATAATTATTAATTAAAGTGTAAAACTTAATTAAATAAAAAGTATTACACTTATATAGATGAATAGAAAAAAACAGCTACTAATAAGTAACTATTCCTTACTTTAATATTTAAATCCTTCTTTTACCATAAGAGCTAATGTTATTGGTCCAATATTACCATCCTGTTCAAGACCTTTCTGTCTTTGAAATTCTTTTACGATTGCTACTGTATAATCTCCAAAATAATTACCTTTTACTTTGTTTGCAAACCAATCATCTATTTTTGATATTTTTTCTCCAGAATCTCCTTTTTTATAATATCCTCTTGATGGTAAAAAAGATGCTTCTTTAAATTTATAACCATTTGTACTATAGATAGTAGTTATCTCTTTATTAATATAAAATGCTTCATTTGGAAGTAATGATTTTTCATAAGCAAAGCAATACTTACCATTTAAATTCTTTTTAAATCCGTAATATTTTCCAAGATTTGCTGTTATATGAAAATGATTTCCAGAAGCATTTCCTGACATTCCCTCTCTCAGTATTTTTTGATTTTTTTTAATTATTTGTCCTACAGATAATTTTGAGTAATCATCATAATTTAAATGAGTTAATGTTATGTGTAAATAATCTAAATCACTTTTAAAAGGTATTTTTAGTTTATTCACACTTGTTAATCTTATATTATAACCATACTCTTGACTTCCACTTTTTTCTACAACCTTAAAATCATTTTGAGGTACAAAATAACTTCTATTTATATCTTTACAAGCTTCATCCCATGGCTTATCACCCCAGTCCTTCAATGGTTTCCAGTGTGCCAAATGATTTCCTTTATCATGTCTTTGTGTTATCCTCATTTCCTCAAAAGGATAAATTGCATATTCCATCTCATTCATCTCCTTTTTTCGTTAATTTTTTTAAATTATGTACTAAATCATACGCTCCTCCTGCAAACAACCCACTAAAAGTTGTTGCGATAGAAAAATCTTTTGTCATTATAAAGTTAATAATTGTCATAATTATCCCTATTACTAAGTTTTGAATGGGAATTAAATTACTACTAATATACTTGCTTTTCTTTGAAATTAATCCCATAACCAAAGTTACAATTACTGTTACAAGTTGCATTATTGATTCAATTTCCATTTATACCTCCTTCTTCCTTGTAATATATGCAATTAGTACAGTTTATAATTAATTAAAATATATAAAAATTTATAGAATTTAGGCATTATATTCCAAATAAAAAATAGCAACAAAACTAATGTTACTATTTTTCAAAAAATAATTATTAACTCTAAATCTTCTTTTCATATCAAATAAGAAAGAAGATAGCAGAAATTACTGACAAATATATAGTAGCTCTCAAGTGAGAGTAATTTCGAGAGTAAAAAAATAAAAAGTCCCTATAAAATAAGGACTTTATATTCATAAATGGTGTCCCGGAAGGGATTCGAACTCTTGACCGACGCCTTAGAAGGGCGTTGCTCTATCCAGCTGAGCTACCGGAACATAACCCAAGTACAAATAGGATTATACATCATTTTTTTTAATTATTCAATATCTTTTTGAATTTTTTTCGCATATTCTTCACCATTTACTTTAAAAACAACACTTGATACATCGTAATTTGCAAACACTGAATAGCTAATCGAATAAATAACTTCTTCTAAAATTTCATCTTGATCTAGAAAAATACTGTTTGTAAAATCTAAAATCATCGAATCATTTTGTATTTCATAATTTAAAAGTTTTGTATTTTTATCTAATAAACTTATCAAATTAGATTCATATACGTAATTACTTGATAATTCATCAATTATTATCTTAATTTTATCACGTGGATCATTAACGTATTTAGTTATTGGCACGTAATATTTATTATCTTCATCATTATCTAAATAATAAACAACTACTCTTGATATCTCATTAAAACTTGTAATTTCACTTCTTTTATTAATCCCATATTCTTTGGTTATGATACTTGGGAAAATTGATGGATAGATATTAGCAATATTTTCTTCATCCACATAAATTGAAACACCATTTATTTCATTTAATTCAAATAAAGAATAAGAAATAGCTTCCACAATCATTTCTAAATCATCTTTTGAAATACTTAAGAAATCTTTTGAAAAATCTAAACAAGCTATATTTTCATCAATTAGTACTTTATTTATTTTAACATTCCTTGGAATAACTTGTGAAAATCTATTAGGAATAGTGGCATCATTACTTATTGTAAGCTTGTCGATAATAGATTTTACAGTCTCATCTAAATTAGAATCTTTTATTTTAAAATCAACTTTAGTTAACTGCTCATAGGGATTTAATAAATAAACACTTACATCTTTTACTTTCGTATAATTATAGGTTGTATTAATATTACTTTTATTTTTAGTAGGAATCATATAAATGGAAAATACAACAAAGGCTACAAAAGTAGTAATTATTATTTTTCTTAAAGCTTTTTTCTTTAACATAAAGTTCACCCAGTTAATAATATGATGTAACTAGATAGATAATTCTTTTAATTTTATAAGTTCTACAACTGCACTACTTCTTGATTTAACTCCTAGTTTTTGCATAGTATTTGATATATGGTTTCTTACTGTTTTTTCACTAATAAATAATTCTTTTGCTATTTCTCTTGTAGTCATATTTTTAACAAGAAGACTAAAAATTTCTTTTTCTCTATTTGTTAAAATGCTTTTTATAATAATCCTCCTTCCATCAAAAAAATTCTCATAATATTTTATGAGAATAATATATTTTGTTGAGTTATTTACTTAAAATTAACAGTTATATTTTGTTTATCTTTATACTCTTCTTGTATAGTACGCATTATGTCATTAGCAAGACTTACAGAATGATTAGGAGAAATACCTATTACATTTATTTCGTTATTGTCTACTTCGATAAACGAGTCTACGTTACAGCACTCTTTTACTTTCTTTTCAAGTTTTTCTTCCATTCCATAAATACTATTTAAATAATTTAGTTTTTCATAGGCATCATTTTTTTGTTCAATTGTTGCTTCACTATTTGTAAGTACTGACTCCAAGCTTTTCTTCTCTTCTTGCCTATCTTCTTCTAAATCTAATCTAAGTGATACTAAGACATCACTTTCTTCTACTTCTAAATTAACATTTTCTTCATTTTTTTTATCTTTATCGTGAGTCTGTGAACTTAAAAGAAGATCACTAGGCATTGTAACATAATAAACAGATAATACAAGTATTAATGAAAAAAGTGTTAAAAACCACAAATGTTCTTTATTTATCATAATCAATCCTCTTTCAATAAATAATATTATGTTATGTTAAAAAAAGAACATTTTTTTATATTTTATTTCATCAATTCACTAACAGCATACATAACAGCAATCTTACCATAACTATATGTCAAACCACCTTGTTGGTAAGCGATATAAGGCTCTCTTATTGGTCCATCACAAGACATTTCAATTGAAGATCCTTGAGTAAATGCACCAGCTGCCATAATAACTTGATCAGTATAACCAGGCATATCCCATGGAATAGGAAGAACATTTGAGTCAATTGGACTTCCTTTTTGAATACCTTGACAATACTTAATTAGTTTATCAGGATCTTTAAAAATAATATTTTGAACGATATCCGCTCTTTCTTCATTGTATTTTGGTTCAACTAAATACCCTAAACGCTCTAAAACTCTACTAGTAAGAACGGCAGTCTTTAAACTTGCACAAACAACTGATGGAGCAAAGAATAATCCTTGCAAGAATTGTCTATTAATTCCCAAAGTAGGACCAACTTCTCTTCCCTCACCAGGAATAGTTAAACGATCAGCTACCAAGTCGATTAACTCTTTCTTTCCAGCAACATAGGCACCATTTGGAGCAATACCACCACCAAGATTTTTAATCAAAGATCCAACAATAATATCAGCACTGTTTTCTATTTCAAGAGGAGATTTTTCTTCAACAAATTCACAGTAGCAATTATCAATCATAATTATTACATCTTTTGAAATACTTCTAATATATTTAATAACATTATCTACTTTAGATAAAACAATACTTTTACGAGTCGAATATCCTTTAGATCTTTGAATTTCAATTACTTTAACTTTTTTATTTTTTAAAACTTCTCCAATTTTTTCTAAATCAAACTCATCATTAACTAAATCGACTTGTAGGTAATTAACACCAAAAGCTTTTAATGAACTAGGATTATCGACAATACCAATAACTTCATCTAAAGTGTCATAAGGTTTTCCAGTAATGCTTAATAAAGTATCACCAGGCCTTAAAAGTGCAAATAAAGTAACTGTTAAAGCATGACTTCCAGAGATAAATTGTCCACGAACTAAAGCATCTTCTGCCCCTAATACTTCGCTAAATACTTTTTCTATTGCATCTCGCCCCATATCATTATATCCATATCCAGTTGAAGAATTGAAATGAACCTCTGATATATTATTATGTCTAAAAGCATCAAGTACTTTTCTACTGTTTATTTCACATAAAGAATCAAGTTTATCAAATTCTTCACTAACATCTTTCTCACATTCATCAAATAAAGAAATAATTTTATTATCCATTATAACTTCCTCCATCTATTCTAATTATATCTCCATTAATATAACTTGCTTTATCACTTGCAAGAAATAATACTAAATTACAAATATCTTCACAACTTGCAAATCTATTAAGCAAAATATTTTTACTTTCACTAGGTACAAATTGATTGTCTAATCTATCATCTAATTCTTTAATTTTATCAGTTAGTATCCAACCAGGTGCTACAGCGTTAACAGTTACATAAGGAGAAAACTCCAAAGCTGTACATTTTGTTAAAATATTTAATCCTGCTTTCGAAGCATCATAGTCTACTGTAACAGGATCATACTTATCAAGTGAATTATTACTTGAAATATTAATAATTCTTCCACTTCCAAACATATACATACGACTTCCTATCTCACGAGAAAGTAAAAATGGCGCAACTAAATTAACTTCCAATGTTTTCATAAAATCTCTTTTCGATTTTGAAGAAAAATCCTTATTTATTTCTATTGCAGCATTATTTACCAAAACATCGATATTTTGATATTCTTGATAAAGTTTCTTAATAAGTTCTCCTATTTTTTCTTCATTAGTTAAATCACACTTAAAACCATAACAACCATCTAATTTTTCATCTGGTTGAGTTGTGTTGTACGTAAAAATAACATTATATCCTTCATTTTTAAAAGCTATGCAAAGCTCTTTTCCCAAGCCACTTGCTCCGCCAGTAATTAAAACATTTTTCATAAAATCACCACGTTAATTATAACAAAAACGTCATACTTTATAAAGTATAACGTCAATATTTATTTGATATTTCCAAATATATTATCTAATTTTTCTTTTATTTGTTCTCTATTAAATGGTTTAGCAAGATATGAATCAAATCCTACACTTTTATAGTGTTCTTCAGCTCCTGCTACAGCATCTGCTGTTAAGGCTATAACGGGTATATTAAAGTTAGGATCTTTCTTAAGTTCTTTTAATGCCGCTTCCCCATTCATATTAGGCATCATTATATCCATGAGTATCAAATCATACTTATTTTCTTTTACTTTTGCTACTGCTTCAACCCCATCAGATGCTTCATCAATTACAAAGTTAAAACCATTAAATGCTCTTTTAGCAACTTTTATATTTAATTTATTATCATCTGCAATAAGTATTTTTTTACTTCCATACTCGCCACTTACTCCCTCTACTACTGGAGGTGCTGTTATAACTGGTTCAACGCTTACCATATTAGTCTTTGGAATTGCCATAGTCTTTTCAAATCTATCTTTTACAACACTATCATCTTCCATCTTACTAATCTTCTGTGGTATTGTTACCATAAACATAGAACCTTTTCCATATTGAGATTGAACGTTTATCTTTCCACCCATCATTTCAATTAACTTCTTAGTAATAGCAAGTCCAAGACCTGTTCCTTCTACTGTTGTGTTTTTCTCAACATCAAGTCGTTCAAACTTCGTAAACAACTTATCAATATTTTCTTTCTTAATTCCAATTCCAGTATCTTGAACATTAATCATAAGTTCACAAATACCAGCTTGATTAATACAGTTAATATTTATACTTACTTCTCCTTCATTAGTATATTTAATAGCATTAGATATTAAATTATTAAGTATTTGTTTAACATGTATTTTATCTCCAATTACTTCAAATGGAATATCTTCTGCAATATGATATTTAAAGTTAATTGGCTTTTCTCCTACCCTAATAGCGTTTATCTTTATTAGAGTTTCTGCTTCTTTTTTAAAGTTATAATTTACTTCAGTTAATACCATTTTCTCTGATTCAATCTTGCTTATATCAAGAATATTACCAACGATTTCCAAAAGTGTTTGTGAGGCACTAATAATATCTTCAGCATCTTCTTTAACTTGAGCAGGAACTTCACTTTTAAATGTTCCAATATCTTCAGATAATCCAACAATAGCGTTTAAAGGAGTTCTTATCTCATGAGACATACTTGACAAGAAATCACTCTTAGCACGATTTGCTTTTTCTGCTAAATTCTTAGCATTTTCCATTTCATTAAGTAACCTCAAATCAGGATTTTCTATTGTATGAAACATCAAATATGTAATAAAACCAAAAACAGCATTCGATAGAAGTATTTCAGGATATTGACTTTGAATAATTCCAACTCCTATTAAAAGTATTATTAGAGCGATTATTGGATAATACCCCTTTTGATGAATATTTTTAATATGACATAAGACCAAAAATATCATAATTGATATATATACACCTAAAGTAATAAATACCACATTAACAGCTGGTCCTGATGTATATTTTGAATTATCAACTGAATTAAATTGAATTGGCAACATAACTATCAAAAGACAAATAATTATATTTAAAAGTATAAAAATATAATGAAATTTTTTATACTTATTAATATTATCTTCTTCATTAACCTTTGAATTGAATGTAGTTACAACAAATGTATAAGTCATAAACACAGCTAACCACATTACCAAACAAATCAAAAACATTTTTTGAATTATTGTACTAACTACATCAATGTCCTTTGTAAAAACTATAAATAATTCAGTAATCATTGAGACAATCGAAGTAATTAATAATCTTTTAAAAATCCTATTTTCAGCTTTATTAATTTTTTCTTTATTAAAAAATATAAATGTTGTTAATATTGTGTATACTAACGCTGACACTGTTAAAAAAATAGTCCCTTCCATTCTATCACTTCCTATGTCATTATATCATAAAAAAACTATAATTTATTATTATAGTTTAATTTTTTTTAATAGTATTGAAGATTTATTATTCTTTACAATATTGTTACCAATTTCTTCCAATTTTCTAAAATCATGTTTCCCATTTGATGTATAAGGGATTTGTTCTATCTGTTCAAAATAAGATGGAACTTCATAATCTGGCAATTCTCTCTCACACACTTTTTTAATGTCATCATAAACATCATTAATTGAAATATTTTCACATAACTCAATAAAAGCCATTGGCACACTTGATGATTTTTCATCATCTACTCCAACAACAACACATTCCTTAACATAAGGCAAAGAAATTATCACTTCTTCTATAGTATCTGGAGCAATTTTAAAAGCTTCTTTTTTAATCAATCTTCTGTTTCTTCCTTTAGGTATTATATATCCATCATTATCAACTATACACAAATCACCTGTCTTTACCCACTGTTTACCATTAGAATCAGTTATTTTTATTTTTTTTGTTTCCTCATCATTATTCAAATATTTAACAAATAAATTATCTGATGATACATAAAGTTCTCCTACTTCTCCTTGGTTAACATTTTCTCCTGTCTCAGGATTAACTATTTTAATATCAACACCATACATTGGTATACCTATACTTCCAGGTTTATTTGCATACATTGGGGAAACAATTGTTGCCCCTAAACATTCGTTATTACCATATCCATTAACAATTATCTTATCAAATGCTTGTTGCATTTCAATTAATTCTTCAGAACTAATTTTATCTCCACCTGACACAAACACTTTTACTCTGTCAATGCCTTTTAAAACTCTTGACAACTCTTTTAGCTTTTCCTTTAGTTCTTTTTTTGATTTTGAATCATTACAATTTTGTAACTCATCAATTTCATTTCTTAATTTTTTCAATTGTTCATAAATATATCTATAGTGTAATGGTGCTGCTAATGATAAATCAAATTTTCCCAAATCGTTATACACAGTATTCTCATCCACAAATGGAGTCATTTCTGCTTTCATAGTAAAAACCATACTACTATATATTGAATTACCTAAACCATAAATTATAAATGGTGGTACGGAAATATGCATTGTATTACCCTTATAAAAAGGTAAATCTAAATATGCCATTTTTTGTACCTCAGAATTAAAATTGTATTCTGTATGCACGATTTGTTTTGATTTTCCTGTACTTCCACTAGATTGAACAATTAACGAAGGTCTATCAATTTTAAAATTAACAGGATTAACTCTTATAGCATTTTTACCTTCTTTAATAAAATCAGAATACTTTACAAACCTATCATCATTTGGAATAACAATTCGTTTTCCATCCTTTTTATCTTTTAAATTTGATAATGTTTTTATAACAGGATTTAAATATTCTTTTGGAGAACATACAATAACTCTATCAACATTTATATCTCCAAATATTTTTTCTATTAAAGGTAACAAGTCCTCAAAAACCACTACCACCTTACACTTGCTATTATTTATATAATTAATTAAGTCTTTTTCTTTTGCCCTTAAATCTATCCATGACATAGTTGCACCTATTTTGCTTAATGACAATAGACACTGTTGTACCAATGGCATACTAATGGTTAATATTGCAACATTGTCACCTTCTCTTACACCAGTTGCATAAAATGCATTAGCTAAATCATCAGATGACTCAAATAGTTCACCATAAGTCATTGTTGAACCCATAAAACCTGTAGCATCTAAATCTAAATCTTTTTTTGCCTCATCAGTTACTAACGAATACATTGTTTGTTCTTTATTAAATTCCTTAATAGGTTTTTTTCTCCAATATTTGTTGTCCATATAAATACACACCCCTCTCATATAATCAATTGCTGTTTATTCTAACCTAAATAACTATTTTTGTCAATTAACACATATTTTGTGATAGCGTTTCCAAAGTGTGGAAACCTATATAATATTATTAATATAAACTCCATTATCTTTTAAAAACAATACCTCTTATCAACCTATACACAATCCTAAAAGTTGAATATATAAAACTATATGAATATAAATCTTTTAATACATCTTCTCTTTTTGAAAAGTAATCTGATTTTACTATTATCCTGTTTTTTAAACTTAGTAATTTCAATAATTTTAAATCATCATATTCTACTACTTCATATCTATTTTTTACTTCTGAACAATTAAATAATTTACAAGTAAGATTTTTAGTAGAACACCCACTTTTTGTTTGATATAAACATTTTCTACAACACCCATTATATTTTCCATTTTTTAATTTTCTTTGTACATAACACATATTATTTTTAAAACCACATATATTTTTATTTTTGTTTTTATTATCAATTATCTCACACGATTTATCATAAATGTATTCAATTCTTTTTTTACGATTCTTAATATCTAAAGCACTTATAATATAATCAATATTTTCATCATTAATCCTGTTTTCTACTACAAAAAAAGTACGACGATAGAAAATAGTCTTATATAATTTTATTCTTTTTAATAATTTATTGTAATCCTTAACATTGCTTACAATTATTCTTTTATATTTCATAAACACCTACCAAAATGGAACTATTTTCTTATCCATAAAAATAATATTAAAATATACTTTCTTTATTTATTCCTATGTAGTTTATCTTTTTTAGAAATAGAATCCATAAGTGAAAGTAATTCTCTTATATTCATTGTTTTATGCCAGTTAAAATTATAATCATTGTTATTGCCACTTTGACAGTCATATAATTCAATATTATCGCCTTCTCCAAAGAACCATCTACCATGTACAAAAGCATTACGAATATGTTCACTATCAACATCAATATTTGAAAAATCAAACATCTCTTCATTAGTAAAACAAGAAGCTATATATTCCAGATACAAAACAATAGGATATTTTTTTCTAGTATTATAATCCATACTCATCTGAATACCACGTACTGATATAGTTAGATTATTAGATTCGAACTGTCTTTGAACACTTTCATATCTTTCTTTATCAAACAAGCTATAATCATCTTGAAAATTAGAGTTAGGTCTATACTCTTTTCCACTTAAAATATCATTTAATATACTTACTATTTGATTATATGATAACTTCGAATCATACATAAACCATATTGCAAACATCTCTTCAAAACCAAGCTGATCAACATGATACATTCCCAAAGGGATTATATCAGACAAAATACTTAATAAAAACTTCTTCAAAATATCTAGATTAAAAGAGTTTAATTTTTTATTAGATAAATTAGATAAAATTTCATGAGCTTTAGCAATTTGTTCTTCTTTTAATGAAAAAGTCTCAATAGAAAAAGGAATTGAGGAAGAATTTAAAATATCACTAGTACACTTTAACATTTCAGATACAGTCTTACATTTCGAATAATCAAAGTCATTCATTGAATTTATTGTATCAAAATCTACTTTCTTAGGAAAATAATAATGTGTAAATTTCAATTTTTCTATTTCATCTTTTAAAAAGAGCTTAGAAAAATCAATAGCATCCCAGTCCATCATAGATAATAATAAGCTATGGCTGTTTTTTGCTATCTCATAGTTAATTTTATGTAATTGATCATAATTAAGTTTTACATGAAATGGTATTGGTTTTGTATTTTGTAAATTTATTTCAATAAATCTTCCATTAAAAGAAATATTATATAACCTTTTATCTTGATCACTATGATTAAAAGCATTTCTAATATATTTAATTATTTGTTTGCTACTAAAATACTTAGAATCATCTTTATTAACAAAAATTTTATCTTTTATATCTGAAATATCAAGTTCATTTTCCTTTAAAAAATCAATACTTAAATCTTCTCTAAAAGAAAACATTCTAAGCTCACACATAAGTGCATAGACTCTTATCATTCTTATGAAATAATCACTATTACAATCTTCTAATCTATTACTGCCTATCATAAAAGCATTAAAAATTGAGTTTATTGTTCTATTTGGATTATCTCTTACAAGTTCACTCATAATAGCATAATCTCTTAAATACTTAGCTACTTCATTTTTTTCTAAACTAATCATACTTTCTCCTACAAGATAATAAAAAGAATAAATCTTAAACCTAAGGAAATTGTAACATATTTCTAATCATAATAAAACTTAAACAATAAAATGTTCAAGTTTTACAATTCTTTATTTATAATAACTAATACCTATCTTTATATTTTTCTTTAGCAAGATTTACTATTTTAGTAACAAATTCTTTTTTACCATCAGTATATAAATCTCTATTAGGTTTATATTTATTAAAAAGTTCTAACTTTAACTTCTCATATTCTCTACAAGAATCTAAATTATCATTTAAATAATCTCTAAAATACAATTCATCACAATCTCCATATTTCTTTATATGAATATGAAAAACATTATCACTATACCCATTTATCGTATATCCTTTATTAAATGATATTTTATCTAAACTTTCACTCATTAAAATATAAGAACTATTAAGTAACTTCTCTTTTACAATATCTTTATTATCCAAATCTATTTCTATTAATATATCAATTATAGGTTTTGCTTTTATATTCTTAATTGAGGTACTTCCTATATGACTTATTCTTTTTATTAAATTACCCAAAATAGATTTTAGAATACCTTCTTCTTTTAAATAAACATTTAAAAAATCATCGTTACTATCAGTAAATGTTATTGGAAATAATTCCCATAAATCCTCTAAACTCATCTCTTCTAACTTCATAAATTTTACCTCACATAGACATTATATCAGATAAAACGTATTACTTTATAATAGAAACTAATAAATCAGTTAGTTCTTGTAAAGAAATATTTGTAGTTTCAATATCAAAATTTATACCTCTATAATTAAACTCTGTAAAGTATAATTCATTATATTTAAAAATTTTTAACTCAGTGTTATTTATTTTAGACATCTTACTTCCTTCTTCTGAAAAGCGATAATCTCTAAGTGGCTTATTATCTTTAGAAAATGAAACCCTTATATATCTATCTTTTTTTGTATTTGAGTAATTAAATACATAACTTTGTAATATATTATATTCACTACTTTCTCTATCAGGTTTAATATATATTTCATGAATTTCTTGATTACTAAAATCACTTGGTATTTTTATTTCAGTTATTTCTTTAAAGTATGAAATGTTTTCATTATTAGTTATTTTAACATCAGCATCAATTCTTAATGCTCCTTGAGAGATTTTACTCACATCATTAATATATAAGTTAACATTATCTTTAGTTTCTGTATTTTAGAAACGACTGCGGTCGTTTCTAAAATACTTTTTCACGGGAAGAGTCCCAAAGGCAAAATGCAGCTATGTACCGTTACAATACCTCTGGTGAAAAAGTGTTTGGAGCGGGCCGCAGAACGCCACAAACA